>Ga0123353_10003960_pt1 | contig 18944 bp, 19 predicted proteins | sample TergutLab28metaG_3_FD_92763 | JGI IMG/M metagenome (GOLD analysis project Ga0123353, IMG submission 92763) | Labiotermes labralis P3 segment gut microbial communities from Petit-Saut dam, French Guiana - Lab288 P3 | ecosystem: Host-associated > Arthropoda: Insects > Digestive system > Gut ... | reverse complement strand
GCCGGATGCCACCGTGATGACGAAGTCCTTCACGAAGTTCGGATAACTTATCTGTACGGGTTCGTTGATGTCATCATTGGTGCCGTCGCCCAGCTGACCGTAGTAGTTGGATCCCCACGCCCACAGTTCACCGTTCGTCTTGATGGCGACTGTGTGATCGGCTCCTGCCGATGCGTATGCCCAGTCGTCATCCTCGCCGACCCGGACGGGTTCGTTCCTGTCATCATTGGTGCCGTCGCCCAGCTGGCCGTAGGTGTTGTCCCCCCACGCCCACAGTTCGCCGTTCGTCTTGATGGCAGCTGTTTGAATATATCCGGCCGATACATATGCCCAATCATAATCCCCGCCGATCTGTGCGGGTTCGTTCCTCTGTGTCGTGGTGCCGTCGCCCAGCTGGCCGGCCCAATTGTGTCCCCATGCCCACAACGTTCCGTCCGTTTTGATGGCAACTGTGTGATCGCCTCCTGCCGACACGTATGCCCAATCATCATCCGTGTGGAACTCCTGTACGGGTTCGTTCCTGTCGGTAGTGGTGCCGTCGCCCAGCCGGCCGCCGTTGTTGTACCCCCATGCCCACAGCTCGCCGTTCGTCTTGATGGCAACTGTGTGATTGGCTCCTGCCGACACGTATGCCCAATCATCATCCATGCGGAACTCCTGTACGGGTTCGTTGCTGTAATCATTGGTGCCGTCGCCCAGCTGGCCGTAGTAGTTGTATCCCCACGCCCACAGTTCGCCGTTGGTCTTGATGGCGACTGTGTGATTGGTTCCTGCTGATACATATTTCCAATCGCTGTCCTCTCCGACTCGGACGGGGACGTTGCTGTCATCATTGGTGCCGTCGCCCAGCTGGCCGCTATAGTTGTCCCCCCACGCCCACAGCGTTCCGTCCGTTTTGATTGCGGCTGTGTGACTGGCTCCGGCAGATACATATTTCCAATCGTCATCCTCTCCGACCCGGACCGGTTCGTTGCTGTCGTCATTGGTGCCGTCGCCCAACTGGCCATATTCGTTGTATCCCCATGCCCACAGCGTCCCGTCATATCTGATAGCGACCGTGTGATAGCCTCCGGCCGATATCTGGGAGAATCCCTGTTCTATCGTTGCCGTGACCGTTGCCGTTCCGGCTGCCGTTGTGTTCAGCGTGTTCCCGGATATCGATGCTCCGGTGGTGCCGGCGGACTTGACGCTCCACGTTATCGTCTGGTTGGTTGCGTTGGTCGGTGATACCAAGCCCGATAACGTTAGCGGTACCCCTGCTGTCGCCGTTACCGGCACGCCTGTTATGTCATCCACATACACGGGGCCGGAAGACCCGAGCGCCCCCCCCCCATCTTCGTTCCCGCTTGGAAGAAGAGCTGCCAGCGACGCCGTCAGAAGAATTGCGACAGCGATCGCCGATATCATAGAAACGTTATGCTTCATGTTTGTTCCTTCTCATTGTTGGTTAAGATGGTCGTGCTTTCCTGCGGACCGGTCCGTGATGAATTTTCGGGCTGCTCCGCGACAGAAGCCGATCTCTGTATATTATGCCACGCGCTTGTCTATAAACCTTTTTATTGTTAGTGCATAACAAGAGTTTCGCAAGGTATATTGCGTTCCCGGTATGCTGTCACAGGACATCCGCCATGCGCGATGCTTTGAAGCCGGCGTCCAGTATCGACGTTATCACGCGCTTGGTGTTCTCCAGATTTATTTTTATCCTGTCTTCGCCCGTCTTTCCGCCCGCCGCGGATTCGGCGATGTGCCAGCTGTGCGTCGCTACGACGAAGACGCCATCCTCGACGATCCCCGCCATGTTTATGTAATCGCCGGCCGTTCGTTTTCCTTCATGCATCGGCCAAAGGTATGCGAACATCTTCTTTCCGGTGCCGTCGGTACCCGTCGGCACCGGGATCTCCTTCAGCCCGTTGCCTATATCGTACGGCCTGAATGTTTTACCGATGGGCGCATACAGCGACGAATCGTATGATAAACCGCACCTTGCCAATGCACGCATTACCATTTCATTGGACCTCATGTACGGCGCCCTGAACCCTTTCGGAGATCGCCCCGTCCTGTCCTTTACGGCGCTGAACGATCTCTCCATTATGCCGTCCAGGTCATCGTCGGTCATCGGTATCCCGGATATCTCGCCGGTCATGTCCTCATGATCGGCGCCGTGCATTGCAACTTCGTTGTTCCCGAACGCTATGTCCGTTGACCGCAACGTTGCCGCTTCGGCGAAGAACGTGGCCTTTATGCCTATGCCGTCGAGCATCTCCAGCAAAAGGTCCGCACCCTTCTCGGATGACGAGAACCTTGCGTCCTGCGATCCTTTGGAAACGGCGTCCCTCCTCCCCGGGACGCATTCGTTCGCGTCCCTGTCAACGTCCACCGTGAAACAAAGTCTTCTCATCAGATGCTCTTCAGCGCCGATGGGTTCGGGACCTTCTTTATCAGCATCCCTTCGATGTCCATCGGCTCCAGTTTTATAGCTATGTCCCTTGCCCGATCGGCCTTTGCCTGATTGTCCGCGTATATCTGGAACAACGTTTCACCCTTCTCCGCCCTCTGGCCCTTCTTCCTGAACAATAATATACCGGCGCCCTTGTCGAAGGGCGCGCCGGCCGCTCTGGCTATCGCCACAAGATCCTTGTTGTTTATCGAATGGACGTATCCGGACCTGACGGCTTTGACGTCATGCACGCACTTCCCTATCGGTATGTCGTCGGACGTTATCCCCTTCTTCCCGTCCTGCGCCTCGACGATCTCCCTGAACTTCTTCAGCGCCTGTCCTGATGATAATATCTCCCGGGCCTTCGACGGGCCGTCCGGTATTCCGCCCATCTCCAGTATCATGCCGGCGAGGTCGCATGCCTTCTCGACCACGCTTGCCGGGTGAGTATTTCCTTCAAGTATACGGATGCATTCCCTCGCTTCGAGAGCGGGGCCGATCGCGTTCCCCACCGGCTGGTCGCCGTACGTTATCGCGCATTCCGTCCTCATCCCTAATATCGTCCCAAGTTCCATCAGGTCCCTGGCGTATTCCCTCGCTTCCTCCAGCGTCTTGACCTTGGTGCCGGAACCCATCGGTATATCAACGAGCAAATGGGTTGCGCTTATCGCCAGTTTCTTGCTGAGTATCGACGCAAGCATCTGCGCGCGGGGGTTTATCCCGAGCGGGTATTCAATATCGATGACCATATCGTCCACCGGCGCTATGTTCATCGAACCGCCCCATGCGAACACGCCGCCGACGGTCTCCGATATCCTCTTCAGTTCGGATGCTTCCAATTCGACGTTGCAAAAGACCTCAACGAAATCTGATGTCCCGCATGCGCTGCTTATCGCACGCGACGATGTCTTCGGTATCATCAGGCCGGCGGCTGCCACTATGGATACGACGATCGGCGTTATCTTGTTCCCCGGGACCCCGCCGAGGCTGTGGAAATCGAACACCGGCGTACGGTCGAACTCTATCTTCTCGCCGGTGTTCACCATCGACACCGTGAAATTGGCTATCTCCTCGTTGTCCATGCCGTTTATGTACAGCGCGGTCAGCCATGCCGATATCTCTATCTTCGACATCTTGCCTTCGAGTATATCAAAAACGATCTCGTTTATCTCATCCCTGGTGAGCTTGAGGGAATCCATCTTCTTCCTTATGTTCTTCACGGATTCCGGTTTCGGGGAGTATACCGCCTCAAGTTCGCTGCCTTCTTTAGCGCCTATCTTCGAAAGGACCGCCTTCGGCACCATTATCTCCCCTTTCTTCACCAGGGAATCGGATATGCCGACTACTATCACCTGCGATGTCTTCGCGTCAAGCCTGACGCGGTCCATTTGCTTAACGCCCAGTTCCCTGCAGTCGTCCTCGTTGACGATCACGCGGGGTTCAGATGAATCCACGTCGTATAACCTTGCGATTAGCTTCATTTCGATCCCCATCTTTTAAGCGCTGCGTTCAGCTCCTCGTGCGTCCTCGCGTACTCTTCCGCAGGGATGCCGAGATATGCGGCATCGACGGCCTGCGACATCCCCATCGCCCCTTTCCTCACTCCTCCCGGATGGCCGGCGACGCCTCCGCCGGCCTGTATCTGAACGTTGAACCCTGCCGCTTTGACGATATCGGCCACCAGGCTCGGGTATACGCCTCCGGAGCAGACCGGCATCACCGTCCTGTATCCGACGGACGCGTCCGTGCATGCTTTCAGGTTGTCATAATCGCCTTTGTCGTCGCCTTCCATCTTGCCTATTCCGAACGTCCCGATGTGCACTGCGTCGCCGCCGCACATGCGGCATAATTTCGCAATGGGCAGCATCGCTATACCGTGAAGCGGGTCCCTCGTCATAGCGCCGTGCATCGTCCTGTGTACGTGTACGGGAACCTTTATCGACGGATCCTCGGCCAAAGCCTGAACGGCGGCGAAACCGCATGTCAGCACATCGACCATTATCTGGCTCGCGCCCCACGCCTGCGCCTTCTCCGCAACTTCCATTATCTTATGGCCGTGCGTGCTGACGTTGATCGCGTGCACCATCCTGTGGCCTTCGCTCTTCAATTTATCCAGGGATTCGGCTATTGCAACGGTCCTGTCCTCCAGAGGGCAGAAATTTTGGTTCACCAGCGTTTCGTCGTCCTTGCTGTTCGTCAGGCCTCCGGCGCCCGCTTCGTAAACGTATCCGGCGGTGGCCTTCGGCGATAAACCGATCTTAGGTTTCACGATCGTGCCGACGAGCGGCTTCTCCGGGCGGTCGAGTATCTTCCTTATCCCGGCGTCACCGAACTTAGGCCCTTTGAACCCCTCGCGTATGCACTTCGGGAAGAAGGCGTCCTCCAACCGTATCTTGTCTATTGAATGAAGGCCGAACAGGTTCCCGGCTATTATGCTGAGTATCTGCGGTACTCCGCCGATATCCAAACTGAAATCATCCGCCGGGAACGCGACCGTCACCAGATCCCCGTCTATATCCGTTACCTTACCGCCGTATTTCTCGAATATGTGCCTGTCCAGCGTCGATATCCCCGTCCAAGTTCCTGTCGACTGCTCGGCGGCAAGCGATTCCGCGGCCTTCTCCATAGGAAGTTCCGTTGTCACGCGGTATTTGCATACCACGTATTCGTCCGGATCCATTCTCTCTCCCAAGTGCAGATACGAGTATTCCATTTTTTCACCTCAGCCGAATGTCTGTTCACCGAATTGTTTGATCATTATCTCATACACCGAACCGGGATTGACTATCCCTATCTCGGTGATTATGCCGTCTATGTACCTTGACGGCGTCGAATCGAATACCGGGTTGAAAACTTTAACGTTATCGGGGATCTCCCCTTTCCTCACGATCTCGCCGGTATCTCTCTCCTCTATCGTCACCATATCCCCGAAGAGAGTCTGCGGCGATATCTTGTAAGTTTCGCTGCATACCACGAACGGCACGCGCGATTCGTTCGCCGCCAGCGCAAGCTGCGACGTCCCGATCTTGTTTATCAGTGCGCCGTTCGATGTTATCGTATCGGCGCCGACCATAACTATGTCCACTTTCTTCATGACTGAGCGCACGGCACTGTCTATTATCAGCGTAACGTCGATCCCTTCCTTTGCAAGTTCGTTGACTGTGAGTATCCCCTGCCTCCACGGCCTCGATTCGGTTGCATACACCTTGACCGCCTTCCCGGACCTGTGCGCCTCCTTTATGCATTCCAATGCGGCGCTGCTGTTGCAGTGCGTCATTATCACCGCACCGTCCTTGATCCTCCGTGCCCCGATCTTGCCTATCGTTCTCACCGCTTCCTCCGACGATCTTACGAAATCGTCGGAATTGTTTGTTATTAGCTTTACAGCATCGCTTACGCTCCTGCATACGTCGAACCCTTTCAATGTATACTGAACACCGTTGAGGAGCGATACCGCGGTCGGCCTTGAGCCTATTATCTTGGCCTTCGCATCAAGTATGTCCTTCCTCATTTCGTTGATGTCGTTCCACTTCCCCGCCCTTGCCATCTCCCCTATGGCGGCCGCGCCGGCTCTAGCTATCCTGCCGGCCCCGCGTATCTCCATGCCCTTTATCGCACTGACGGTGTCGTCGACGTTCATGTTATCTCGTGCGTGTAGGGGAAGATGTGTTAAAAACCCATCGAATGGCCATCATCGTCCGGGTGGTCTATCAATACATCGTGAACGATCCTCTTTGCCTCATCGAACCCGTACAGTAAGTATACCGCTCCGAGCAGCGCCTCGAACGCATCCGCGCGTATGTTCTCCGTTATATTGTTCTCGCCGGTCCTCCTGTCCTTGTGCCCTTCGCCCACAAGGACGGAACGGTCGATGTCCGATCCGGACCTGAGTATGCGCGATGACATGCTCTTGTTGCTTACCACGCCGTTCTTGTATTCCGTCATCGCACCCTCGTTCAGCTCCGTTCTTGAGTATATGTGTTCGCAGACCGCCAGTTCCATCACGGCATCGCCGAGGAATTCCAGTCTTTCGTACGATCCTTTCTTCCTTCCGGCCTGCTCTTCCTCGTTCGCGTAGCTGTCGTGCGTCAGCGCAGTATCTATCAGTTCAACCTCGTGATCGCTGAGGTCCCTTCTGCTGAACGGATGTGACGCCATGAACTCCCTTACGGCCTTTTCCCTTTCGCTGCGCATTGCCATCAGCACGGAACGACATTCAAACGATTTAATCATCTCTCCGAAGATAGATATTTATTGCACATCCCGATAATATGGATGACATGGCAAAGAAGGGCAGGTTCAGAGGCGCCAGGCACGCACCTAAGCGTTTGGAAGGGGATATGATGGCGATGGCCAAGGCCCTCTACGACGATCCCGGTCTGCTGAGACCGAAATGCGCCGGCAAATGCAGGAAATGCCATTTTGACAAGACGTTCGCAAATATCGCAAAGCTTGAGAAGTTCAAAGGAAGTGCGGATGCGCTGAACAAGATGTCGCAGAGAGGAAGCGATGACATCTTCAAGGCATATGCCGGAACAATATCAATATATGCGGACGGCAAGGTCCCCTGCCTCGCATCGGCGAAACTCGCAGGCGAGGATGTCCCTTACATAATGAGGGGGAGGGTCGGCAACGATAAGTTGATCGGGATACAATATTACGACGACCCGAAGAAAAGGCTGCTTCTGTACAACAGTTTCGCTAAGAAGAAGAAACTGCACATGTATTCGCTGAATGATGAACTTGTGTGTTCCGATACGCCGAACATGCCGAAGGATTACCTTCTTGACCTGTTCTTCGAAACCCCTTACGAATTTGACAACGATACGCAGTGCGGCCATGCGGCCGACGGGACGCTTGTTATAAAGGTCAGATCACTGAATCAGGAGATACGCATATGCAGCGAATGCGCTGCGGACATCTCGACGCTCCAATACCTGATATCCAGGATGATAGCCATCGATCCGCTGGATGATTTCGATGTTTCCGTGGAGCACAGGTACCATGCGTCAAAGGATGGAGATATCGATAAGATAACCGGTGACGCTTTGAAACAGTACGCCTTCGGAAGGACGACCGACCGCGGCGTCGTTGACCTGGTATTGAGAGGAAAGAGAAAGGACCTCACGAGCAGCGGCGTGTCCGCATACATGATAGGGAACAAGCATTACGGCGACGACCTCGATGCGTTCGTCGGCGATCTTAAAGGCACGGATGCCGAGAAGGACATACTTAAGAAATATCTCGAAATTCACAAGAAGGCCGTCATACTGAGATCGGACAGGATGACCGAGGCTTTGGGGCATCTGTGGAAGGACGGCGCCAGGGATATCCTCGTGATAGCGTCGTCCGAGGAAGTTGTGAACAAGATGGGCGACCTCGCCAAGCTCATTCCGTCGGAGGCGATAACCAACGCCATCGCCGGCCAGATGGCGCTTGCGATCGCGGAAAGGATACCGCACATAAAGAACCTGGGGCCGATAGGGAAACTTGCCGATAAGTTGGCCAGGTCAATGAAGGCGGGCGGCGCAGAGATCCTTAAGAAGGATATCGCATCCGCATCGCTGAAAGAGAGCCGTTCGAAGGCGGTCGCAAGGGCATTCATACTCTCCGCGGGCATAGACATGCCAGGAAAATGGAGCAGCGACGAGGAGGACCATGCGAAATTCCTTCGTCCGTTCGTCGACAGGATGATATCATCCGAGGGCAAGGATTACGTCGATGCTTTGGAGAATCTTCTGGCGGCGTCCGGTTCCGGCGAGCGTCTATGATATCATGACGTCTGCGACGTAATGCGAAACGGACGGTGCGAACGATTTCACTTCCCTTATCGAGATCATATTGAACCGGTCCTTTCCGAACACATTTTCGAATATGTTGTCCAGGCGTTCCCGGTATTCGTTCACATAGAACGTATCGTGATAATGTATTATCCCACCCGGCCTTATCATAGACCTCGCCTTTTCCAAGAATGCCGATGTGCTTTGAACGTAACCCATGATTATCCTGTCCGCCCCTTCGCATTCAAGTTCCCGGTTGTCGCCGAACACCGGTTTTACGATGTTGTCGACTTCGTTCAGGCGGATGTTCTCGCACAGATATCTGAATGATGCGGGATTCTTCTCGCACGCTATAACTTCCTTACAGCCTGAGAACTTCGCGATCGGCAGTGTGAAGTAACCTATGCCGGCGAACATGTCCACCACCGTTTCGCCTTTGCAGCCGGTGTGCTTCATTCTGTTTCTCTCGTCGGTGTTGCCGGATGCGAACATCACCTTCGTGACGTCGAATTTGTAGTATATGCCGTTCTCCAGCCTTACGGATTCCGTATCGCTGCCGAAGATCGTGTCCATGGCCGGCCTCCTGAACTCGCCTGATACGCCGCCCGTGTCGGCGCATACCGTCTTTGCGCCGAGCGCTTCCGCGTACGCCTTCCCTATCTCCTCCCTATACGGTGAGGCGCTGTCCTCCAGCCTTATTATCACGATGTCGCCGACGAACTCCCATCTCATCGGCAATTCTTTTATTGCTTCGCCGGGAAGGTGTGCCAGCGCCCCCTTTATCCTGCTCTGCGGGCTTCTCGTCTCCCTTTTGAACGTCTCGCCGTCAATGACCTCTATTCCCATTCCTATGGCGTCATCCTCTCGGTCGCCGTGTATCGGGACGTACCTTACTCCGTCGCCTTTGCATATCTTTGCGTTCAGGTCCGCTATCCCCGATGACAACAGTCTCGGTATCGTCGCCGACGCTGAATCGTTCGGTATCCTGGCAAGCCTCATCTCATCCCTCTCACCGCGGCCTTCAGCATGATCGGCAGCAAACGTACCGCGGCCGCGGGGTCCTTCATCATCGGCATCACCAGATCGCTTGGGTGGTCTATGCTCCCTCCGTTCAGTGTTTCTTTTACGCTGCTCCGCTGCGCAACGCTCAGTATCCTGTCGAGTTCGGTATCGTTCATGCTCGTGTACATCCTCCTCAGCCTGTACCCGTTCCTGAGTTCCTTGCCGACCTCGCGCTTCCACCTTCTCTCGTATGCCGATAACGACCTTTCTGACATGTCACCCGAATCGAACGCCTCGTTCACTGTCTCGGCGAGGCAGTACGACGACCTCATCGCCGGCTGCAGCCCTCCGCCCGATACCGGTTTCACCTGGCAGGCGGCATCCCCTATCAGCAGAAGGTTGTCTGCATATGTCCTCCTCCTGCCGCCTATGGGTATCCTGCCGCTGTACTTTCTTACCACGTCGCCGTCATCCGCGCCCAGTTCCCTCATGAGCGCCTTCAGATACGCGGAAGGGGGGCCGGCATCCCATGATGTGCATAACCCAACCCTTGTGATGTCTCCGAACGGTATCTCCCATGCGAAGAACCCGGGAGCGACCTTCGATCCTATCCTTATGTTCAGCATCTCCTGGTCGTCCGCCCTCCGGCGTATGTCGGCCTGTATCCCTCTCACATACTCGGCGGGCCTGTTGTTTTGTATGCTGCCGGCAAGCTTTGAATTATGGCCGTCCGCACCTATTATCATTCGTGATGTGAACGTCCCGTTATCAGTTTCCGCGATGACCTTGCCTTCCTTAACGCTGTGCCTTCGGAAACATACGGAATACATTTGTGCGGCGCCGGCGTCATGTGCTTTATCCGCCATCATTCTGTCAAATTCAGAACGATCGATCAGCATCGCCTTGTGTTCTTTTGACCTTACCGATATGCAACCGCCGGACGGGAAGAATATGTTCGCACCGTAAAGCTTGTTCAGAACGGCCGGCCTTACGCCTGAAATGTTCAGAACCTCATCGGAAACGAGGCCGGTGCACTGCATCGGGTCCCCGGGGATGCCGTGCTCCTCGATCACCAGCACATCATGGTCCTTTGCCAGGAGCGAGGCCGCTTTATTCCCTGCCGGCCCGCCTCCGATAATGATGACATCGGTCATTTCTTCTTCGTCTTCTCGTAATCGGCCAAGAACAACCTGATCCCTTCGTCCGTCTTCGGATGAAGGACCATCTTCTTCAGTACGTCGTACGGTATCGTCGCTATGTCGGACCCTATGGTCGCCGCTTCAAGGACGTGGACAGGATGCCTTATGCTTGCCGCGATGACCTCCGTCTGAATGTTGTAGTTCCTGAACACCGTGACGATCTGCGCCAGCGTATCCGAACCGACGTGCCCTGCGTCATCCAAACGGCCGATGAACGGCGATACGTACCTGGCGCCGGCCTTCGCCGCCAGAAGCGCCTGGTGCGGCGAGAATATCAGCGTCATGTTAACGTCTATCCCTTCGGACGACAGTATCTTCGTCGCTTTCAGGGATTCGACGCACATCGGCAGTTTCACGTTTATGTTCTCGTGGATGCTTGAGAGTTCGCGCCCTTCCTTGACCATCCCGTCGACGTCCGCCGACATGGCCTCGGCCGATATCGGGCCGTCGACTATCTTCGATATGTTCCTGACGCATGTCCTCAGGTCCGTGTTCTCCTTGGCTATGAGGCTCGGGTTCGTTGTCACGCCGTCCAGTACCCCCCAGCTGTGGATCTCCTTTATCATCTCCAAGTTGGCCGTGTCTATGAATATCTTCATCTTCTTCCCTTCCGTTTTGCAATGACGTTCTTCGCCGCAGCTATGACGTCGTCCTTGGTCAATCCGTATTTCCTCATCAGCTCGCTCGGTTCCCCTGATTCGCCGAACGTGTCCTTCACGCCCACCCTCTCAACAGGCGCAGGCGAGTTCTCCGCCAGGCATTCCGCGACCGCCGACCCCAGCCCTCCGATGATGCTGTGCTCCTCTGCCGTCACGGCGCAGCCTGTCTTTGAAACAGATCCGGTTATCATATCGCGGTCTAACGGCTTTATCGTCGATACGTTGATCACCTCCGCAGATATGCCCTCCTCGCCCAGCGCTTCCGCGGCCTCCAGGCACAGCGTCAGCATCTGCCCTGTGCCTATGAGAGTGACGTCGCTGCCGCTTCTCATCATCGTTGCCTTCCCTATCTCGAATTTCACGTCATCGGGCATTATAAGCGGGAAGTTCGAGCGCCCGAGCCTCATGTAGCACGGGCCGTTGTGATCCGCTATCGCCATCGTCGCCGCATACGTTTCATTGGCGTCCGCAGGTGATATGACGACCATGTTCGGTATCGCCCTCATTATCGCGATGTCCTCCAATGCTTGATGAGACGCACCGTCGCCGCCCACGCTTATGCCGCAGTGCGTTGCAACGATCTTCACATTCAGTTTCGGATAAGCTACGGACTGCCTTATCTGCTCCCAGCAGCGGCCGGATGCGAACACTGCGAACGTTGACGCAAAGACCGTCTTTCCGGCGGCTGCGAGGCCGGCGGCAACTCCGATCATGTTCTGTTCGGCTATCCCTATCTGTATGAACCTCTCCTTTGCCGCTTTCTCGAAGTCGGATGTCCTTGTCGATCCTCCGAGGTCCGCGTCCAATACCACCACATCCTTCCTGGACGCAAGGTCCTTCAGCGCCTTGCCGTAATGCATGCGCTGCGCCGCCGTCTCTTTCATCGCGCTCTCCCCCTCAATTCGGATAACGCCTTTTCCTTCTCATCCGGTGTGCAGCAACGGCCGTGGAAGTCCGCATTGTTCTCCATGAACGATACGCCTTTCCCTTTCACCGTCCTCATTATCACCGCTGTAGGTACGGACGATCTCTTCGCTTTGTCGCATGCCGCCATTATCTTCTTTATGTTGTGGCCGTCGATCTCCATGACCCTGAATCCGAACGCGTCCAGTTTGGCGGCGAGCGGCTCTATTGACATCGTTTCCTCGGTCCTGCCCATTATCTGAAGCCGGTTGCGGTCTATGAATATCGTCAGATTATTCAGTTTGTAATGGGAAGCGAGCATCATTGCCTCCCAGTTCTGGCCGCTCTGCAGCTCGCCGTCGCCGAGCAGGCAGAACACCCTCGTATCCTTTTTGTCGAGCTTGGCGGCAAGCGCCAGGCCGCAGCTCATGCTCAGCCCCTGCCCGAGCGATCCTGTGGACATCTCTATCCCCGGAAGTTTCCCTCTTGCGGGATGCCCCTGCAGCCTTGAGCCGAGCTTCCTTAAAGTGAGCAGCTCCTCCTTCGGAAAATATCCTGCCTCCGCAAGCGTTGCATACAGCCCGGGGGCAACGTGCCCCTTCGACAGGACGAATTTATCTCTCCCGTCCCAATCCGGGTTTTTGGGGTCGTGCCTCATAACGCCGCCGAAATACAGGGCGGTGAACAGCTCCGCGGATGACATTGAACCGCCCGGGTGGCCTGATCCGGCGGCGCATGTCATCTCTATGACGTGCAACCGGATCCTGTTCGCCGTTGCGTTCAGTTGTTCCAAGCTGTCCTTCGTTCCCATGCGATCAGCTCAATCGTTCTCTATCCTGGGCGCGAGCAGATATCCCACGTTCCCGTTGCCGTCGGCGAAATTGAATGTTAGCTTGACCGGATAATCGTTGCCCAGCGATATCTTAACTACAGTGTCGGACGGGATCGCCTTCACGAGGTTCGAGAAATAATCGAGCGGGAACAGGCTGCGCACTTTAGATGATGCGGTTATCCCTGCCAGCTTGGTCTTGTCCAGACGCAGGCTCACCGAATCCGTGTCGCCTTCGCAGAACAGCTCGAACGAATCCTCGTCCGCCGACAATGCTATGTGGTCCGATACCGACTCCGCTGCCTTCATGCCCCTCTGAAGTTCCGATATCGCAACGTCAACGTTCACAGGCAGCGAAAGCTGCGGCACCTTGGGATCGTTCATCCCCGATGTGTCTACGAGGTTCATGCGCCTTGTTATGTTCCCCACTTTCAGTATGAGCCTTCCCTGCGACTCGTCCTGTTCCATTGAAAGGATGTCGCCTGAACTGGCAAGCTTGAGCACATCCTTCATCTTGTCCAGGTCAACGCCCAACTCCGTGCCATTATCAGCTGAGAACGATTCGAAGGCGCCTTTCCCTATCATCATGTCCACCATCGCAACGTGTGCGGGGTCAACTGCTTTAAGGTTCACGCCTTCCTCGCTTATGCTGAATTTTACCTCATCGACCAATGTCGATATCACATTCACCAACCCCTTAAGGGTATCCGATTTTATCTCCGCTTTGAACATGTTCTTTCCTCCCGTGATTGTTCTGGAGAGTATATCAATACTCTCTCCATGAGTGGTTGCACTTGCAGCAACGGTATATCCTTGTCTCCGGTTCATCGGCGGCACGCGTCTGCCTCAGCACGAAGTACGCCTCTTTGTTTCCGCACTCTGTGCAAAGGATCCTCGTCTTTGGCAACGTTGCGGAGGATTCCGCAATTATTGTCGTCTCCTTCTCATTGGAATCGGTCGTGAAATATTGTGCCCTCTCAACGCCTTTGGTGTTGCCGCAGGAGTTGCAGACATACTGACCGTCCTTTGGGAACATCATCGATCCGCATGAACAAAACAATCTGATCAGCCTCTGGTACCTGCATCCTGTACTACGTATAAGAAGTGATAGGTAGCGTGCGCCCGCGCTTACGTGCGCAATCTTTGAGCCAGACGTTTAAAAAAATGGTTCAAACGTACTCCAGGTCCTCTTTGGAGCTGCTGATCCTCGCCCTTTCCTTTTCGGGGTCGTTCCTCTCGGCGCGGTGTATCAATCCCGCGAACGGGCTTTCGCGCTGTTCCGCCTCCTGCACGGCCGGCGTTGCCGCGGCCTCCGGAAGCGCCGCGGGCTCTTCCCTCGCCGCCTCCTTCCTTACGAGCGTCCTGTGCACGGTGACCACTTTCTGCTCGGGCACCTTGCTCTGCTGTATCGATAACCTATCGTCAAAATTCTCGAACCCGAGCCTCTTGCCCTGCACGTATGCCGCAAGGGACCTCGGCACGAACACCTTGCCGCCTTCTCCGGGGGCCCTGTTCGCCGCCTCCTTGGAATGCTGTTCCGCCAGAACTCCGCCGATAAGCCCGAACACCACCGTTATGATGTAGATGCTGAGCTTCATCGATGTCGTACCGGTTATCATCGCGAAGAATGCCTGCAGGTACGTCAGTATAAGGGTCATGAGCCATCCGACCACCGGGAAGTCCATGCCTATGGCCGCCACCAGTTCGCCGGGCTCAGATGTCAGGAAATCCAGACCAGATATCGCATATGTGCTCAGGAACGTCACGATCGCCAGGAGTATAAGCACTGAGATGAGGGTTGCCACCATGCCTCTTGCCGGCGTACCGGCCTTTCTTCCCCCCACGTATCCGGCGAAAGCCTGCCCGAATATAGGGAGCCACCACAACAGCATCGATATGAGCAGCGTGTAACGTATGGCTGACCATATCTTGCCGAATATGCTCTCCTTCTTCTCCTCAGCGCCGGTGCCTATCTTCCTGTTCCCTCCAAGGAAGGACAGAAGGCCTGCGCTGTCGCCGGCATTTTTTCCCACGTGCATCCCCGGTGTCAGACAGATGACTGACACCTTTGGATTGCATTACCCGATATATAAAAATTTCTTGACCTTTTTTAACGTTCTGCGGATGTTCGGTGCGATTGTTTAAACATAAGTTAAATATAGGGGGAGCCGATAAACACAATTAATCACATGCGCACGATGTGCGTTCACACATGACAGTACAAGAGGCCGCCGGCCTCTTTTCACAAAGTCCTTCAACGAAGGCAAATACAAAAAACGGAGAATGTTCAAATGGATATGAGATTCAGATTCCTCGGCGGAGCCGATTCGATAGGCCGCATGGGGATGATAATGGAGGGCAACGGGAAGGCCTCGCTGTTCGAATACGGCATGAGCCCGACGAAGCCGCCGGAGTACCCTCTGGATACGCCGCGCGTTGATCATGTGTTTCTGACGCACAGCCATCTGGACCATTGCGGAATGGTCCCGAGGATATGCGGGCGCGACGATGCGGAGCTGTTCACAACGCCGCTCACCGCCGAGATCAGCGAGATAATGATGAACGACAGCCTGAAGATAGCGAAGGCGGAGAATTACCCTCCGCCGTATACGAAAGGCGACATCGACAGGACGATGAGGAATGTCGTCCCGTTAACGTTCGGAGATACGATAGAGTTGGATGGGTTTGACGTAACCGTGCATTCCGCCGGCCATGTGCCCGGGGCGGCGATGTTCGAGATAATCGGAAATACATCCACAGTATACACGGGGGACATACACACGATAAGCACAAGGCTGGTCGGGCCGGCCAGGCCGGTCGATTGTGAGAACCTCTTCATCGAAGGGACGTACGGAGGCCGTCTGCACACCCCCCGCAAAGAATCGGAGAATGCTTTCCTGAGAAAGGTGGCGGAGGTCACCGACCGCGGCGGTAAGGTGTTGGTGCCGTGTTTCGCCAACGGAAGGACGCAGGAGATCATGCTGCTGCTCAGGAACGAAGGGTACGATATGTGGGTCGACGGCATGGGGAAGTCCGTAACGCGCACGTATATGGATTACCCGGAGTACATTTTGGATTTCAAGAAACTCAAGGGCGCCAAGAGGGTGTTCAAGGAGGTTCGAAATCCTGCAATGAGGTCGCAGTCCGGAAAGGGCGAGGTGATAGTAACAACGGGCGGCATGCTTGACGGCGGCCCGGTGCTCGGATATCTGAGGGATATGCACAACAACCCCAACAATGCTGTCCTGCTTGTAGGTTACCAGGCGGAGGACACGAACGGGAGGATGCTCATGGAGAACAGGTGCGTGATGGTCGACGGTGAACCTCTTAAGGTGCAGTGCGAAGTGGTGAAATACGATTTCTCGGCGCATGCGGACCATCAGCAGATAATCGACTTCGTAAGGCAGTGCGACCCGAAGAACGTGATAATAATGCATTCGGAAACGCGCGAACTGATCAAAGCGGACCTGGAGGGCGACTACAACGTCATGCTGCCCGGCCTTAACGAAGAGTTCAGGCTGAGTGTGTGAACATGGAACGCTTTGCATCATTCCTTGAAGAGGACATAGGTTACGGGGATATCACAACCGACCTCATCGTACCTGACATCGAAGGGATCGCGGACATCGTATGCGAGAACGACGCCGTCATCGCCGGGCTTGAAGAGGCTGTCACGATATTCGAGGAATACGGCGTTGATTGCGACCCCCGCGTAACGGACGGGGAACGCGTTAAGAAAGGAACAAAGGTCATGAGCTTGTCAGGCCCTTTGAGAAATATAATAACATTGGAGCGTACCGCGCTGAACATCATGATGAGGATGAGCGGGATCGCCACAGCAACGAACGACGTCCTTATCGTCTGCAGGAAGAAGAATGAGAACGTACGCATCGCCGGGACCAGAAAGACCACCCCCGGGTTCAGGGAATTCGAGAAGAAGGCGATAATGCTCGGCGGCGGCGACCCGCACCGGTATGGGCTTGACGACATGATACTGGTTAAGGATAACCACATAAAGGCCGCCGGGGGCATTAAGAACGTTATCGATTCGCTGAAGCTTGCGCCGTTCGCGAAGAAGGTTGAGATCGAGGTCGAGAACATGGATGACGCGATCGCGGCCGCGGAAGGCGGCGCCGACATCATAATGATAGACAACGCCAACCCCGCAAAGGCGAAGGGGATCGCGGATGCGGTCAGAAAGATAAGGAACGTGAAAATAGAGGTTTCCGGGAATATAACATCCGAGAACGCTGCGGATTACGCTTCCTTCGCCGACGTAATATCAATGGGATCGCTGACCCATTCGGTGCGCGCAGTACATTTTTCATTGAGCATAAGATGATCACTTGGTGTGATGATGCCTGTGCGCATCCTCCTGCCAGCCCATGCCGGATGCGACCAATTCTGTTATATGCAGCGTGGTCTGCCTTCCGATCATGTCGAACTGAAGGAAACAGAACGGGCATGATGTGATAACCGCTATCGTATCGGCCTCGCGCATAAGGGTTATCGATTCCTGCATCACCTTCTTCTCTATCTCCGGTTCAACGCCCGCCAGGCCTCCGCCGCAGCACAGGTCCTCTCTCATAAGTATGGGGTTGCCGCCGAGCGCTCTGACTATGTCCGAAAGCATTGCCTTTGCGGAAAGCCCTTTCATCTTGCAGGCGGCTTCGCAGTGGCATCCCGGGAACACGGCAAGGTTGAAGTCGATCTCCGTCACAAGGTTCTTCTTTATATCCGGCAGCCTGCTGTGCAGGAATTCCAGCATGCCGGTGACCTCCGACACCTTGGCTTCCCTTCCTATCTCCCTGAGGACCGGGGCAACGCGCTCCGGGTCCTTCGTTATCTCGCGCCCGGCCTCCGACAGTGACATGCTGCATCCGTCGCACAGCGTCAGAATGTTCCGCTCAGCCGCTATGGAATGTATCCTTGCGCCTACGCCCAGCCATGTCCCCGGGCCGAGCGATCTCAGCCCGACAGGTTCCATGCAGCATGTGAACCCTTCCATGTCGTCCACTTTGACGCCCAATTTATCGAGTATGAACCTGGACGCCGCCTCCAGAAACGGAAGCCTGGATTGTATGAGACAACCTGGGTAAAGGACGATGTCACTCATCGCAGAACCCCGTCCTTCTCATTATTGTTCTGAGTTCGGCCATTGTGCCGGCATCCGTCGCTATCGGATCGAGGCCGAGCGCCTCCCTCTTCCTGTTGACGATGTCGTTGACGGGGAATGCGCGCCCGGTCTCCGTAAGAATGCTTCCGGTCTTGACGAATCTTTTGGGTGCGCTGCCGGACCTCGCCGAATCGTACCTGAGCGAACGTATGGCGCCGGCGACGTCTATGCCCTCCGGGCACGACGATGAGCATCTGTGGCACATCAGGCATTTCCATACGTCCGCATTGATCTCCGAGAGCTTTACGGATGGTGATGCCTCCGTCATCGAAAAAACGAATGAATCCGGGTGTATCCCGCCGTTGCGCCCGCTCGGGCATACGCTGTCGCATATGCCGCATTTGATGCAGGAATCCAATGAGAACGATGAAACGATCTCGCCGGCGGTCTCAAACATGCCCGTATTAGTCACACACCGTTTATCAATTTTCCCACAGCGTAAAAGATTTACGGCCGTATATTGTCAAGGGTGTCATGAGAATTGAGGACTACCAGTGCCAGTTCTGCGGCAAGACGGCCACGAACTTCGTTTTCGCCGCATTCGTATGCGGTTCTGACGAATGTATAGAAAAAGCGAGAATTGAAAGGGGCGGGCCGGGCGGCCACATGAAAAGGAAGGCCCAGGGCCTTCCTATAATCATGGACGACGAGGATCAGTGACGGAACACGCGGCATCCGGTAAAGATCATCGCCATGCCGTGCTCATTGGCGGCGTCTATGGCTTCCTGGTCGCGTATCGACCCGCCCGGTTGTATTATCGCCGTCACTCCGGCCTTCGCCGCCTCATCCACGCCGTCGCGGAACGGGAAGAACGCGTCGGATGCCATAACGCTCCCTTTCGTGCCCTCCCCTCCCTTGACACGTGCTATCATCGCCGAATCGACGCGGCTCATCTGCCCGGCGCCGATACCCACCGCACGCTCCCCTTTGACGTAAACGACGGCGTTGGATGTCACGTG
>Ga0123353_10003958_pt1 | contig 18950 bp, 15 predicted proteins | sample TergutLab28metaG_3_FD_92763 | JGI IMG/M metagenome (GOLD analysis project Ga0123353, IMG submission 92763) | Labiotermes labralis P3 segment gut microbial communities from Petit-Saut dam, French Guiana - Lab288 P3 | ecosystem: Host-associated > Arthropoda: Insects > Digestive system > Gut ... | reverse complement strand
GGGGGGTTTTTTTTTTTTTTTTTTTTTGGGGGGGGGGGGGGGGTTAAAACACCCCCCCCCCCCCCGGGGTACGCCACTGACAGGACAGTAACATAACATGTGCAGCTGTGCTCTAAAGATGGTGAAACTATGTTACTCTGAAGCCACTCTACCCACCTACAAAATGACAAGGTGTCACAATTCAGACAATAGTGTGTCACATTCTCATACCTTAACCCCATTCGTGCCTGGAAAGGCACTTATGAGATGTGATGCAGAGTGTACCATGTTGGCTGATATCAACTGAATTTATGCAATTTACCAACAGACTTGACATTAACATAACAAAGATGACAATGAACAAACTTGGTCTGTCTTTATTGCCCTTCATCCATGAACCCAGTCCATTATATGCATTAAATTATGATTCTTTGAAACTAAGAGCCTGTGATGAACTGGAACTGTGAAATAAAGGATGAAAAGTTATTTAGTGCATGTAAGAACTGCAACAGCTCCTTACACTAATCTGGACCATGACATAACAGCTCTTTGATCTTGGCCACACAGTGTGAACAGACATCCTCTTCCTCTCAGTCATGTCCTGTTTTTTAAAGGTTAACTTTTTACATCTGGGCTCTTCTTAATGAAATGCCCTTTCCCTTTGAAGTTCATTCTTATATGCTTAATCTCTCCAAACAAATATTCCCTAAAAAGTTTCAAAACAACTGCATTTGTGTTCCTCGTGGTGTGTCAGTGCACAATCTTACAATGGAATCAAAAGAGAGGAAAGCTATTCAATGTCCAAAGCCTGTCCTGTTTACCCGAAGTGATCTGCTAGTGCAAGATAATGCTAGTCTGCATACTGCTGACACCACCACTGCTTTGCTCTACACCAGGTATTGAAAACATGTTCCCATACAGTCCCAAAGTCAGCCCCCTCAGACTTTCAATCATCTGGAAAATGGCAGAAAACTATCTCTTGGGTCAGCAAGAGATGAGATCCAGAAGCATGTTTGAGAGCAGGCTCAGAAAATCTCATCACATGCTATTGCAAGTGCCTGAACAAGCCTGATGACTTTGTGGACAAGTAAAGGACTGGTGTCCACACACAACCATGTGCTTCAACTCTGCTGGCCTAAAGAAAAATAGGGAAACTCAGTTCCTTACTTCCCTCGCTATGTGATGAGTTTTGGTGGTAATATAGGCTTATCAGTATCTAATTTTAAGACTTACTAAATTTGTATGTTATGTAAAATGTGAACAGAATGGGTACACGTGATTCTGCTTTGTCTGATATTAGTTTCAATGAATCAACATGGATATGCTGTAAAATATAAAAAAATAGTACACTTTCTCTGATTTTGTTTCCCGCAATTTTATTGTTGCTACAACTTCACATTAAACTATGAAGAGGGCTGATGGATAGGGATTTCAAAAAATAGTTCAATGGAAGTGAGTACATGTAGCTTTAAAATATACTTCACTGGATTCAGGAATGACAGTCTTGGAGTGGATATGAACAATTAGGATAAGAAGACTGTTCACGTTGTATGGTCCTGTGAAGAGTAAATTGGAAAGTATCCACAAAGAAAAAAAAAAGCCCATTTTTTCTCTGTACACATAAAACTGTATTATTTAATAATAATAATAATAATTAATAATAATTCCCATTATTTTACTACCCAAGTAATAAATACTACAATTCATCATCTTCAAAATTCAATTTCATGTTGTGTTGTGATGGCTGAGCAAGGCTCAGAAGTTGAATGCTCAGGCCACATGACACGGCAGGGTTTTGGTGAAGCTACTATCCCTTCACATAAATATTCCAACACTGATACAGAACATTTATTTAACAATTCAATAACACATGATGTCCTGATTTAAGAATGCCTGGTGTCAATATTTTATGCAGATAGTTTATTAATTATGCTATCAGGAGAGGAAGAAGTGTTATGTGAAGGGACTTCACTACTTTTTGGTCCAAGGATGTCTGCCTTATGGAGCCTCCAAACAGGAGGTCATATCGATAACAAAAACATTTTCTGCTTGTATGAAATTTTTTACATTACCACAGTAAATACATGTATAAAAAGTTTGAATGTCACAGTTTTTGACATTATTCTTTGTTTAGAATGTTGCATTTATTTCTAAGTTTTGCTTGCAATCCTGAAAAAAAAATGTTCTTTCACTACAGAAGTGGAAACAGCTCTTTCATTTTCCTATTCAACATACTCAGATAAATGCACCATAAAAAAAGGTGGGTGCAACCTTGTATATTCAGTAGCTTTCATTATTTTGTAAAAACTATGTTTTGATAAAGCATTCTTATTACTTTTTTTAAAAAGTGGATCTTTTTCATGTTAACTCAGTTCCAATTCCTGGTTAATCCCTGCAGTGGTTCAACTTTGCAATAACTTTTACACCTGAAAAACACAGGTGACCAGGGAAGGGAGAAGTGGGTAAACTACCGTACTCCTTATGCCTGTGGCAAAAAAGTAATAACTATGTACATTTTTTTACCACAAAGGGTTAACTGATAACTGTAAAAGAATCAGGTATATAATATTCCTAATAACAAAAAGGAATGAGTACAGCCACCTTTGGCAACTGTCTCTCCTCAATAAAATGTATTTTCAACAAGTCCACTACCCATGTTCTGTAGTGATTACGTAACAGAGCTGATAGATTCTAATCTTTGTACACTTCATTCTTGGGGAGAAGGGTAAGGATGTTCTATACATGTGTAAAGAGACCAGCCACGTAATACTTGCATTATGTATGTTACGTATATACAAAATAAATAAATCTTTGCATCATATTCTATTGTGGTTGGTCTTTTCACAATCAGGAAACATACATATTACACTTCATTCATGGCACATCACCCATTTGAGCCCATAATCTACAATTGTACTTCCAGAAGGAGCAGATTTTTATAAAGGAACAAGGTAAAAAAAAGTGACATAAACATTCGAATTTCATTAACTTCTGAACAGCTGAACACAAACTTAATGTCATGTGCTCATTTCCAGTCTTCTTATTTAAAAAAAAATTGTTTAAAATATACAAAATGTGATGCCCCAAATGATTTCCTACGCTTTAAAATGACAATCTCCATCAACCTCAAGTGGTATATTTAACAATATTACACAGTTTTTTAGAACTAGAAGACGTTATCTGTACAAAATGTACACAATGAACAAGACTTAAATTGAAACACCCACACAATTATCCATTCATGCATCCTCTGAATATTTCATATATACAAGACAGGACACATTCCAACTGAAGAGGTTAACTAATTACTCGATTAACATCAAGCAACAGTTTGTACTATTTCATTAATATACGATATATATATATATATAATTTGTTTTTATACATAGATAATTATATATATAAAGTTATATGTATATTTATATATTGTAGTTATAATACAAGACTTCCCATGTCCCTAAATTATATAAAAACTGAAGAAATAAAAGCTAATAACATCTTTACAAATTCACTTAGGTGGTCTGGATTTTATGAGTAGGCTCTGTCAATTATCTTAATCTTTCTTCCATGACGATCTTGGAGGGGGCTCGAGACAACAATCACCGGTAAAATCCGATTTATCATAATCACGAGACAAAGTACTATATCACAGGAAATAAAATTCCTTTGCCATGGACAACTGCTGCAACTTTTACAATAAATCACAATTTTTTGAGATTGAGAATAACACTCTTGTAGTATCTTTGATCACCATTTAACATTCCACTTCATCACAACCAATTTCAACAAATCTCTGTCATTTAACATTTACCGAACTCCAGAACATGCAAAACGGTTTTAGTCCATATTTTAGTTTGGCAGTCTGGTAGCAACCTTCATAAAATGATTTGGCCCCCTGCTTTAAAATACCAATGTAGTGTTTACTGATTTTCAATATATTCAACTTCAGGTAAAGAATAAATAACAAAAAGTTTTTCAAAACTATTAATTAAACTGGACAATATGTCTACTTGAATTTCATTCCCATCACATTTCACAAAGAAAACAGAGAAACCAGAGAAATATAAAATGGATTACTTTTCCTTTGGTACGTTCTCATAGTGACTGGACTGTTTTCTTATAACATGTCCTCCACAAAATATACAAAAATGTAGAATATTTTGTGAATCTTTGGCTACAGTTTTGCATTCCAGTCACAAAAATAAAATATTTATAAACAATAATATAAAGACATTATTCCAGCCAAAAACAAATGTCATAATCCTTTCACCATGATTGTCATCTTCCTTGGGAGGGGAAAAGATTCAACATAAAACTGCACATGCTTTTCTTAATTTTTTACACTGGCATCATATTCCATGTTCCACCACCGATGTTTTGAAATTTACTACTACAATGTAACAGATTTATTGCTGAAACACGCTTGTGTGATAAGTCCCTCTCCTCTGGCTGAATTAATAATTCAAGTTGCACTTTCTTCCGTCACATTCACTCTCCCCTCGGCACAATCACAAAATAACAAAACTTTACCCCTGATAAATGTACAGCGACGTACTGCACTTAACAACTACACTGTCTCATGCAACTACGTTGGTCAGACTAGCGCAGAAGTCATGTGATACAGCTGCATTAAAGCCTGGACATGTACTGGCAAGCATGACAGACGATCTCGTGTGTTTGAGTCCAGTGCCAACCAAGATAATGCATTATAACCTTCAAGGACATATCTGAAATAAATCAAAACACATTTTCTAAGACTCTGTGCATGTAGGCAAAACAACACTTCTGCCTCTCATCATCACCATATAAGAAGTTTTATTTTTGCACACAGATGATTTCCTACTACAATTTTCTTTCCACTGACATTCCCAGCAGAGTAGATCAGTAACTCCTGTTTCCTAACCTGGATTCTGCACCTAATTTTTGCCCTCTGCAATGAACATTTATCTGCCATCTTCAATATGGACATTCTAATACATATTCTGTCTTCAATGATGCATAATACACATTCCCAACACTGTGCTCATTTACAATAAACACAGCAAATATTAACTGTTTACATTAACTCCAAATGCAGGTAAACTAGGCCTCTCTGTGTTGTCCTACCTGTACAGACTGCACATCAATAATTCTTGGAGTGCATTAAAAATATCTAGATGTTATGTATTTTAAGAAAATATGGAGTTTTAAGCCCTCATTTCATAATTCAAGAAAGTTAAAGACAATAAGAGAGTTAATGTTTAGCGTTGTGTGGAATACCTCCACTGTGAGGAAAAGCTATTCTGAAGATGGAGGCAGAAGGTTACACTAAAACAATGGTGTATATCAACCATACCATACAGACAGGGTGCCCAGCTAGATGAGCTTCAGCAACTGCATTTCAGGATGCAAATGAGGCAAAATAAATACATTAATAAAAAAAATATTTTTGCCTTTGATGTATGTTTTTATTTTTGCCTTATCTGATGGCTTCCTATTTCTATTCATCCTAACTACTTCCAATTAGTTATGAGACTCTTTCATTTAGAAAACCTATTAAAATGCTGCTGAAGGTCAAACTCATGTGCAAGTATTATTTTTTACAGACAACGTACGCTCACGATGGAGAACTACAAAAATATCCACAATGGTCATGGCCATGGTGTTCCGTGGAAGCAATTCCATGAATAAAACCTTAAGATAGAAACCCATACTGTCTCAAAGACAATCCAAGAGCACCAGCCAAGCAATGTACTCCAAACTGCTACTGCGTAACAGCATTATATATGGCGTGATTATGCTGGTTAATTGCATGACTTTAGCTGCATAACAAAAAATGATTACAAAAAATGGGTTTAGACATTTGTTCTGATCTTGGGATCCAAAGATCAAAACTGAGATTTGAGAAAGTCCTGCAACTGAAGGCATATTTCTACCTGAGCACATCTGTGGTGTACTGGGAGTCAAGAGGATGCACAGTAACTGCTGACTGTTGTTGCAGGAGATCATCAGAGTTCTGCTGAATTGCTGGACTATGGAGATGAAGAGCATTCTTCAGGAATGCTGGGCAGACATTCTCTAAGTGTGGGCAAGAAGCCCAGAACCACTTGGGCATGCGACCAGTGGGAGCGGTGGACACAAAATAACCCAGAGCTAACGGCTGCTGGTGTAATGTCCCAACTTCCTCTTGAGTATCCACTCCAAGATTTGCACCACCCTGAAAAACAGAAACATCTTTTTTGGCCATTTCTCCAATATAAATAATGTACATACAGCAATATGTACAGGGTTTCTATTAAAGTATGAATGTATTTAAAGTTTATTATTTACTGAACATGACAAGATGGGATAACATAACAAACTTTGATTTAGAAATACAAGTGTGTGTGTGTCCCCAATTTGTATTATGATTTTGGTGTAAATTCAGCCTGTAGTTTGGTATACATCCAACCTGTCATTCAGGAACTTTACTCATATTAGTCTTCCTTATTTAGTTTCATATGCATCAAAATAGCAAATTTAGAGTAGGTATTCCTGGAACAACAGTTCATAAGGTGCTTCAGTAAGAGCTGTGAAACAAATGATGTAACCTGCAGATGGAATATGTTAAAGAGCGGACAAGCAACCTTGTTTTGAACTTTCCACATTAATGCATATAAGGATAGAAAATAACAATGACAGAGTTGCATCTTCTGATAGAGCAATATACTGCAAGACAGAAACAGTAAACAGGCATAAATGTTGAAAATGTGGCTCTCTTCCAAACAACATATAACAAATACAGAGAACTGAAAAAGAAAAAGAGTAAATTTTGCTTTTCTCTATAGAAATACTGTAAAGCAGGGGCATCTCCTCCAGGTGTGCTATGTATGCAGTGCACACCCATTATAAATTCCTACCCAATATGTGTTTATAAACGCGTGAAACAATTGTGTGGGCTAGCTCTTTTCTCCATGTCATTCTATAATGCTTCTGCTCAACTTTGCTGCACCTGCACTCAAGGAGTTAGCTGTTCTGGACTTTCCCAGCATGCCGCATACATGTTACTTTAGGTTCTGATGGAACCATATGCCATAGACATTGCAAGCTGTGCTGTCTCTAGCCAGCACTGCTTGACCAGTGTTCAAGATTGTAATCTGAAGGTGTGAGAGTGTCATGCCACAAAAACTATCATGTTGTTATCTTTGCATTATTTCTTAATGTATTTTGCAATATACTTGTATTTAGACAGTATGCTGCCTTCGTTTGTCACACTAGAGTGTTTTCAAGACTGATTAAAATAAATGGCTGAAAATACAGTTTTTAAAAAACTATTAGATAATCCATTTTCTGTGCACCTGCTACATGAAAGATTAAGAATAGTGAGTATGAGGTAGGCCTACTCCACCGTTACCCAATTTAATAACTCATCATTAGACTAAGACACAATGATATACAACAGACTTCTGTATCTCTTAAGTATGAAACAGCTGACTAGTTGGCAGGATGTGAAACAACCAACTGTATTTGTTGGTCCTGTTTATTTTTCCGAATAAGCATGAAGTATGGAATAAACAGGGGTCCTTGAATTTAAATAATTTGTCAAGTGCGCAGCAAAAGCACTCAAAATTACAAACTCGTGATTGTTATCTGTTGAAGCTGTATGCTGTGTGTTATCTTGCTAATCAGTAACTTCTGTTCCAGGGCAATGATGAGTCGTCCACATCATTAAACAAAGGAAATTTCATGGAACGTACAATGTGTTGCAAAAATCATGGCCTACTTCTTGAAAATCATTTGAATTCAGCCACTGTTATTTAATTTCAAACACAAATTAGTTGTTTATTTAATGAAATTTATTATTCTAAAATTAAAAAAAACTATAAAACTTGCATAAAATACAGATATTTACTATTTATTTATGTATGTTATTGAGTTCTGTACATAATAATTCAGTAGAGGAGTAATTAATACCAAGCTTGTTGGAACTGGTAAAATTAAATTGTTGAGGACATTTTTAAGAATCCCTAACAAAAATTAAGCTGATCCTAGTAGGCAGCACACTCATTTTTATACTCAGCAAATGTCACGCTGTAAAGGTACCCTTTCAACAGTGTAAGGGCTGTGCTACATCGTCTTCAAGCAAAACTGAATGCTCAACATTTCAGGACCACTGTATGGCAATCAATGAATAAGTGCACAAATAGAGGAGATCAATTTCTCTCTTCCCTGATCACCTAATCTCAGTCCAGTTGGTTTCCCTTCTTGGCATTAAGTAAAGAGCAAAATGCATTTGCCACAAGTTATGGTGTCAAGTCAAAAGGATGAATAATCAAAGCTGCTGCTGTTACTACCACTACTACCACCCCAGGATATACTGGGATACTCATGGCAACAGCTCAGATATACTTTGGATATATGCTGTAGTACAAACGGAGCTGATTCTGAAATAATACCTCAAAATTGGGAACCTGAAATGATTTTGCAAGAGTACTTTCCTTGTTGTTTGCTTATGTAAGTCTCTGAGTGCCTGAACATTGGTTCCTTTATGCATATTTGTCCTATTTTAACATAAGCAAACAGTCTCAAAGGGCAATATCTGGTGAGCACAGAGCACGATCAAGTACTGAATTTGTTCCTCAACTAAGAACTGGCACTTTGCACACCAATGCATTATTCTGGTACAGAAGCGAACCTCCATTCCATAAATCTGGCCCTCTTTCAGCTCTCTTCTTGTAATTTTGTTAAACCTTGAATTCAGATGTCTACATGATAATCAGTTGTACTACATCCTGTTCTATGTTCTATACCCTGTAGGCAACAGCCCCCTTCTGGATCAAACAAAAATAAATTAAATTTAAATTTAAAACTAATAGTCCACACTTTCTACACTTCCAACGGTTTTCATCATTACTGCGCAACCAGGTCTTCCACAATCTCTCTTCCTTCTGTAAACCTTGTACATCATTCAAGCAGACAAGGTCTTGATACAGGAATTTCTTCATAAGTCCCATGTAACAAACGGAAAGTACTGGCGGCAGTAATCTTCCAATTTATGAGATATATATGAAGTCTACTTCTTGCTCTTGTAACGACTTATAAAAATTACTAAGAGTCACAATGTCAATGTAATGGGGCATAGTTTGCCATAAAACTGGGGCAAGGTTCAGCAGTAATTAGTACAAATGTACTTAAGTGAGAAGTGACATACAAAGTCCCGCTATTTAATATCCACAACTCACATAACCCATCTCAATTACATTAAAATAAGTCTGACTCCATGCAAAATACCACATTTTCCACACATTATGCCACAGTTCTCTGCATATATCTCCTGAAAATATTCTTATATAGTTTACTTACTCGTGAAGATCCATTGCAAGGAAAGGGACTATGCTGGTCTGAGGTACCACCAACACCACAAGATGGGCTTCCAGGTTGTGAAGGGGAATCCCCTCTTCGAGGGCTCCCTGTAGGGCTTTGAGTACCACCAGGCCCTGTTTCAGGCCATGAAAATATATCATTGAAGTCTTGCATGCCCTCTATTCCTTCTGGCATATCATCATTCAGGGCTGAGAACAACTCATCATCCCCAAGATCTGGACCATTGATGTGCTGCTCCTGGAATGCTGTCTGAGATGACTGAAAACAAAGCATGCAGGTTGTTTAGCTGATCAGCAGAATTTTGACTTGACATAGTATTTAGCCCATCTATCACTGTGCATCAATCTCCCACCCAATCGTGGACAATTTGGGGCTGAACACTTCAGCAGCCTACACACAGGAGTTCAAGATAAGATATATCCACAGCACTCTGTAATGCCAGAACATGCTACACACCAGGATCAGCACATACTCTTCAACTTTATCAGCCAAATGGGCAGCCCACATTCCATTAAATGTAAATCTTCACTGCTGAAAGGTAAAACACTGCCTATGCAGGTACAGGCATTTAAAATGAAAATAATGTGGGTCATCATTGGATACACTGGGATTTAAAGGCTGAACAATAAACGATAAAGAAAACCACCACTACACCCAAAAAAGCAGGCTATACAGGCAAACTGTTCATAAGCATATCAAAATCAACCTTTTATAACATTGTTCACACTCACTGCAGGATACCAAGATTACTGCTTCCATCTTCAGGGTCAAAGTGAGTAGGTAAGGATGCTGAAAGTTATGTATGAAAGTTGAAATTAAAGTGGTCACTCAGACCCCAGTGGGGTCAGGAGGCTGGTGTTAGTAAGCAGGATCTGATGATGCCAGGTCAGTGCCCATGTTCCACCATTGCTAACTTCTCTGGATTACACAGGTGGGGGGAGAGCAGTATTTATTAACTCTGGTCTTGACAGTATGACTCATTTGTCCAATGTATTTCATTTCTTTAGTCACTATCTTTTTTGTGCAGCTTTCCTAACTTTGTAACTTCATTTGCGTTGAGCACAAGGAAAGCTGAGGGGCAAAAAAGCAGACATCAACACAGTCTTCATACTGACCTCATTCCCTTCTTGCTCTCACCCACAATCAAACTGTAATATACATATTACACATAAGTAGTAGGGTTCAAAAGTTTCCAGCCTGACATACAAAAGCTGCGCCAAATGGAAAATGCTGCGAGACATATACAGCACCATCTATGGTGAGGTTAATGTATCAGCTGCAGACGGCTACGTGCTCCAGTATGCTGGAGGCACTCGTGCCAGTAGGACACGGTGTTGAGCTACTGCAATGTCGAAAGTCGAGTACTGCGTGGTAATAAAATCCCTCAACAAAGAGGGTCTTGCGCCAGCTGCTATAAAACAACGCTTGGATGGTGTTTATGGTGAGGCTTCTCCTTCGAATTTCACAATGAAGGAATGGGCTAAACAGTTTCACCTTGGGAGAGTCAGGATAAAAAGATGAGCCTCCTGAAGATCAGCCTGTGGAGGCAGTGACTGAAGAAAACATCAGGCATATCGAAGAGAAACTACTGAGTAACAGGTGGCTAATGCTTAAGGAAATCTCCATAAGACTGGAAATTCCTAAAACCACTGTCATTAGGATCATCCATGAACATCTTCACATGAAGAAAGTCAGTGCAAGATGGGTGCCCAGACTTCTTTCTTCACTTCCGAAGGAGCACATTTTGACATGTTGTCAGAGGATTTAGGAGCTTTGCCGTAGCCATCAAAAGCAAGCATTGGAATCAGATGTCACAGGGGATGAAAGCATGGTCCTTTATTATGATCCTTTATCAAAAAGGGAATCAATGTAATGGCACAAACCAGGTGAAGCACTGCCGAGAAAGGCCAAGGTCACTCAGTCTGCCAAGAAGATCATGGCATCGATCTTCTGGGATTGCAGAGGAATTTTGTTGATTGATTTCAAAGAAAGGAACACCACTGTGAACGCTGCTTATTATGCTTCAATTTTGCACAAATTATGTGATGCTATCAAGCAGAAGAAGAGAGGAATGCTGAGCCGTGGAGTTTGTTTGCTCCCTGACAATGCTCCAGTCCACAAGGTGGCTGCTGCCAAGGCTGCAGTGAAGGAATGTGACTTCAAGCATCCACCCTACAGCCCAGATCTGTCACCCAGTGATTATTACCTCTTCTCCAAACTAAAGAAAGATCTTCGGGGTAAGAAGTTTGATAATGATGAGGAGGAGTTCAAAACTGCTGTGATGAAACATTTTGCAGATAAAGAACCAGAATACTTTTTGAAGGGCAAAGAGTTACTAGTTCACAGATGTGAAAAGTGTGTTGAAATAAAGGGAGACTATGTTGAAAAACAGCAAAGTTGTTTTATTTCTGTTACCTTAAAAATTTGGTCAGGCCAGAAACTTTTGGATGAAATGTAGTTCAGCTCATTTATCCTGACAATGACTTACATGTCACAAAAATGGAATTAGTTTCTAAACATTACCAGTTGCCCTTTTGACAAATAACTGTATCTTATGCAATGTGCATCACTGTAGGTAGTATAACATGAATATGCTGAAACCACCATAAGAATAAAAAGTATCAAGCAGAGTTCATAAAGTAGGGGTTTGTATCAGTAATTACTGATGGAGAATTAAAGAACACAGCATGTGGCCTGCTGTGAAGTAACCATAAATTTGTAATGTAAGGTACATAAATTAATGCAATACAAAACCAAAAACTACATCGCAGGCTGGTCATGATGTTCCTGCTTTTGTATGTGGCAGATGATCATTAGAATAGCAATAAATTTTTTTTTTTTTTGTTCTAAGGCAAGACACTGACCAAGAAGCTCAATAAATGGTGCTGGAATAATACATGGTAAAGGTATAAAGCAACTGTAACACAGGAATCAAAATCTACTGCACAGTGACATTTTAAGCCCCCCTGTCTGAGATATGGTGATTTGACATGGCCTGATCCATAACCATCCTTTGCAAAGAGTTTCCAGAGTGAAAATAAACCGCATCTGAAGATTTCACACTTGGTTCTCACACATGCCTCTACTATCACAAACATACCAATGCCCACATCTAGAATATAAATTACACAAATTAAATAATGATATCTGGTACCAAAATCAGGTAATTCAAACCCACTTAATTAATTCTATGTAAACACTCTGGTTCTTTGTAGTACTCAGAATAAACATGGTTTTGTTAGAAACATTATTCTGAAAAATGGATGACAGTGTGTGTTCAGGGGTGTTCATTGACCTACCTGACTTGTAGCAGATGTGGGAAACACCAGGATGTGAGTACAAGACACATCATGAGGTGTTGAGAGCTGGCAGTTGACAGATGTCTGGCTAAACCTCTCATCTGGTGTGAACTGATCAGGCATCAGTCGGAGTGCTGAATCAGGCTCCAGTGACACAAGACATGCACTCAACACACACGGAACATCGTTGGGGTACATGAGACTACACTGCTCACAAATCTCTTTCAAATGCTTTGAAGCCTTCAGTAGGGATTTACGACTGAGAAGCCAACTCCATCCTACAAACAAATTGTACACTAACATTAACTCATAATGTACTGCAACATGATATGTTCACCGAGTTTCTTAGCTGGACACAATATAACACTAATGCAGTTAGGACAAAAGTCCTCTGACAGGAAGTACAGTCGAGTCTCCATTTATATGCCTTTTATTTCAAAGCTGTATATGGATAGTTTGTTTGACACTACATAAAACACACATGCATCCACTAACATGTAATTATAAAAGTCTGAATTACATCATGATAAGAATTAAACTTATCGAAAATTGACATGTCAGAACACTACTTAAGTATGTAACACTTCACCTTTCAGCTCCCCATGTCCTATTCTGCCGATGCGACCCACAACAAGCCTCCAGGGTCGAACACTTTGTGACATCACACCCAAGATAAAATCCATCAACTTTTGTAGTCCAACACGCCTGGCTGATGCCTTCTTCCTTCGGCTACGATTGGGAATGTCAATATTAATAGTTGATGTCTCAAATATTTCACCACGCTCATCAGTCGCAACAGCCAACAGCCATCGCTGATCTTCGGACAGACAGTAGCCAACATACAGGACAGAACACTGCTCACTGCTGCACTGACCAAATGATTCCCCAGACTCTGTTTTCTCCTTTACAGGAGCCAAAACATAGGGAGGTGTATACAGCCGATAAGGAGCTCGATTCTTCTCCTGCAACAAAATCAGCTGAGGTCACTCACAAGTATACCATGAGCAACAGACGAAAGTGTCATGTGATGTTTCCTGAATGCAGGTTCCTGCTCTCTCTTTTTTCAGTCACCCAATTTTAATTTCTTTGTATTACACAAAGGAATGGAAAATCTGCACCATCACAAAAAAAAAAAGTAGCAAAGTATAATATAATTTCTACATGTTTATGCTGTGTTCATTATACAGACATGAAAGCTCTTCTTATTCTTCCAACTAAATGCAAGAATTACAGACTCTGTGTATTACTTTTGTTAACATTCAACTTTCTGGAACCTAAAATGTCCATCTTTTACCAGTAACTTCTACAACCACATAGACTGTTTCCTACAAATTACAGATACATTTTCATACAAAAATGACTATGAATATGCTCAGGACATGGTCCAGTAACAGGTTCTTGCAAGTCTTGATAATAGGTAATCAGTCATTCACTTATGGATTCTAAGTCATTTTGTTTTTCTCTTCCAATATACACACACATTTAAAAACATTCATAACCGGAGCCTTCTCTCTTTTGGATAGTTATGCAGCACATGTTTGTAGTTGTTTACTGAAGTTGTGGGATAAATGGGCTGTCCCAAAACACTAGTACACAACAACGAACATACTCTGCATAACAACGCAGAAGCAGAACCTTAATTTAGATTGTGGTGGAAGCCTGAAACCTCCCATTTAAAAATGGACTAAACTAGGCGTATGTCTTATATATGCATAACAATGTAGATACCATGCTCTTTCAAGCTGGTCAATCAGTTTCTATCTAAACAATGAACAGTTACACCGATAAACCAGAAATAAAAACACAGCTAAACTTCGCTATTCATGCAGAGCTGCCATGTGTTATCTGAAAAGGAAAATGGTTCAAGGACTGCTCACATAATCTCACCCTATTTAATATCCTGTACTTAAAATTTGGCTGTCAGTGTCATATTATGGGGTATTTACATCTCCTGTTCACATATGACAAAGGTTAAAAATACCATGACAGAAAAGTCACACACAGTTCCAATGATAGCAAAATCACTGAGCTTGATGTTAACTACCAAGGACAATTCTTTGAAAGAAACATGATACAAAGTTCAGTTGCATACACAGACATTTGATAGTAGATACCTCCCTTAACCTTGTGTACTAGCTGGTACAGCATATAACACTGCAAGGACAGTGGTCCCTGTGTATGCAAGGGGAAATGGAGGTACAGTACCATAATTCCTTGGATGTCCAGCCAGTAGTCCAGTCATTCTACTGCCTACACCATCCTGCTCTTAAATAACCTTCATAACAACTCTAATACAACAAGAATGTTTATAACTAAACTGTAATTTCACTCTTTCTACTCAGTACTAATGGCAGATCACATGTACATAACAGGATGAAGAAAGGAATTAGACAGTACAATACATAAAATATATTTTTTTTCATTTTAAACAATTGGAACACTTACACCAATTAGGAAAAAAATGCTAACACAGTACTTTTACAAAGGATTTTAAAACATATAATACATTATTATACATACATCTTTGCTTTTGAGGAAGAGATCAGCCATGGCAGCAGTACCAAAGCCAGTAAGTGCCTTGACGTTGGATGTGTGTGTAAGCATGCGCCGGCACTGAGAGAATACAGAGAATGCTTGTGCTCGCATGTGATCATTCTGCCTTACACGATCACGTGACTTCCCCAATTCCACAATGCTCTCTAGAGAGATCAGCTATAAAAAACAGACACTATTACTAAGCAAGCCCCTTCTACAGGTTGATAAAATTAAATTACTATCAATGCAGAAGAAAATATCTGGTTATAATTTCTTGTATCAATGGGCAAGAGAAGAGGGAAGGGACATTTTTTAGTGAGGTTCATAAGATTAACCATTAATCTAAAATAATTGTAGATCAAAAAAAGGGAATCCCAAGAAATTACTGAGCTTACAGTTTGCAAAATGAAAAGTCACAATACATTTGAATAACAATGATGTGTTACCCTGCACTTACTTTTGAATAAAGGCCCATACTCTCACTGCTCTGTTTATCTGTCGAGCATTTTCAAAATCAAAAGTGCCCTGAAGAAAAAAAAAAAGTTTGGGAAACACTTGTCTAGATCACTGCTTCCCAAACTCTTCTAGTCTGGGGTTTTCATGACATCAGTAAAGCAAATTAGATCCCCCGAAACTGTAAAAATGGCTTAAAATGTGATTCTGTAATTTAAAAAATAATTATTACTGAATTTAATGATATTTAACAAATACTCTAAATTAAACTGTATGCTTGTAATTTAATGTTATCTCTTTTCCTTTTGCTCTAACCATCTATGCCTGGCTACCTGCTCATGAATATCAACAGATCCCTGTGCTTGTGTTTTGTGACTTCACAGCATACAAGGACATTAAAAAAAGTAATGTATTCCCAATACTTCTTAATGAAAAGTAGACATGAGGAAGTGTACATTATGTAAATATGACAATAAATGTTCATAAAGCTGCTATTATAAATGAAAGAATTATGTACAAAACATCCAAAATATTTCTGCATCTTCATAACACACAATACCAAACATACTAACACATTACAGCAAAACACTTGACCCTGAACAGTATAATAATAAACTTGTTGGATGTTAATCAACACTTATCACTGAGACTAGTTGTCTTCAATTAAATAGTGGCATAGAAGAATGGGTGAATCAAAACAAAAAAACTGCTGACCGACTATGATATGGTAGCTCTTGTGAGTCATGTTGGTGATGACCGTTTAGATGGTAATTAGAGAGAGAGAGAGAGAGAGAGAGAGTTTACAGAGTGTCACACTATTGGTCTGAAGGCTATGGAGACTGCACTTGCATATGGTGAACAGAGAGTGAAGTGCTATAGGTGTACTACTGTTCAAGACATGGCATGAGCTAGCTGCAAAGGAAAGGGAAGATGCTCAGTAAGGAACAAACATCACTCATTTCCTAAAAACTGAACTTTCACCTACAAACTTACATTATGTTAAATAGCCTTTCTGGTCATAAGACATTTTTATTTGATGCCATACAGTATTCATTCTACAACAAGAAAATTTATATTTATCCTTATCCTTTTCATTAGTCTTCCACATTACCTGATAGTCCTTCAGTGCAACTGAGGACAGATAACTGAGACTATACTGTACACACATTCCCTAACACAACCAGCACATAACATACCTGTACATTAATATTGTTGCGGATGGTTTCTGGAACAGCGGCAAGAACAGTGGTGAAGCATCGCAGAAGACTGAGACAAGCTAACCTCTGCAGTTCTGTGCTGTCGCTACCTATGGTGAATGGATCTACAAGATAAACCACTACTGCTGGTGGCTCTTCGTCGTCGTCGTCATGATTACTGTCGCCAGCAGCACTCAACTGGCCACCCAATAACAATGGGTCACGAGCAATTGAAGCACTGTCACCATCTGCACATGACAGATACATATAAGACAAATTCACATGAAACAAAATATGACATACATTAAGTAAATCCTCAGATAATAAAATATTCAAATTTTAAGAATGTAACTGTTCAATAGCAGGGTAAGGGAAGTGGAAAAAAAGTATTTATTAAGGTAATTACAGTGAATGATGCAGTGAGAAACAGAGAAAGGAACAGTTTTAAGGTGCTGCTGGGCAGCCAGCTCTCTGTTTGGTGTTTCTTCCTTGAAAATGGCCAACAGTTATTACATTTCTCCATTCTATTCATGTACTGTATTTGAACTAAACAAATGAAATCTTGATTTAAAGGTTCAAAAACCTGAGTGACAGTCATACTTTACTGAAAGGTATAAATAAACTTCTTCTTAGGCTTTCCTTTATTTCTTGGGCGTTACTGATGAAATACACTACAGAGCTCCAAATAATGTCATTCAGCAATTGCAGGTTTCATGAAAATTGCTGCAGTGAAAGCCATACTTTAATCTGGGGTGTAAACAAAACTGTGCCTATACTATCTATATTTTTCACCTGGTTTCGATAAAATTCTGTACAAATGTCAATAAACACTTAATGAGTGACAGTTTTGTGAATGAAAGCTATACTTTACTTTGATGCACATATGAATCACATCTGAACTGTCCACATCTACTGTCCATTCTCAGTAAAATTTGCCAGAAGGAAGGAAAGCTGCACTTTTCTTACAGGCATAAATTAAATTATATTTACATGTTTACCATACAAACCAAACGACATTCTGAAAATAAAGAATGTCTTGGTAAAGTTTGTGTGCTATGTCATGTACAACCCATTTTGTAATCTTGTAGTGTTCAGGTTCCCCCAGAGGAAGAAGTAGCCTGCTGGCTTCAGATTTAGGCTCTAAACTAATGAAAAATAGAAATACCTTGTCATTTTACACCTTCGTACTAGTGGTACTTTCAAAATAAACAAACTGAAAGTCGTACCATGATCTGATTTAGGTGTGGAGGGGGCCTTATCTGGTATTTGCCCCTGATTGCTCTCCGGAGTTGAGGGAGGAGGCATAGGTGAAGGCAAAGGTCTGTCCACTGTGACACGGGGAGGCTGTGAACCCTCAGGAGGATCCAAAAGTGTCTTGTCCAATGACACCTGTGACAGATGTGGTGCTAAATGGTGCCGGCACACCTATGAAAAAAAGGAAATCCACATTTTACTGCTAGATATCAGGGAATGGATGTAACATTCGCAGTGTTAAACAAGCACCTAACTTCACAGTGCAAGATTTCATTTTTTACAGAACTTTTTCTACAGTGAAGTTTCCAAAGTAAGATTAGGATGCAGTTCATGCTAAAGATTATTTAAACCAGTGACGAGCAACCTTTTTTGCAAAAGCAGTGAATTGTAAACCTCAAAACCCTGTGTGGGTAACAAGCCAAACGACAATACTAAAAATAATACTTTTGCAAAACATGTCATATTAAGCTGTTGTTGTTGTCTAATGGCAGATCTTGGATTTATTCCATTAATCTTCTGGCATCCCAATACAGCTTTGGTAATTCTTTAGAAGTATGGTCTAGTTTTGGGCACACAAGGAGGTGATCTTTGTCCATTATTGTGTTCAGTTTGCATATTGCGCAGTAGTTATAGTTGAAGATTTTGATGTGGTGGAGGTGTGCTGCGAGACAGTCGTGACCTGTGTTGAGCCAGAAATTTGTGACTGCTTGTTTTCTGGGTTTCTTTTTGTTGTTTTCCCATGTAGTTTTAATGTTCTGCCACTGTGTCTTGTTGGATGAGACAATGGCTTCCTGGGAGAATTTTTTTTGTGTTTTTGTTTTATGAGTGTCCTAATTGTTTTAAAGCTAAGTGATGTTTGTTTGTTTTGAAGTGTGGTTCCTTTTTTTGCCAG
>Ga0123353_10003957_pt1 | contig 18951 bp, 7 predicted proteins | sample TergutLab28metaG_3_FD_92763 | JGI IMG/M metagenome (GOLD analysis project Ga0123353, IMG submission 92763) | Labiotermes labralis P3 segment gut microbial communities from Petit-Saut dam, French Guiana - Lab288 P3 | ecosystem: Host-associated > Arthropoda: Insects > Digestive system > Gut ... | reverse complement strand
TATTCATCTATAAGCCATCACTTCATCCATAGTCTTTGCATCCATTAATAAATTCGAACACCCATTCATCCTCCTATATATCATGCCCGTCCAAGTAATCATCTACTACTAACTCTACTCATCTATCCATTTCACCTTTCCTTTTTGTCCCCGGATAGGTATAGAATGATACACAATATTCATAATTTCTTGTGTTTACGTAAATCTCACCTTTGAGAGAAGAACAGGGGTACAGAAGGCGGTGTTACTGATTACAGTTACAGTAGGCGAATTTCAAATACCAACATTTACACCATTACTGGAGTAACCATTTGTTTCAGATATGTAGCATATATAGCAGACAAAGCAAAAAGGGGAGGGGGGAATTTGGGCCTGATAATGTGAACGAAATAACCACATGCAAATCTTCGGAAAAAATGGAAAGACAATGTTAAAACGAATAAAAAATAAACACTGTGCGGAAATTTGGGCTGGATTTATTTGGTTCAGAATAAAGTAAGAGCCAGTATCGAGGTCTTCTGAACATGGTAGTGAACCAGTGGTGTCCATGTAAGAAGACAAAGTTCTGATAAACTGATAGACTATATATAGTTTCTCACCAGGTACCCTGATTCTTGGTGTTTGGTCGTATCCACAGTTTGTATCTGATTTATTTTTAGTGTACTGTAATGTACTTGTACTAACTAACAAGCAATTCATTCACCCAACTATGTCATTCAGGACATAAGATGCTCGTGTTCTGTGTTTAAAAATAAAAAAAAAGTATTTTAATTACGTGTATGTACGTACTGAACAATATACTACAAAAAGTTTTTGTATTAAAACTCGTCAGTTAAGATTCAATGTCATTACTGCGGTACTCGTACAGGGAGCACGACGTGCTGTAATATAATTCTGGGAGCGGCCCAGCAAGGCAACTATGACACGAAAATTTTTGCTTAGCTGGTAATTCTGTTGGTTGCTAAGCACCGGTCATATTAGCGGCGTCATCGCCTCTGGTATACCTTCATGCTGTAACAGTATATAATGATGGTGGTTGTGCTTGCGCTCATATTCAGTACTTATAATGCCTAAGCATACGTACCTGCACTTGAAAAACTCACGTACACAGGAATATGAGAATAAAATGTTACAGAATCTCGCCTCTAGAAAAAATTCTATTCCTTCCCTCAGACCGAGAATTAATTTCCGGGAGCTGATTTTGTATTTCTGAGTAAAATGGTGTCCGATATCTGAAAATTTCACTTATTGGATCTCAACGAATGATCTCTCTCTCTCTCTGAACTTGTGAATGTTGCAGGTAAATAAAGAAAATCCGTGCCTCAAATTTTCCCGTAACTGTGAATTACTGGACAGCCACCACGTCGCGTTGTCATCAGAAAGCAAATGTTATGTTTTAAAGCCAATTCTGCAAGTATTTCCAGATTTCAATCTTTAAATCGTCACCGACTTTACATAAGTATATCAACACTTGTAAATTATTTAACGATTCAAGCAAGCTAGCTAGAATTGATATTCTCAGAGCGATGTTGTTGAGGACTCGAGGCTTCTGGGATGTGAAACTGTATAGTTGGCGGTACAGTTCCCAACGTTTCGAGAGAAATTTTATGGTCAGTCATTCTAAAACATCGTGTGAAGGTAAATTCCGTTTCGTCCTTCAAAATTCGGAACTACTGCCCACCTGCAGTTCAGCATAAAACATGTCTGTAAGGCAATTTTTCACACAACAGAGACACAAAATAATTTACCGCTATGATTTATAGTTACCGTGATGGAAATTATAAGAAGTAATCAACGCTGACTGTTCCTAATCCCATTAAGTCCAAATCTTCTATACGCCGAGTTTGCAGGAACTCCTAGCAATCAGTTCCCTTACTCTATCGCCTGGTTTTGTGCAGTGTAATAATTAAATATTTTTACTCTCAGATTTCTTAGACTTGCGATAACTCATAGTTTTCCTTCATTTCTGTGTTCCGTAAGTATTGTGACTTGTATTTAAAAGAAGTCTTTCATATGTTCGTAAATCCGATAAATACTTTTCCTGTTTAAGGTTTATCCGGCGGGGACGATGAAGATTGCGCCTTCTGTGATGTGACGCCGTAGTGACTAGTATAAATTGGCAGATATTTCAGACGATAATGCTGTACCCATCATCACGGTAAACATATAAATCATCATTATCTACATAATCGCCATCATAATCATGTACCCTCACTATGGAGGCACAGGATCTTCTGAAAATTCGATACTTATACCGGACTACACTGTGTCATATTTGTTTTTATGTATCACCAAATCAAGTTTTAAAAATAAATTAGACATGAAAATATTTCCTCTCTATCCCCCTATTTATTTCATTTGTGTTGGCGTAAATCAGTAAACGACCTTTCTAAGAAAATACCTGAACAAGGAACACAAGAAGCGTAAGATGTTTAACCGGGATACGGTCGTGGAACGACTTAAATTTTACCATTACTGAGCTGACTTAGACCCAGTGATCCATTCCCTGGTGGCTGCATCCCACATTTTGACACATTTAGCCTCCGCTGAGTGCTGCCAGTAAATGCAAACAGGGGGAATCGCGAAAACATTGAAGTAGATATAAAGACAATGAAAGCGTCCAGAGCCGAATTTACAAACCGTGATGTAATGTCACTGCATGTAGTACACGTACAAAGATGTGGTGATCAGTGACAAAATATTCACACAAAACTGTTTTGAGCATGAAAACTCTCATATTATTGTATTCTGGGAAGCATCAGCCTTTCACAGAAATATCGGGCCATCATTTCAGTTATAAGAGTTTCCTTCGAAATATCTGCTGCATATCTACCGGAATAAGGCGTTGCTTTCCGAAATATAATAATCTCATTAACCTCAAATGCCACATCCAAAAATCGGCTCAAACATTCTTATCGGCGAACTACATGCAGACATGGTGGCATCAGACGAATATCTTTCTTCATAAAACAAACTTCTCTGAACACTAAACCCAAAAATGTCAATTCACTGGACTAGTTTAGAATCTGTAATTAAGTGAACCTGCAAACGAAGGGTGTTTTGTCACCCGCGAGGAAAGTGAAATTTAGAAATCGATTAACGGAACAGCCAACGGATACGCTGCTCCGGGAAACCCAATCACACACGCACGCTGCCTGCATGTCCCACTCCATGGCATGTTGTTCCGTTTGATGTCAATACGATGTTGTGCCTTGGAACGTGACCACCACCGACTCTCACGTCACCAACATCACTTTCGGTCGATAGTGATCCTCTGCAGCATGAGAGAAGTCACACAGCACGGAAAAGATGCATCTTCACCTCTGCACATTTAACTTAAGTTTTAAAATATTATAATTTTCCACTGGACCGAGACGTGACCAAGATAAAAAGGCAGAAATTGGAACTTAAATTCTTCGAGATGTAACTACGTATATTAAGCCAATATAATCACGAACTGTCAAATTATTATAATTATTATTGATACTATTTATTCGATTACACTTGAAGTGCTGTTCGGTGTTCCTCAGACATCTGTCGTTTGACCCCTGTTGCTCGATGTACAGTACATAATATTGTGCTCTGTAACTATACTAAATATTGAAGATATTTTTATCTGCTGACGATATCAGAATGTTTCGTTCAATAAGCTCTAGAAGTGTTTGTGTAAGAGAGAATTTCATTGAAGATTCCATACATAATCTACCTTATAAAGGATTCTGAAAAGGAAAGATATAGTAAAGCAAATGCTTTATAACAACCAGTATGATACAGAAATTTTGAATAAAGATATTAAAGAGACAAAAAAAGAATAATAATGTAAGAAGGACACATTTCCAAAAAATGGACAAAATTCACGTATGTGAGTAAAAAACCAAATTTATTACAAAATTCTTTAAGAATTACATTCTTAACATTTTTTTCAAGACAGAAAATAACACAAGTTTGAATAAAAACACCAACACAAATTCAGTAAATGTGGCACATATCAATTAACCTGTCCAGATTGCAATACGAAACAAATCGGACAGACTAGTGGACATTTCCATTCAAGAAACGTTTTCATGATTTTAAATATAAAGTGGAAATAAAAATTTGCCCATCACTTATTAGAAAATAAACATTCCATTGGGCGTACGGAAACATTACGGAAGTCCTTCAGGTGACAAGGAAGGGTGGAATGGCGAATGATTTTGAAAGGTTCTACATTTTCAACTATACGTTGTTAGATGATCAAATTCATAATAAGTGTGCCGTAAAATCGAATGCAGTATTAGACGCAATACTTCAAAACAACAGCGGCAGAAGATTCTCGCCGTTGTAACTCCTTATACTTGTTACGACTCTCCTCATTCACAAGTTGTCAAGCGCTACGTAAATATCTACATTAAGCCGATACTCCGATACGGGTGACATAACTTAAAAGACATTTCGCATACTCATACAAATGTGTAACATGCATTAACTACACAATAAAATCTAACATAGTAATTTCTTTTAATTTTTCATAATTTCAGACCGAGATTTCCTACCCCGGAATATACACGATTATAAAATCTTTTTAAAAATAAGACATTCCTGATAAGACAGCTATTCGCAATTAGACATCTGTCTACGTAATACTGAACACCAAATTTTGGATTTAAAACCTATATACTAACAGGGTTTTGAAAAGATTCCAACGGTTTCTACATCACGTAACCAACACATGTGACTCAGAATCCTTTTTATACCTACGTTAATCTTTCCTACTTACATTTGTCATTTTAATATTATTTAGACACATCCTGGACATGACTATCGGCCAGGACATCATAAATATCGTAGTTCTTATATTGTTGTACATAAATTCTGATTTTAAAAGTTTTGCGAATTCTGCATTGTAACAACCATTGCAAGTCATATGGGATCCCACGTAACGAAAACAATTGCGTTACGTCATATGTTATTCTACAAGTTTTTTTTACTGTTGTCTTGATGCTGGTCTTGTTAGACTGAAACAAGTAGTAATACTTGAATAAAATTTGGTTGTGTTTGACGGAAGTATGACGGATTGGTTTTAAATTCCATACACCGTTATTACGCTGCTTACTACATTAAAATGAAAACTGATAAAACAAGAGTCATTATTTTTCCTAGGAAAGTATTGGTAATTATACATAATTACTAACTATGTGACAAACTTGTAATTCTCACCGATTCTATCATAAATTTAGAAAGTATTTTTGAATTTTAAACTTAATTTCATCGCCATGTAATATACATATTTTCTCCTTTATTGAGACTGTTAGAATTGCGGTCCTTCTCTGCAATGGTTTTTTGTTGTTTTCTTGCAGTTCAGCTACACCTAATATAGAATATGCCTCTCCTCTTCGGAATACCCTTAGGAATTTTGATGACAACAGACTTAGACATATCCAGTGGAAGTTTGTGTCTCTGTTTGTCTTTGTATTATATTACTTGCCGTTATACTTACGCCCTTCAGCTTCTAAAGTTACATATTTTACAAGGTATAAGGAATCATTTTCTGTTCTTTTTATTTATATTTTCGTGGAACCGAAATTTTATCCTTCTGTGTTTGATATTAAAGTATTGCTTTATAAGAATATCAATTAATGAAATGTTAAAGTATTAATATTAAAAGCTTCATTGATTTGAGCATCACTCGCATATCTTCCTTCAGCTAGATTTGGCACAACTGAATATTTTGTGTGCAATAATTAAATATATTTGGGAACCAAATTACACCTCCAAAACAGATTTTATTCTAGTTGTACTTACATAATTGCAGTCTAAATTAGTTAAGTGATATTTAACGTATTAGTTTATATTTTGTACCTCTATTTTACTGTTTTATCCAACTAATTATTCGAAAACTGCACATCTAAACCTGAATCGCGCCTTTCATTTAAGTGGAGTCAGCTATAAATCTAAATTTATTTTCTATTGTTCGTTTTATGGCTTGTGGGTGTATTTGATTTTGCAATTTGTGTTCCATATTTGTGTTGTGTATTTGTGTTTTGTAATTTGTGTTCCACCTATTATGTGCCTGACTTATTACTGGTCACAATGCTACTAATTATTACGAAAATGTGTGAGAACTTCTTTTATTATTATCACATAGGATATTTTTTCATTCAGATTCATCCCGTTGTGATAAACAACATTGAAATACAAACGAAGCACGTGTCTGTGTTTCAATGCGCTGTATGTGTCTAGATATTTACTAACGACTCATGAAATGCAGTAAATTACTCTACATGTTTTCTTTTTTCTACGACACAGACTTTTTTCGTTTTATTAACTCAGTTAATGATTGTACTCTGCTGCAGGAATTTGTGGATTCTGCGCAAGGATTGTGCACTGTTAATTTCAAGAAAAACAGTATCACTGAAACTTGTGTTTTTATTCGTTTAGGAAAAATAAACACACTAAACTTTTCACATAAGTTTATTTCCAACAAATGGCACTTATCCATAATTCAGAATCACATGTAAATATTTCGACTATTATTCTTAATCATCTTCAGAAGACACAAACAGTTTTTAACAAAAATCCTGCCAAATCACATTATAATTTTAACAAAAACGTAATATATATTGCCAAAAATATAGTCTTGTAATATTTACAATTTGATAAAGCCGTGACTTAAATCTGTATAAACGTGTAGTGTACATTGGTGCTCCCTGAAGATGGTTTTGAAATAATAGCTGAGACAAGTAGTAGTAGTAGTAGTAGTTCTCTATCCATGGAAGAGGGCAATTGGTTGGTAATAAACTTATTTATGTGTCTCAACTCTTCATTTATAAAGTATTTGTTCTTCTGTAGTATGTCGATGCATCGCTCGATGTTTTGTTCCAGACGTTTGGAAACATGGTGCTTTCATTCTCAAGTGCCTCAATGTCCGAGAAGAATGGGCTCTTGAAGATGATTCTACCACATTTTCACGCAACGGTACAGAACCAAATACCCAGTCACATAGCGCCTCGTCCCAGAAGAACGGATCTCTCATCCACACGCCTACGGAAACCTACAAACTTTATTCTTCATCTACCTGATTTTTAAACAATACGTAGTGACTAGAGTAAACTTAATTTTTGGTACAGTATTGTTCACATATATTCCAGTTCCTTCAAGCAGTTGTTTTTCTCCGTAATGTTGTGGATCCTTTTACAGCTAGAGATTGTTTTTTGGTATTGTATATTGCTGTTATTACGCCAAAACCACGTAGGAATTTGTAAGCTGGAAAGTATTAATCAGAGGTTTGCCTCTCCGTTTTGGACATTAGAGACCTTCGATTTCCTAAACGGTTCCACAGATTTTCTGTCCGATTTATGATATTTCTTCTGTTGAAAATTGCCCTTCTGACACATGCACATTAAATGCAATTTCTTTTGCAGGGACGTGGGTCTGAACAAAGAACTGTTATATTTAACGAATTTTATATTAATGGTTTTTGTTTTCGCTCATTCATAAGCATTTAACTTTTTCTGTTTCTTGGTTTTAGCACACATATTTGTGAATAATACTTTTTACTTTATTTATACTGCTACTTAAGTATACGCACTTGTCTGGTGTTTTGGTAATTTTTTATTTTTTTCTGTGTGTGTGTGTGTGTGTGTGTGTGTGTGTGTTAGTGACTATTTATGGTAGACTTTTAGACTGCTGATTAGCACATTAATAAGCGTGTATTTGTATTATAATTGGAATCGTGATTGTCCAGTTGACATTGTGTCTAGGCTAAGGGGGAATCGGAATATCATGCACAAAGACGAAACACTTCTTCACCCCCAGAATGCCATGATACTGACTAGGTCAAATCAGGCTTCTATCTGTGTGTAATGGGATCTATTAGGCATGGGTTTCGGGACAGATGCGAGAAGGTGACCACTCGCTACCCTCAATTACATACTGCTTAATTAAAAGAAACAGTACTCTATGTTCACTGAGCGTCACTTAAAAACGCCTCAGATTTTACAGCATCGAAAAATAAATGTGGAAGGAAACTTGGTTGCATACTTTGAATTGAGATTACCCAATCAGGACAACTCGCCTGCGGGCGGAGATTTTAACTCAGAACATCAATACAATAGGAAACAGGTGAACTAACCAACCTTCCACAACATTCGACCACAGGAACGTTTGAGAGGGGAACAATTTCTCATCTACTAAGTAAATTACCTGGCTTCCAAGCAACCTGTTAAGAGCCATCGCTATATGCAAAAGCGGAACGAACGTGTGACCATCGTGACCACTGTCGCGGGAATTAAAAATTTATAATATTAACACAAATAATGTATATAATAATAGGGTGAAGATAGCACACGAAAATAATGCCTGCCTAGAATTAATAATACCTGCCACGGCGGGACGCTTCATTTAGGAGGCAAACGGACAGTCACATGAACATGCAAGAAAGCCGTAAGAAATTCACTGGATCCAAAACTTGAGGGGTATGAAAATGAGGCAGTGGTTATCCAGTAAGTTACTACATTCCCCTCCCAAACCACTCTCTACCTCCTATTAGATGCGAAGATTTTTAAAAGAACTGGGAAAGGTACTGTCAATAGGTCTATATTGTAAGAAAGACAAGTTCTATGACAATAGACTTGCGCCCTGATTATGGTTTCAAAAATGAAAGCTACAAATACAGTAAAGATTTCAAAATGCATTAAAGTTTTCTAAAATGTTGCAAGTCAAGTTCAGAAAGGTAACTTTAAGAAAACACACAGTAAATCTTACTCTTGTTACATCTACACGGTGTACCGAGATACGTACTGGGCATCGGCGTAAGAATTGTATATTATCTTAAATTTTTCTGCAATAGAGCAGACCGACACGAGAAGAAGGTACAGACGTCTCTGTGTTGCTTACATAAATTTAAAATACATTATAAAATTTTATCCGGAACAATATAATAATCATCAGAGTTACATTAAAAATATTTTAAACACTGCTCACTATTTAATGGATTCTGCATTTATATCTACATGTTCGAAGGTGATCGCTTCTGTTTTACACTTAAAGTATCGTGTTGGTGCAATTTACATTTCAGTATATGGACAAAGAACTCCTTTATGACAAAAAATATCAGTACAAATAATGAACTCTGAAGCACATACATATGAAATATCGGCCTATCCAACGTAATAGACAATACAAGACACAATAAATTTTTAAGAACCCAATGACTGCCACGAATTTCAATGAATCACAATGAGCAAACTGGGCCAAGTGTTAATGTTTCTGAATTAAACTTGGGCAGTAACTTGTTTCGGCAGGGAAACGTCTGCCCTGAGACAGATTTTACGTGGTTTTTCACAGTTCTCCCAGATAAAGATCAGATGTTTTAAATGAGGCCATTGTTTTTCCCGTCCACAAACGTTTCAATTTATTACTCAAACTTAACAATATTTCGATGTTAAGAAACCTGATTAACTAACAGCACCGTTAAGTAAAACACAGATAAATATATAAATACTCGTATAGTGATTCGCGGGCGTGAATAGCAAAACTCTCAAGTATCCTTACAGAATGGCGCACCACTTGGCCACCATTTCAGCAAATATCTTTATGTCTCTTGCGAGCGTCTGGAGCGCTGAAACTTACGGTAATATCTGTAAGACCATGCGTGAAAATTAACTCGTAAAAAACCGAAGGAGGAATCTCCTACATCTGGTTTAGGAAAGTACAAAAAGGGGATACGAATCACTGCAGTATTCACACTCCAGTCGTTTTCGTTTCTCGAGGCTGTAATATCCAGTCATTGCTTCACTGGTCAATACCCTTTGTAAGTAGCCTACGCTGCGGAAGGAAAACGAGAACTGAAGTCAGCGACATTTTGCTCCACAAGTGGACTAGGCATTCCGGAAAGATATTTTATTGGAACTAGAATTCCCTCTACTTCCTTTCATTCTTTTTCAGATGACACTGAACATGCGACATGGATTTCTTTTAAGTTCTGGCTCAGAGTCTTGCTGATTCAAGTAGTAACAGGAAAAAGAACTGAAGGAAACGTTCTCTCACGAAGTCTGTCTTTGTGTAATTGCGAGACAGAATTAATCCACAGCCCCAACTTGCCTGTAAGCTGTATGTCTCTCTCTCTCTCTGTCTACAATTCTCGTCTAGTATAGGGTTGACAGAACTTTGCAATAAATTTGTGCATGTCACAAAATGTCATAGTTTTACTAATTACGACAAAAATGCTTGATATTTTATGGAATGACGTAAGGTAAACTTTAAGAACTCCAGTGTAAAGCGTCTCTAAAGACTCTTTTCACTATTATCTTGCTAAAGACTGTTCCAAAAACCCTAATTTTATTAAATTGATGAATATTACCTTACTTGCAGCACTGATTTCGTACATAAGAAATAACTTTTTCTAGAAATTCTTAAACCTCCAATCTCACTTCAGACACAACCAAAAGTAATGAAATTCTCTGTAGTAACAAAGGTAATTTCGTTGCTTCCAAAATCAATAAATGCAAAAAATCAACATCAAGTAACCAATTTAAGCAAGAGCGAATAAACATGGTAGCCTAACTACGACACTCAGTTTCATTTCAGTAAAAGATTTTTTCTTCCATTACACTGTTATTGCTAAGTGAAGGATGCAACTCTAAGAACTACAAAACTGGATGGCCTTCAGTGATATAATATTCTTGTAAACACATTGAAACTTGGTAAAGTGGTTACTAATTTGAAGGGTGCGACACGCAGACAGAAAACGTGGCACTGTCACAAGCCTGCTATTTTCTTTAAGACGATAAAGTAGACCGGCAGCCGATCCCGGTGGCCGCGCGGTCTAAGGCGTGAGTCTGCGGCCGATCGCTTGATGGCACTGTGGGTTCGAATCCCGCCGAATGCATGGATTTCTGTCTCGTGCGAAGTTTGTGTTTTGTCAAGTAGAGGTCTCTGCGACGGGCCGGTCACTCGTCCAGATGTATCCTACCGAGTGTGGTGGGTCTGAGTGTGACCTCTAAACCTCAACATTGAGGAGACGTAGGCCAACTAGAGCTGCTGAGCCATGACCAAAAAAATAAAAGAGAAGTAGACCAGCAAGTCAAAAATTTTGAACGAGTGTAAGATGTTCACTCCCTTCTGTGACAGCCCAGTACAATTACATATTAATTATACACATTTATAAACATGTATACGTACGAACACAGGCGTAATTGTTGTTAACAGACAACCGGTGATTATTTCTTGAACTGTCATAAAAATCACCAGTTATGCAGTGTTTCTTTCTACTACAGTTGTTGATTACTAGGGTTGGATATGATAACATGACTGACTTGGAGTAACGAAGGAAGGCTGCAGGCTCGAGCGATGTATATCAGCACAGTCACGCAACAGACGCTGTGGACATTTTACCCTCGCAGACCGCCTTCCACTTCCCCACCCCCTCTCCTGGCCACAGGCTGACGACTTATCATCTGTATGAGACGGCTGTCAGCAGTAATTCTGTCGCAGACAAGTACAAAGGAAGCAATGATCGTCCAAGAACAGGTAGATCGTTCGCCAACGCTGTTTTAACAGTGGACTTATTTTAGGAAACAGCCAGTAATCCGCTAGGAAATTCAGATTGCAAGGTGGCCTTGTGTCATGAATCCGGATCGGAGACCCAGTCATGTGACTGTACGATGCCTTGTATAAGCGTTAACGCAAAAGTGACAAAGGCACACATGTTGAAGCTTGCAACATGTTTTTGAAAATTAAAAAAGAGTGAAACCTAACTTTATATAAACTGGTGGCGATCAGAGATGATGCAAAATTCCACATTACAGTTCGCTTTAAACACACCTGCATTTTCTCGGTACTCAGAATCCAGATAACTTTAGCGATCGCAAAAAGGGACATTTCCAAATTTAATATCAGTTTACTGTGAATGCTGCAGGTTTATACACTATTTTGTGACAACACAAACAATGGTCACTGATTCTTAAAAAGGCTAGACATAAACACAAAAGAAGCCTGCCATTCACAACAATATCTCCTGTTGAATTGTTAGAGGAGGGCCTCTGAAAGACATCGCTTTCGCCAGATTGTATGCCATTTGGTTTCTGGCTCTGCGGTTAGGTTAAAGCAACGTGCCTGTAGCAGCAAACTTAAGGAAGTGCAAGAAATCAAGAGCAAGATTAAAGACTTCATCGCATCAACACTATCATGAATGTGTCCCAAGGTTCTACTGGAAAACTGGAAACGTTTCCAGATACTTGCCGAAAGTAACGGAAAACTGAGGGCTGAAGAATCACATGTTCTTTCAGTAATATAATATAAAATTAAGCAATAATAATCTTGGAGCGTTCAGCATATTTTTAATTATAACAAAGACCTTAATATTATTAAAAAATACGTTAAACCAAAAGTGTGCTTCTTGTGTGTGTACAAACTTTGTTCTGAACAACTTGCGCTCAGACGAACGTCTAGCAATTTAAACCCGGAAATCCAGATTTAATGACGTAAAGTGTTCTATGTTTCTGCATGAGTTTTATTAAAATCGTAATGGGTGTGCAGTGAACAAAGTTTCTATCAAATGTCATACATTTTGCCCAGATATTCTGAAGTTATACGTGGACAGCAGGAAAGACAGACAGACAAAAATGTGAGGAATTATAAAATAGAAACTGAAAAATCCACCTTTTCTAAACTAATATTTTAATTTATGATGTCATTCTACATATTTCGAACCCGAGGGTCAAGCTCAGGAAGACGATTGTACATACAGGTATGGTATAGGATGTTTCAAAATGCATCAGTTTAAGCATGTAAAAACACACTATATCTTACCTGTATGTGCAACCGTCTTCCTGAAGATGAACCCTCAGTTTCGAAACATGTAGAAGATATCCAAATTTAAAATATTGGTTTACAAAGTGTGCATTTTGTTAGTTTATGTTGTGTAATTATATTACAATGCACGGTGCAAAAAAACATAAAGTGAAAAATTAGTAGGTACATTCTTGCGAACTTTCCTGTGAAATCGTAAGGAAAAACCTTTGTTTGCTTGAATATGTGGACTCGAGAAATTACTCTTGAATAGGATGTGTGTGTGTGTGTGTGTGTTTGTGTGTGTGTGTGTGTGTGCTATAGAATTTCCAAAGGACAGTAACTCGAGGCCATGATATCAATGCAACAGTATTCATAGGTTTGAAGCAATAGTAATTGCAATTAGACCCGCAACCAAAGCATGCTGCTGACGACAGTTTAGATAACTGATAACTCGTCCTCTACCCAAGTTTCAGACACACAATTTTAACATTCTCTGTCAGTTTCCCTTTCAAACTCTGCTTTAAATTTCTGTAATCTGAAGATTAAAATAAGAACTTTTTTTCAGAAACAGGTAAAGAGACAAGTGTTTCAATTATATTAATTAAGTAATGAAAGAGTTATTGCAAAAGGGACAACCGTATGAGGACACTGCTTCGTGAACCTGCCAGGGCATTAAGCGCCAATTTTAGAAATACTCAAATATTACGACAATGACGAGCTGCCGAAAATATACACGTACACTGCCAAACTCAGTGTAATTAGTTTTAAATTAATGTACAAGTTTTAAATGCTTAATACTTACTTTTAGGTACTTGAATGTCTGATTTCGTCATTCTGATTAAACACAACACATTAAAAATTATAACGCAAACAGAAACAATAAAGATAAGAAGTGAAAGAAGGAATTCAACCGAATTTTGAATCGTCTAAATAGGCACTGGGGCCAACATCACATGAAATGCTCTAGTTACAAAAACCAACCTTCCTAAGGGTGTTTAATGAGATTACCATTCTTTAATGTGAGAATCTTTAGAAACCAATACTTAATATCTGCAGGCAAAATGCAAATTTGTTAATTCTAAAGCGGATGGTACATAAATATGCAAATTGTTGCAACTGTTAAGTAAGTGTTAGGCGAAACCCAACAATCCGATCCCGTAACTAGTGCTGGGAAACATGTGTACGTTTTAAGTAATCAATCAATGCTAACAGACATATTTTTGTTTTAGCAAGCGCAGAAACTTATGATAACCGTGAGAGGGTGTTTCTGTTGATGACGGGGTTATAATTAACATCTCACCCTCATAGCTCCGTTAATGACCGCAATGCTGAACAGGAAACACTGTGACCTTGCATGTATCGAGGTTCGTGATTTATTGCCAGTTTAACATCCATTAGAATCGGCCGTAAACAAAATTACACAGGGAACTGGCCAGCACATTACATCGCGGTGACAGCATTGCCATGATGGCGCGTGCGTGATCGTCACCGACTGCCGACGATGACTCGACGACGCTAGGTGTCACTGAGCTAGGACAGGGTAGCTGGAACCCACTATACTTGCGTTTAGAAGGTAAGTACACCGATCATACTTACCAAAGTTTGTAGTGGCTTTCATCAGGTTCTCAAGGCAAATATCAGGAATGTACCTAACTTGGTCCATGATCTCTACCTTTAATATCGTTTCAAATTCATCATCCATAATAACACTACTGTCAACGTTACATAGTGCGACGTAATGACAGCACAATAGCACAAGCCACAAAACGCTTTAGCAAATGAACTTAGTTGGGGTATATATCAACCACACTTACGGGTAGAGGCGCGAAAAGATTCGGTTATGATCCCTTCAAATTCCCCTTGCTGCAATTGACGCAAATAAGTTTAAGTTAATGTTCACCCTAAAACAGACCATGAAGGTCCAGAGGGGTAATAGTGCTATAGGTCTTCTATTTCTTTCACCTCGGGGCTAAACAGGAGTTGGTGGTCAACGCCACGGCTCGGCCACTTTACTGACGGGAAAGAGACCCGGTACCCAGGTCCGTTTTCATGTGCGAGAAATGCTTAACATAACTGGTGGATCTCTCAGAAAGAAGGCGAAAAGAGATCCGGCATCCCACACCTAAGTGTTTTAATGACAAATGGATGATGGGTAACTTCCAAAATAGACGCTACGTTGGCATATTATACGCCATTGTCGAACTATACAAAATTCGAACAGTACCTCTAGTTAGGACAAAAAATTTTCATTCCACGAATTTCCGACCTTTTTAGTCATTATCATCCTGTTTTCGAATCCATACTGGCCCATTTTCATAATGGCAATGTCGTTAAACAGATCTTAAATAAAAAAGATTAATTAAGATTCCCGATTCCTTCTTGCTCTTTCTAACGAGTTTTTACATGTACACTCCCCGCGGTTCGTGCAGTCTTTTCTTGTTTTCATATTACTAGTATAAGCACATTTCTAGCCCAACGTAAACGTCTTCCAGTACCAAATATGTTTTGATAAAAATAATTACGATAAAGTAATTGGAGACTGTACGAAATTGCACAATGAGAATATACAGTATAGGATTTTTTAAATTCTATAGTAATTTTACAGCAGTTAAATAAAATCATCAGATGCAAGGATTTGTGTGGTAGCAGTGCTGATATTTTTTGTTATGCTCGTTGACAGTTGTTACACACGAAGTAAGGTGTCTGTATAAAATCAATACACATCTGTGTCTTTGGCGGAATTTGAAGGACCACGTTTAGTTTCTAAAGTCTCGCTTTTGGGCTTGCTGCATCAAATAGTGTAAACTCATCATAAGTTATGAGGTTGGAATTTTCTTTCTTTCTATTTTATACTAGCACTTTCTACCTACTCGTTGTAGGTGTAGAACGTTATTGTTGCACCTGACCACAGAGAGTGACATACACACTCGGTAGCACTCCTAGGGACAAGAGACGGATTCGTTGCAAGGACTTCTACCAGACAACACACAACATTTACAAAAGACAAACATCCATACCTCCGGCGGGATTGGAACCCGCAATCCCAGCAAGCTAACGCCCGCAGACGCTGCCCTTAAACCGCGCGGAAACCGCAAGCTTTGTCGTGTTATGTGGAAGCAGACGAACTTACGGACCAGTTCATTAGCGGGAAGTCAACATTCGTCCTTCTCATTCATTTCTGTCCATTAGGCTTACACAACAAACAGAAGGTAGGGAGTGTCGAATGGGCCATTAATGACTGGCAGGAATCAAAAGTTCTTCCACTTCACACAATACTTATGCTTATGATCATTTTCCAAATCACTACCTTTACTTTCAGAGAGTCAGATATACGGTTGGAATACAGCCATCATATTACGATGATGGTAGCGAAGGACATCATCATATCCGGTCCGGTTCCTAGTTAAATTAACAAAGTTATGCAGACTAAAAATAACGCTGAAAAAGGCGACAAAAGAATTATGAGCTAAGGTCAATTTTGTTGGAAGGACAAGAGAACTGCTTGTAAGCACGTCAAGAAATCCGTGACATCTCACTTTTTAATTACGTTATTTCTGCGATTCATGGATGCTCCTGTGAAATTAAGAATATTATGAATTTATACAAGCTTTGTGTCCTTGTGATAAGAACGGAAAGTTTGGGCCCTGAAGTAGTAAGTAGCAATCCATTCCAGACTAATTGTACACAAGAATCAGCTTACAATAGTTCAAGGTTTTACATTCGTTTTCACCACATTCAAATCACCACTGCCATACGTTACAGGAGAATGTGTGAAAAAGAGGGATGATTGAGTCATTTTGTGAGCGGGTGAGTGAGTAAGTAAGTGAGCGTCCGATTGAGAAAGTGGATTGACGTCATAACTCAGACTTCTTGTGTGAGAAACTAAGAGTTTTTCAGGTTAATGACGGATTTCTTCGCCGTTTATGGATTCCGAAATATTATTTTTCTCTTCACAAAATAGTTGGAAGTAGCCTATAATGGCGAATTTGATTAATGAATAAAGAGATGTTACACAAACGTCACGCAGTGGACACAGAAATATATTTGCACAGATTCTTCACAAAAGATCAATATCCTTAATTACCTGTTCACGTGCTCGTATTTTGCGAAAGTGAGTAATTTACACTGAAAACACGCAGCTTTAACGAACCATTCACGAGCAAAGCCTCTCTCTATTGGAAATGAAAGTCTTTCAGGGGTTAGAACTAACATTTTTTTTTAAATTCAAACATTTCAACCAATTCCAGCCTTTACTTGTCTCTCGAAAAAGAGATATGTATTTACGTTCCCTGCAGAAAGATGGCAAGTGGAAAACAAGTTCCCGGTCAGTGTCAAGCCGAAAACCCTTCTTTCTATTGCAAGACATTTCTCAGACGGATCATTTTCTACTTCGTACGCGACACATTCTTTCCCATTTACATTGCTCTCACTGCTTCACTTGAACTTTTCTGCCGATCGTTAACATAATGTGCTTGTGTTGCTTGTGGTTCGTTACAAACATCATGGCTGTTAGCTATCTATCTCTTTCTTCCTCATACCCTCAACAGTCGCTTTCATCCTCTCGATTTCTCAATTTCTCTTTCGGGCCTTCTCTATATTAAATCAACCAAAGAGAGTAATTCATGAGACAGTGTTTTCCTAACGTGGGAAGTCTCTCTCCGTAATGCGAAACAAGACGTAGCGCAGAATATAGTTGAGGATAGCAAAAAGACTTAATCCTGCTTAAAAACCAAGAACAAGACCATAATTAAAAGAAACCAAAACCAATTAAAAAGTACTCCTTCATCTTACATGGCTTATTGATGGATACACGATAATATCGCTGTGAACCGAAATGGGGCAACCAACCAGCATTGAAATCTTGCGCAACGGACTGTTTATACTGCAGTTCCTAAGAAAAAGTCATCTGTTAATCTGTTACACTACTCAAAAACAAATCCCACCATATGAAATCTTGCACTTAACCATTATTAGAAACCTCCTCTCAATGGATTACTTTCCCTACTCGCCACTGGTTGTTTCCTTGGGCCTGAAATTGCTTTTGGAAAAATAGCAACCTCTAACTTCCAGATGAATTTTAATTTAGTTCTTCCAAGCACCCTGTACCTGCACGTTTTACTACTAAAATGTTATACGCATTTCGCCATATATTCTATCAGTGCTAGGTGCCCCGCTCATACTCTCTTGCACGAGTGACTGACTTCCACAGCATAAGGATCTATCTTGTCTTGAGTACTGTTCCTGGCAGTTTTCAAATACAGTTCTTATTTGAAAGCTCTCAAAATAAAACTGGAACTACTGCACTTAGATATAATCCAACCAACACAAAGATTCTGGACCGATGTATGTGAAAATGTCTGAATCTCTCTACAGGTGCTTTCTTGACAAAATCCTTCCATCGATCCTTTCAATTTTCTTTTATCGGCTTGAGGTTGAAATCGAAAAGCAATAGCTGTGGAAGAAGCATCGAACAGAGAGTATGTCTGACTGAAGCAGCTAGAGAGTGTAGTATCGCACGTGCTAAAGATGGAAGAGATACAAGGAGGGGTAAAGAGCAGCAACCACAGCTACTGTAAACGAAGAGCAAAAGAGATAGAACGGTTAGACAGGGACGGTCGACTCTGGCAAACGACGAAAAACCAAAACCGAACCCAACAGCAACTAAAACACCCTCCTCTCCCGTCACTTCTCCTCATCCTACATTCAAAAGACCTCCAAATCCACCACCGCCAATACCGCTCCCCCACACCACCGTGGCGATGCCACGTCAAGTTAAAATAAACCTTCTGCCTTGAAACCGCCCTTTCCGCGCGGCTTCCAGACGTAGGGTTTTGTGAATCTTGTGTTTACTGGACCGCGCATCATCTTGATAGTTGAATAAAGAAATACAAACGTGATGTCACTTGCGTTATTTTTTCATTATTTACTGCTCAACATGTTTCGGATGTTAATACATCCATCCTCAGGAGCTTGCGACTTATTTGATGAATTATTGCATGGGATGTATTGCTCTGGTTCGATGTGTGTATGTGTGGTGTGGTATCCGTATGCAGGCTGTAAGTCTGCATACGGATACCACACCACCACAACGCAACACCAACACACATCGAACCAGAGCAATACAACCCATGCAATAACTCATCAAATAAGTCGCAAGCTCCTGAGGATAGATGTATTAAC
>Ga0123353_10003956_pt1 | contig 18952 bp, 15 predicted proteins | sample TergutLab28metaG_3_FD_92763 | JGI IMG/M metagenome (GOLD analysis project Ga0123353, IMG submission 92763) | Labiotermes labralis P3 segment gut microbial communities from Petit-Saut dam, French Guiana - Lab288 P3 | ecosystem: Host-associated > Arthropoda: Insects > Digestive system > Gut ... | reverse complement strand
TTTGAGGTGTTGAAACATCCACCATACAGTCCGGACTTGGCGCCATCGGACTTTCACTTGTTTGGACCTGTGAAAGAATATTTGCGGGGCCACAAGTTTGCAGATGACGACGAGGTAATGGAGGCGGTGCAAAGTTGGTTAAAGGCCACGCCAAAAAGCTTTTTTCTAGAGGGCATCTGCAAGCTTGTGGACAGGTGGACCAAGTGTGTTGCGAAGCAGGGAGACTATGTCGAAAAATAAGACACAAACAATTTCTGTGAGTACTCTTGTAAAAAAGTTATAAAATTCGTTATTTAATGACTTACCTTCGTATAATTTCAGTTACGTACCTGTGTCATCTCTAGTGACTAATGTGTGTTTATAGCAAGTATGTTTCCAAATGACTTATGTAATGAACCTGTGGTAACTCTGTGAAATGGTGTTGACCTACCATGGGTTGAGGCACCTCGCACTGCTGTTTGCAGACAGTTATACTGCCTAACAGTTCTCTGCCGTGTATTCCCTTGCATCATACAATGTCTGCTTATGGAGGAATGATTAGTGACATTCTGTGTATGGATTTCTGATAAGCAGCAGCATTGAAATGATACTTCAAAGCACAATCCTTTTACTGTGTTGATGAATTGTTTACTTTTTGAAGCAGTAACACATGGTCTGGTTATATGTACATTTGCATATATGAATACAAATGCCTGTGATAAAAAGAAATTGATGTTAAAGATTTGCCTGTCCTTCCTCCAGTTACTCATTATGAATATCAGTTTTGTTTCCATGACATGTATTTCACACTGGCAAATATGTTTCAGTAAGGGGTTTTTCAGTCGCTGTTAATGAAATCTTTGTTCACATGGGCAGACATTTACCACATTTAGTTAGCATCAAAATGTGCCCGCTAATAAACGACGTAAGTGAGGTGGTGAATGCAATATACCATGAAAGGTTGACATAGTACTTGGCTTAATATGTTCCATATCCATGTATTAGAGAATATTTAAACTTATGTAATTAAATCAACAAATGCATATGTATGAAATATGTTTCATTGCATGCTATTAATTACCAAAATGTATTGAACACTTTTGTCATCACCATCAGGGTAGCATTAAAAGAATGGTAAGAAAAGTGTGAAGGTTGAAATACTCAATGTTTGAGGCATTTATTATAACATTGAGTGGTTCCTGATATTCCATGTGGCAGATTATTGTATTCTCTGTACTCTTGTAAAGCTACCCCAGTGATGATCACAAAAGCAATGGAGAGGGGCCCTGAGATGAACATGAAAGATGATGCTGGATTGGGGCTTTCCATTCACTTGGGTTCACCAGGCCCTAATCTCAGCCCATGAGGATAACTGTCCTCTTAGACCTATTAAAACAGGTAGGCAATCTCTGAAGTGGACACCGGAGCTGGAGTCCCTCAGAAGAAGAGTGAGACGACTCTTAAATAATTGCCAAACAGATAAGAATCCGCACAGAAAGGCTCAATGGAGATATAGGAAGTAATTGAGAAAGGCTTCTAAAGATGCTTGGAGGACTTTATGTAGTTCCATTAACGACCTACCAAGGTCAGCTAGGTTATACAGGGCTCTAACTAGGGACCCTAAGATCAAGCTGGAATCCTAGATATAGAAGGGGTGTTTAATAACACCTCCTATGACTCTGTGTGTGTTGCTCTTGCTAAACGTGGGGTCAATTACACCATTGTATGGTGGATTAGAGCTACCCTGGAGGGCCAGCTGGCTGCGGCAACTCTTGGTGGATCTTCCAAGAGCATTGCAGTGTCTAGAGGCTGCCCACAGGGAGGTGTCTTGTCACCGCTCCTATGGTGCCTTGTTGTTGATGAGCTGATAGCAGGGCTCAATAGGGGTACAGTTTATACTCAAGTATATGCAGATGACATTTGTCTTCTAGCGATGGGAAAATTCCCAAATCCAGTATCAGGGCTTATACAATGGGCCCATTACTTTTGCATCCTTGGTATGGTGGCCTGGCTGTCAGATGGCTAGTGCCAAGAACACACTAAGCAGAGTTCCAAGACTTGCATGCTTAGGGCTCTAAAGTTTGTTGGACCTGAGCTGGCTTTGGGAGTCTCTAGGCAGAATATAAGAAGAAGGATTAGACATTGGTTGGTTAACCAGCATTCAGCATTGTGGCGAGGTCTTGGTAATACTCAAAGACAGAGTGAGAATTAATTTTTGGACTCTGTCCAGGTGCCAAGACTAGGTTTCTGTCCTTTAATAGGACACACACCAGGGTCATTACTGGTCTTCTTACTGGACTTAATACCTTGAGAAGATATCTTCACCTAATGGGGCTGTCAGACAGTCCACTGTGTAGAAGGTGTGGAACAATGTTTGAAACCTCTGCCCACATTCTGTGTACGTGTGAAGCTTTAACGTCACTCACACATGCGTATGTGGGCTCCTCCTTTTTCGATCCAGAGGACATTAAGAGAATAAATCTGGGGGCCATCTGGAACTTTAGCAAAGTAACAGGGCTCCCTTGAATTGATATGGGGCACAAAGGGCCCATCATTTAAGGCCTAGGTGCATCGGAACCATAAGGGCTCAAACCCACATGCCAATAAATCAATCTATCAAGTTACACCCAAAAAATATCTGTTCTGTGCATTCCAAACCATCCACAATATTACAACAAATTACACAAGCATGATGCTTGGGAAGATATAGTAAAAGCTGTGTGAACAGAAAGATGAATATTCTTAGGATGGTTTCATTTATGTACCACAGAAGTACATTTGTGTAAAAGTTCTGAACTTCAAATGATTAATTATAATAAAATTCAGTGACTTAAAATGCATTTTGCAGGTGCAGATTAAACCTCTGAAAGTGCGTGGTTTGTATAAAAGAGTTTGGCGTTTCTTGTAGACAAGGAAAGCCTCACACAGTGAGTATGAATTTTATGCATAATTTGCTTGCCATAATATATGCCCTTTGTTCTAGCAGTATCGTGCATTCTCATCTCCTGCTTCCTTGGCATATGCAGAAGACCATCACAGCATGTTTCTGATGAAAAATACTGCACTCCTATTTCCCCTTTTCCCTCCACTAGTTTACCATCTTACCTCATGATCAAATGTACTAGGTGGTGTAAAAACAGCAGCAGAATGAGTGTTTCTTCTCAGGCAGTTGTGGAGATGTGCTATGGTTATTACAGTAAGTTTAGCTGTTTCTGGTTGCAGCAGCATGCGCTATTGGAGTACTTGAAAAACTGCTTCCAAACACATTTTCTACCTCTCTACATGTTCAGCATTGGCGATAATTAATAATTTCGGATACAGTCCAGACAAGAATTTCATAATATTTTTTTGTACAGTGAATGCTTCATCAGCAACAAAGAAATAAGGAACTATAATATAAACAGCCAACTAGATGCAACAATAACAAATTTTATTGATAATTACAATCAGCTCAACATGTTACGGGTGATAGTTTCACCCATCCTCAGGTGCACTAGACTGTGGTGTGGTATAAAGCACCGGCGATGCTGCCTGCTGGTGACCTCATCCTTGTCACCAGTATGCAGCATCGCCGGTGCATTATACCACAAACTGTAAACACAGTCTACTGCTCCTGAGGATGGACGACACTATCACCCGAAACATGTTGGGCTGATTGTAGTGATCAGTGAAATTTGTTATTGCTGCATCTAGTTGCTGTTTATATCATTGTATCAATGATGTAAGGTCACACAAACATCAAAAATAGGAACTGGCTTCTTTCTTCCTGCCAAAGGTGTTGGTAGTGGAAAACCTAAAGAATCCTTCCTAATTTTCACTTACAGTTCATAATTCCTGAAGATGCCTTCATCTAAAATTCTTCCCTCGTAACCAACATCTATGAATAGGAAATTGTAATTCACACTGACCAAAGCAAACAGAACAATGCCTAATGTTGACTTGTAATTGTAGCATGTTCCAGTACTGACAGGTGCCTGTAAGACAGCATGCTTCCCATCCATGGCTTCCAAACTATGCAAATAATTCCACGATTTTTCAAAGTGTTCAGAGATAGCTAACCATCCTGTTGTTGTTGTGGGCATCTGCAGAAAAAATAAATCTAGCATCTTATTGGCCTTATTCAAGTCAAAATGAAAAAATATGTTTTACAGACACAACATTGTTTAATAATTATAACTGTATTATGTAAACGCTTTGTATTTCGACATGATTGTGTCATTTTAAGGTGCCACAGAAATATTTCATAATGTAGCTGACTCATGTTATTCATACAAAAGTGTATTTAAAAACTATACCTTAAATTAAACACTTTATTATCCAACTAATGCACAATATATAATATGTAGATACAATTAAAATTATAAAATATGTAGATACAATTAAAATTATAAAATATTTTATAATTTTAATTGTATCTACATATTATATATTGTGCATTAGTTGGATAATAAAGTGTTTAATTATCATTGATGCATGGTGCAAACATGAAGACTATACCTTAAAATTGATTTGTGTATAGTAAATATACTTTATTCCATAGAGCTGCATCTTTGAAACAGATACATTAATCAAAAGTACAATATGATTCAGAAATAGTTATTTGATTGTTGAAATTTCTCCAGATTGCTGGAAGTGAATACATGCCAGTGGAGACAGACCCTGTAGCAGAAATAAGCACAAATCAGATAGTTGATTCTCTACCAGCACCTGTCGCATCGTTGATGATGAAAGGAAGAGTGCGAAATGCTGGATGGAGATGGCATTCACTATACTGACATCCTCTGCAGACAACAAATGCTGAAGTTTCAGTACTTTCATCGCAAACAAGTTGCGAAATTATTTACTGCACAAGCAATATCATATTCCCTGCTGAACAGGGGCAATTTGATGTTTTGTATCCTGTCCCCAGCATCCAAGGTTTTCTCTGCCACCATTCCTTTCTCTGTTACTGGTTCAAAATATGTAATCCTGAGTGATCTGATGTGCCTTTATTTTGTTTAAGTTTGGTTTACTGAAGTTCAGGTATAAAAAATACTCTGTTGGTTACATATTTTGTTTCATTGCTCCAACCCATTTATTTAACGTGCAAAACATTGTGCTCTGTACAAATACACAATTTCTTACCTGTATGTTTTCCTTCAGTGCCTCAGCAGTAGCTTGACATGCTTCAGGTACAATCTCACCATTTATTCAGAAATTTGGAAAAGATATTGCAGACTGGCGTAAGAGTCACCTGTGGCCAAGAATCAAACTGTTACTGCCTGTCTCTCTTGAACTGTAATAGCTGCTCTGAATCTATTATCCCCTTGCACAATTTTCTGACCCATTAAATTAATCGGTAGTTCTAAATCTTCTGGTGTCATTTGGAAAGTTTTTGTACTGTCCACCAACTTCATGGAATTTCAAATTTGCTAACAAACTGGTACCACTGTACACAGACCTCTTTCTGTTCAATTCCGTTTGCCACCAGCATCTTTCTCATCGCTTTCTTCTTATGGACACGACGTGATGTACAAATGTGAAGGCCATGCTAGCTACCTGTACAGACATCTTCCCACCAGGACCAGTGAACTGGTGGATCACAGTGTTTCTCCAATTCACCAGAATGCACCTTCTCATGTCCGAACCTAAACCTCAGGGTGAGCAGAACCTGCATGATTATGTTACTCTCTTACACTGTGGCAGAGTGTTCAAGTCTGGATGCGCCAAGAGGCATGAGTATGCAGCTGCTCACTGGGATTGCGCATTTGAATCCTATTAGGGGCATGGGTTTCCATCTCTTGAGAGTGTTGTGTGTTGTCAGGTAGAGATCTGCAATAGTCCAATCACGTGCCCAGAGGAGTCATACAGTGTGTCTTGTGTACAACTGAGTGTGATCTTGAAACCTCAATAATGAGGAGACCTAGGGCCACTTTGGCTGTCATGCCATGTGGAAAATAAAAGAGAGCAGCAGCATTGTAATTCTCATATATGGCAGTGGAAGTAATCCTTCACCGACAGTGCAGCACTGCTGGCTTTTCAGAGATGGGAATTATCACACTTTCCATGCCACTACTCAACATTTCAAGTGTCAAAAGTTATAAACATCATTCTTATAACAAAAGCCAATGAGATGCACTATTTCTCAACTTTATTTTGGTAAAGAATTCTTAAAGTTTCAGACAGATTTACTGTCCATCATCAGGAGTCTTAATGCTGTATGCAGAGCAATAGGTATTTGTCATACTAGGTATGTGGACTGTGTTAGTGAGATCAGGACCTCACTTGCACCTCACTAGCAGACAGTCACCATAACTAGTATGACAAATACCTATTGCTGTAAATACAGCATTAAGACTCCTGATGATGGACAGTAAATCTGTCTGAAACATGTAGAGTTCTTTACCAAAATAAAGTTGAGAAGTAGTTGGCTTTTAATATAAGACTATATCATGAGGCACGGTCCTGTGAATGTCAAATTATAAACATCACTTTGTACCTTCGAGTATTTAGAACATGAATGCTGCTCTTAATATAATTTTGCCAGGTTAGGAAAAGTCAGCAAGAAGGACATCCCAACCCTGAACACATATTCGATTGGTATCCTTTAAGCTTTTTCATGAATGCTGGTAAGTGGCATGATCCAAATAAAGTTATAATCCTTGTGTCATCTTTTTGACTGATATATTTGACAAATTTTTGGCAATTACAAGTTCATTACAACTGTACCAGTTGTCAGAGCAACTGTCAGTGTATTGTGACTAGATTTCAGACTGTATCTACATTACAACATCCATTAGCAGTTACCCAATTTCAGTTATTAGCAGCTACAGAAGGTACAAATAAAATGTATTGTTCAGTGACTAAAAAAAAAAAAAAAAAGCAGGAGGTAACCAACAAACAGATATACAAAGTGAACATTTTTAACCTTAACGAACAACACAACCACAATAATATTACAAGCAAGGAAACTTTTAAGTAATACTTTTACAAAGCACCAGATGATAAAATATGTATCACAATTAGTGACAGTAGTCACATAAATTATACGGTGCCTGCACCTTCCTTTTAACTCTTTATACAACTGTGTCTATTTTAAGCATATTGATGGATCTTGTACAGTTTGTGCCTGTTAACATAGACATGCAATGTTATCCAGGCTCCAAAAGGATGTAAATTACAGCAGTAGTTCCCAAGTATGTAGCTCATGCTGCCATACTTAAAAGTTACAAACACATTCTACGGCCACGTAATTTGACACACAAAACTTTTTCCATGTAAAATAAATCCTGGACAGCCGGTTGTTATTAATTTACAATTTCAAGTAAACAGTAAAGAAAATGTGATTTACAGCAGCTTACTAAATGATTAACACTGCTGTACATTCTTCCACTGCTGACTGAATAGCCACAAAACAGTGTCACACACATGGAAAATGTCACACAAATACACAAGCAAAGATATAGGGTTGGATCCATGCAGCAAATTACAACACCTATGTAAAAACAGTTGACAGACTTATCATAGTGGCTGCTCTTGAGAACCACAAAAACTGCATAACAAGAATCCAGAAACACAGTAGCACTTAACCTGTATCTCACTCATGACATGGCAATTTGTCATAACCCACACAATTCATCAAAATGAGATTCCCTTAGATTACACACACACAGAAATTGTGTATCAACATGTAGTGCCCCCCCAAATGAACAGCTTTTATTTTTATTATAACCAACAAATGCACAATTAAGTCCTTATATTATACATCACAACAGTCTCCTTGTGTAATCTATACTGTGTCATCATCAGACAGTTTACAACCTACAGCTGTAAATTTTTTATGATGATATCAAAGTGTCAGAACATGCAGAGTATAGATTACACAAGGAGACTGTTGTGATATACACTTTTATGATACAATTGTGCATTTGTTGGTTATAATAAAAAATAATAAAAGATGCACGGTACACGTATTAAATAAGGTTTGTCCTTATATTTGTACAAAAACATGGCATTCTTAAGTGTTGGTCTATGAAGTACTGGTCAAATTTTTTGTCTTCTGTAAAATTGTGTATTGGCGGGTTACAAAAAAAAAACATTGCGGTTTCATAAGCGATATGTTAACATTTCAGTCCCAATAAGAAAGCTGTTACTGCAGCATGCTGACACATGACTTCATTATTCCAGTAACAATCCAAACACAGCCATAAACAAAAAAATAAAAAAAGTAAATATTACATGATCAGGAACTTTGTGATGTAAAAAGGTCATGTAATACTGTTAGGTTAATACAATTTAGGAGGCTGTGATGAGCTGGGCATGACAAGGATGATGGGCACAAGGAATTTATACAGAATTCTAAGTGGAAGTATTTCACACTATATCTCCTAGTCAGTACGGGAAGAAAGGAGAAAATTTGTTAACAGTCGGGAAGCAGGTCGTGAAAAGGGGTGGGTGAAGGGACTGGGTCAGATTCAATATTATCAGTGCTGAACCTCTTAGATGTCACTACCAGACAGTTGGTACAATGTGAATCATGTCTCCTAGACCTGAAGACACGGTGGTGATAAACGAGTGCAATACAAGCAACAGCCAACAGCAAATATGGAGAACTTCAACGCCCACAGTCTTTCAGTTGCAATATACAGAACCATACTGTAATCCTGTCTACTGTAGCACAATGCTGAAAATATATGACAAGTGTGGCAAGTCAAGAAGAGCTCTGTGGCAATACATTCTGATTAGTTGCTATATTGAACAGACTTGCCAACTACCACAGTTTAAAAGACCAATTTGCTTTTAAAACTTTAACCAGTATCTCCTTCTACATTTTTGAGATGTAAAAACTTTACAAACATGAAAAGAATGTAACAGATAAGAGACTGTACAGACTGACACCATGAAGGCTGTGCTCAAATTAAGCTTGCAAATTTTTTCAGATAACAGCAAATATTATACAGAAAATATTCCACCCCAACACCTAAAAATCATGCAATATTAAGACTTTAAAAGGGTTCTGAAAGTAAGACAACACTGTGTTTCTCACTCGGCACAGTACAAGCCCTGATCTTTAGTCCTAGCCTACAATTTTTCTTCACACACTTCAGCACCAGAATTAATTTTCACTGGAAATAACTGCTACACCATTTGTGTCTATTTGTAAAGTGTATGTAAAAGTAATATTTTCTGCTTCTTCAGAATTTAAAACATTTTGTGGACAAATTTTAGCAAAATGCTGTCTCAGAGACAAATTAACCTTGTATGAAGCTGAAAACAAAAATTGTAACCTTCATCCTGGAATCTTCTTGCACTATGTAGTTGGCTTGGGATAAAAAAAAAGTAGCACTCAAGACAGCTTGATCATATGCAGTGCTGCAGTACATAGCAAATAGGTTAAATATGAAACAGGCATTAAGCAACCATCTACTAGGGAAGAGTACCATGACAGTTAGTTGACATCTTGAGTTTCTGCACCAAACTGCATGTCACAGAACATTCTATCAGTACGGGGTTGCTCAAGTACCCAACTACCAAGGTGAAAGATAAATGGTAAAGTTGTCCCTGTCCACACCGTGAGCCACAGTTCTTACCCTCAACACCAGACAGAGCCAAATGGTTAGCCTCAAAATATTAACTACTTCACCCCAGGGAAAAAACCATGGGTACCCATTCAATAGGACACTGGGTGGGCCCCAGAACCAGTCTGGATGTTTTTTGAAGAACAGAAAAAATCTCTTGCCTCTGTTGGGATTTGAACCCCAGATCGTCCAGCATGTAGCCTAGTCACTATACCAACAACACAATCCTGCCAACATGACAAACCATGTATCAATAACACTGCTTGATGACTTCACTAGGCTAAATTAAAAAAACTAAACCACTCAGTAGAGATTTCTCAAGAAAATGGTTAACCCGTGTGCAGTGCACAGGCAGCACAGTAGGTGAATCTGGACTGGATTAATTTAATGTTGTATATTAACTGGGATACCAGCATATGGTCATGAAAAAAACAAGCCAGAAATAAACTGTATTGATACACGTATTTACGAATACACAGTTTTGTGAGATGAAGTGTGATGTTAGACAGACATGGAAGTAAGAAATTTTGCTTTGTGCAGTAACATCTGAGCTGAATATTAACACTGTGACATACCTTATATGCAAAAAAGGGATTTGGTTCTACTATTGGTGGCTTGCATCTCCTAACAACTGGCCTGTCATCATCCAGGGCTTGATCAAAAAGTCATTCAGTACAAATAGTACTTTCAAACTGTCTTAATTTTTTACCACTTTGTTTTTGGTTGGAGTAACACCAACTGTGACCAACCACGAGAAGGGATGCATCTTTTAAGGTTATGCACATATATAATAAGCAAAAGCTACAGTGTTTTACCTTTTTTGAAAAAAAGAGGTGTTTTACTACGCTACTACAGTGTATTTGGCAGACCACATATAACTGAACTTTAAGCATTCAGAAAATAATTTTTACATTTATTACATATGTATAATCAAATCCATGTTGGTGGAGGGTTTATGGTAACCAGTAGCATACCCAGGAATTTTGTTCGGTGGGGAGGGGGGGTCAACAAATTCAGTTGAGGACAGAGAACAGAGAGAATGGAGATCTGGGGGCGGTAGCCCCCTAGTGAGGGGTTCTGGAGGCAGCTGTAATTTCATACAAGAAATTTCATTTCATATAGTAAAATTTTCTTAATTTTTGGTACTTTAAAGACTATTTATGATGACAACCAATTTATTTGTCATTGCTAATGCAAAACAATTGCGAACCAGCAGTAGTTTTAGAATTTTACTGCCTTTTTTCTGAACATCTTGGGGTGTTGGTGTCCTAAATTCAGCAATTTTTAACAGTTTTCACAATTGGGTTGAGTTTGGCACGATTTTGGAGGGCCTTCGGAATTTCAGAGGGGGATTTGAACCCCCCCCCCAAACCCACCCTCTCGGTACGCCACTGGAATTAATAACCTGATTAATTGGATAACAGTGTATTAACAGAGTTCCATACCTTGCATGCTGGAGAAGAAGAAACACCGCTGATTCAGTTTCAAAGTATCTATGCAGTTTCACCATGTATGGAACCTCTTGAGGCACAACTGAACATTTCAGATCACTTACAGGACAAGGCGATTTGTGTAACACTTTCATAATGTAGCACTGATCCTCCAATGTGTTTAGCACCAACATGACTGTGTTAATGACACCCAGGACTTTGTAGAACTGAAGCTCTGACAGCGGGTGCTGCAAGTGCGTACTGGGTTTCGGCTGTCAATAAAAATGCTCAGATTCAACCACTTTCAAGTTTACAAGACCACAGACTGGCCATTCCAAGAAGCAATGTCCTTGTTGGGAAGCTAACAGTTCCTCAGCCAGTCAAGAAATTCCCCACATTTTACGGAACCCAAAGGTTCATTACTGTACTCACAATAGCCTGCCACTTGTCCATATTTCCAAGACAAATTAATCCAGTCTCCAACCTCTCATCCAAAGTCAATTTTTACATTATCTTCCCATGCATGCCTAGATCTTCCAAGTGGTCTCTTTCCTTCAGGTTTCCACACCAAACACCCTATATGCTTTTCTCCCTCCTCCCTCACAGTTTGTGAAGGACACAAACCATGATGCTCAACATTCTGCTGTGGATTCCTGTCACTTCCTCCCCCTTAGGTACAAATATTATCCCCAGTACCCTATTCTGAAAACAACTGCAGCAAAGACTCACAGAACAGAATGAAACAAGGTAAAATGGCTTACCAACTGCCACAACAAAAGCAGCACTTCAGTGAAAACTAATCCAATGTAAACAGTTCTCAATGCCAAACAGCAGCTTGGTAATAGCACAGAATTTTTCAACAGAGGCTAGCTACCACACTTATCGAGTAACTAGCATACACATTATAAATAGAAGCTATTTCTCAACCAGCATGCAGCAGTTAGCACTGAAATTGTGAATAGTGGCTACTTCCCAAACAGCAGGCTCACAGTATAAAAACATATATGTATATATTTTTTCCTGATAACTTCTTTTGAAACAACTGAGATATTTTAATAAAACTTAGCATGAACATCATACTAATAATGCCCACTTAATTTTTAAACAACTTAATTTATTGCCATTAATAATACCAACAAGTCATTCATATTTCAAATAACTGAGACCCCTTATTGTGGGGTACTTGTGCTTAATCAAGCAACATGCCATCAAGAGGTATAGGGGAAATGAAATACATATAGCACCATGCATTTCTTAACCTGCCCACTAGATGGAGACAAATGGTCAGCTCTACCCCCAATGTAAAGGCCCCTAGATCCTAATGGCCAGGAGGATTGGTGGGCCTGGTAGGACAGACAAAATTTTGCCCCTGGCAGGAAATGAATCCCTGTAATCAGTCATTACACTAAACTACTACAGAATATCAATATATGTATTCTGTTTTCTGCAGACCTTAAAAGAAAAACATGACAGCTTCTTGCAGTCTCATTACAAACCCGGTTACAACAACATCAGTTTATAGAACACCTCATCAACTGCAACGGATATTCTATGGTATCAATTAATTCCTCACTGTTAGCCATAACATTATATTCCTTGGTTTGAACAACACTCATTTATAATGACACAAAATATATAATCTCTTTCGCAACATTGTAACCAGTTTGAATGTCTTTAACTTCCTGTCTGCTGGTGACAATCAATGAATCACTGGAGAAAAATATGTGATATACTGCACGTAGATCAATCATGAACATACTTGCAAAATTATGTACAATACAGGTATGGCAGGTATACAAGGGACAATGACATCAAACTTCAAAAACATATCAGACAAATGTAAAGTACTGAAAGTATACACTGAACAAAATAACTCAAAAACTGGATCAAGGGTATCAATTTATCATTTCTGCTAGCCTAAACATACAGACTGAAATATCTGAAGAACAGCGGGCATCATAATTTATTCCTGAAATTTGTTCAACATAATTATTGTCAAATAAATGCCCTCAGTCTTTCAGTAAAATACCATAACACTTCCAGAAGATAGTTGGCAGTATGTTTGTAAGCATAAAGTTCAACTAAATCTTAAGATTCTTACATCCCACAGTGATAATTCTGCAGACTTGGATGCCAAATGTTGATTGTAGAGCTTCTCTGCCTGGAGAAGATACTGGGCCGTTTTTTCTCGAACAACTTGTTTTCGTTTAATATCAGGATCACCTAGGGAAAGAAATACCATACTGCCACTAAACAAGGTGTAATGCATTAATGATCAGTTGTTAAGTTCTAAGGCTTGATAACACATGGAGAAACAGCATATGTATGCAACCCACAGGTTACTTGTGATAAGATACCTTCTTCAGTGTTACCCATCTCTGTGGTTCACATAAATAATCATATGTAGGTACAACACATTACATCTATATAAATTCTAAAGAATTACGCTGTTAAACTAACATATGCTAACCATCAAAATCACAGTTAATGAAAAGGGAACAACTTATTCTAACACTGAATTGGTTTCATGTCAATTAAAAAACAGTATGCTACATGTAATGTTGTTGTCTATAAAATACAAATATTCAAGAGTTACAGGTTCCACAAAAGACACAAAAGTCAACAAAAAAATAGCAATAGCTAGTCAGTTAAGGGCAGAATAGTGCCATATTTTCACAATAATGACCATTGTAGGAATGTAACTGAAGACAGTAAATCAGTTTGAAAAAATTAGAAACAATTTTTTATCATAGGTGAAAAGGCCAACTTTTTCAGCAATCAGGGGAAGTGTTTACATTCTTATACTGCAAACCATACCTTGAACACCACCTAGAAGAAATGCAATGGCAGTCTTGTAGAATGCAAATGATGTGTCATAATCTCCCTTGGCTTCACACAGCTGTGCCTGTTCCACATAGTTAGCTGCTTCCACAACATAGTCAGCACACTCCTGGCTTACACTGCCTGGTGCTAAGCATGTTTCAAAGTTCTGATTTTTGGCTGCAAGTGATCTCAAGGACAATTCTGTTTGAGTCGAACATGGTTTTAGGTACACGTCATGCCGTAGATTGGAATTGGATTTTGATTCAGGCAACTGCAAGGAATACTGTCCTTTGTCTTGGTTACTGGAGTGGGTAGCTTCCCCTGAAGAAACATTTTTTCCTTCAGAAATGGTGGGTGATAATTTTTGCAGGTGCGTTCCTCCATCGATGCAGATGCCAGACTGGGAATTTTCTGGACAGGGTGACAAAGAAAGCAACCAACTATTGGTCACCTGAAATTTTTAAAACAGTAAGTATAGCAAAGTTGTATTCAAGTACACTTTCCTGTGCCATGTTATGCCTGCATCAGTTTTCTTCTGCCCTGTAATTCCTGCCTCTGTGGATCAGTACAGCACATATCCACTAAAGAGAATGTACTGACCCTAATCCACTTCATGCAGAACCATTCACCGCAGGGCAAAAGAGAGCAACACACATTCACAGCATTCTGGAATCCATTACTCCTGTCTCAGAAACCTCTTGTGTAAGAGTTCAACTTATCTGATAACATCAAAACAGAGTTTTTTAAATGCATGCCAGATTAGGCTGGCAACAAACAGTTCAAAAAATTTGAGTTTCATTACAAATGTTCACAATTTCAGTCTTAAGAGATAAGAAGAACTGAAATTTTGAAGTTGGGCTGAGAATACTTACTTGAGTGTGCAAAACGTTCTTCTCATGTTCGTGCTGGTTGCTCTGTAAGGGCTGTTTTGTTGGAGTCTGCTGCAATGGATCAAAAAACTGCAGATCTGCACTCTGTAGAAAACAAACAAGATAGGCAATGTACATATAAAGCAACATTAAGGTGTGTTTGTGCAACCAGTGTTGCATTGGAAAAGCAATAATTATTACATATTCTGAGTGTGTGACTGTATTATTAGGTACCCAGCATGCAATGTGCACCACATCACATAGTGTCATCTGTGGTCTGCCCAGCTCTACTATATTTTTCAACATTATCACATAAATGGCACAATTTTCAAAAAAACGTAACCAAACATAAATGTGTGTTTTGATTTTCCCTACAAAGTTTGTCTGAAACATTTCTCCTTCTAACAAGAACTGAGTGAGATATGATCAAGAATTGTATATTGGTCTTCATGTAAAGTACCCATTATAAGTGTCCGATTCTAAAGAAACTTGAATTTTTTTGACAGATTTTTTAAAAATACTTCAATATCAAATTTCATTAAATCTGTCCAGTGGGAGCCAAGTTGTTCCACGTGGACGGACAGATGAACAGATGGACAGCCATGACAAAGCTAGTAGTCACTTTTCACAATTTTGCAAATTCGCCTAAAAATTATTAAAATTTTACTGTCACACTATCATATTATTACAATTTCACAGGTGATGTAACGAAGGGCAGCACTTGATGAACTGCAGTTAGGACAAACTACATACTTGCCGAGTTCAACTACTCACAGTAACAAGCAGTGCTTATCACTTACTTACCAAAAGTTGTCATTGCACACAGTGCAGCTGTGAACTAAATTTCTAAGTGTCTGTCCCCAAAATGTCATTTGTACCATATACTCAGAAACATATTTTTCATCTGCACCACAAACCAGGATAACTATGTACAGATGTTCATAATATAAAATTTTACTTAACGAAAATTACAGTCTGGAGAACCAAAGATATCTCTCTATAAATTTCAATACTTGTTGCAAGACTGGAGTTGCTCAAAGTGGTATTCATGAAGACTTTTAAGCCTTCTGGAATGGTACGTTGTGCTGCCCAGCAAACAGTAATTGAAATTTTGGCATTGGGAGGGGGAGTGCCTCTTCCTTAAGCATCAAAAAGGCCAAGAACATGGCCTAACATCCCAGAAGACTTGAATCTTGTTCTGTAATTATCACTTGTGTTCTAAGGTTAGTACATGACATTTGAAGTGAATCAATCCAACAGCTGGTCAGGAGAGGGTGATGAAGAAAAGAACTGAGAAATGAACCCTGATAATTAAGCTCATGGCCAGGTGCGTCACTGGCTCAGTTACTGTACTCAGTGATGAAGAGAAAAACTGAGCAGGAAAGCCTGAACATTGGGCCCAGTCAGTCGCTCTACTGACCGAGTTACTGCACCAGCAACATGCACAACAAAACCAACTTATAACAGAATGGTAATGGACCTGAACATTTTTCCACTTTATTCTTGCTAACAAATGTTAAACAGTGCACCCTGTATACATTCATAAGCCATACACATTTAATGCTACAGATAATCACAGCACTTTTACCAATCAATACACATTTTCAGTGAGATCCATTTTTCTCTTCTCTTTGACTTCCTCATTTTCATTTCTTTCTTGCTTCTTTCAGTTTTCATTAAACTTGTAGAAACAAGTTTAACCATTCTTCTGTTTCTGACATAAACATTCCTCCCCAAAAATTCCATGGACACAATATAGAAATCAATAAACATTCAAGCAGACTATTTCCCTCTACTTCCTGTTTTTTCTTCAAGATTTCACAGTCACAGTTCCCAATTATTACAATTAATTTGAACAACGAACATACAAGCAGACCATTTCCTCTTTAATCTCCTTTTTTTTAAGATTCCAAATAAAAAAGTTTCCAGTAATTAAAATCAATTTTAATAATAAACATTACAACAAACTAACCCCCTGCTCCGTTCCTGTTTTTACAGCCCAATGTTAAACATATTCCATTGCTTGGAATTAATTTTGCGCAATTTTTGATCCCATATAATCAGTACCATGGAAATTTTCCAGTAGACACAGATTTCTGCTTAACATAAAACCAGGTTCAACTGCATGCTGTTTCATATATAACAGAAAAGCTCTGATAGCTACTGATGAACGGAGATGAATGACAAACATGACAAACCTGCAGTGGCAAGCTGATTGCACTGCCACTCAGTGCAGAAGTAGAGTCAGTGTCAGTAAAATTGGTGCCTTCATCTGAACTATGTGAACTCAAAGAGATGGAGTCAGCCTGTTGAGGAAACTGCCACGTACCTCCTAGTTTCAGCATGGGGCCTTCAGCTTCCAACCCAAACCTAACATAAAGTTCCAGTTACAAGAACTCAATAACACTGATTCATAGGCATCAATCATGCACCATCTGTAAACTGAATGACCTCAATCAAAGAAAACTGGTTAAATGGGCCCAATTCAAAATTCTTTTATTATAACCAAGCACAAGGAGTTGTTGTTACAATCTACACTCAAATTCACATGGGACCTGGTAGAAATCTCAACCATGAAGCAAGATATCAGCTCTCCTGGCTGAAGTTTACATGGTTCAACCCAAACTCATTGTGCTAATGTCAGGAAAGTACCTTGAAACTGAACACAAGCTTATCATTCCTACATCAGGTGGTAATACACGAAATCTGCAGTTTAAAGATCACTGTTAAATATTCTAAGAATCAATCAATTATTCATTCTCTCATAAGATTTGTTACGGACAGAAGATAAAAATGTGAGTGCATATACAACAAATTTTATTGACTATTCCATTCCATTGGGATACAATACTGTGTCACTGGATAAGCAGTTCCTCATGTTTCCAAGGGATGTAGTGCCTTTATCTTCAAGGATCTAAGACATCTGAGACCCAGAAGAATGAAATCCTCACTCACAATTCTGTGGAATATTTAAACTATACAAGTGTCATCTGCAACGTTATAATGTTACATTGCACACTGTACTACAATTAATATGTCACAGGTATGAGACATGTTCAGCACATAAGGTTACCTAGCCTGCAACTTCTGTGTTAATCAAGCATTTTACTTTTTAGCAGGGGACAGCACCTGTAGCAGAGGTAACAAACAACAGGTGCCACAAATGTCAGATACTGTTCAGGGGGACAAGTTGATGTGCAATGGTCTTTAGTTGAGGCATCCCCATTGTGTGTGAAACAATGAAGTAAAGGGGCAAAGTAAGTCAGTCAAAACACAACTAGTTTATTGGTTAGGTGTTAATGAAACAACATGTTTCGGCCTACATGGAGCCCATCATCAGGTTTACAAAGTTATAAGAGACTAAATATTGCTTGTGTGTGGCGGATGCTGAGATCTCATCATCAGGCCTATAAATTATACATGAGACATAAACTGCATGTGAGCAGGTAAGGCAGTGGACATGCATTGGTATCCTGGGCAGGGGTCTTTCCCCTTGGGCACTGCCATTGTTGGCGTTGGGGGGAGGGGTCCGGATTGCAATTGGCAGGTCTATATGTCTCATATCTGTGGGAAAAGATCAAAAAACTATATGTGAGGGGGAACAGTAGGTGTGGTGTCATGATCACTATCTGGGATAACCTGAGCGGTACTTACGTGTGGCATTGGAGATCTGTAGAATAGACGTCTTGTTTTGTCTATTCTACGGATCTCCAATGCCACACATAAGTACCACTCAGGGTACCCCAAATAGTGATCATGACACCACACCTACTGTTCCCCCTCACATATAATTTTTTTATCTTTTCCCATAGACGTGAGATGTATAGACCTGCCAATCATCATCCGGACCCCTCCCCCCAACGCCAACAATGGCAGTGCCCAAGGGGAAAGACCCCCGTCCTGCATACCACATACGCACGTCCACCGCCTTACCTGCTCACATGCAGTTTATGTCTCATATACGAGGGTAAATCAATAAGTATCCGCACAGGTGTTATAATTTTTTATGTGTTGGTGGTACTGTTTTCTGCGCGCGCATGCTAACAGATAGCACCTCTGTCTCCACTTGTGGAAAGTTTCAGCGTCATCACACAATTTATCTTTGCGCTGTGACACAATGTCTGCGCCACTGTCCGTGTGCATGAAGGAAGTACAGCGTGGCGTGTTCCATTTTTTGTGGTCTGAAGGTGTAACAGGAGCTGAAATCCATCGAAGACTATCAGCTCAATATGGGGACAGTGCTTTACCACGGCGAAGTTTATACGAATGGATCGAGAGATTCCAACACGGTCGG
>Ga0123353_10003955_pt1 | contig 18954 bp, 19 predicted proteins | sample TergutLab28metaG_3_FD_92763 | JGI IMG/M metagenome (GOLD analysis project Ga0123353, IMG submission 92763) | Labiotermes labralis P3 segment gut microbial communities from Petit-Saut dam, French Guiana - Lab288 P3 | ecosystem: Host-associated > Arthropoda: Insects > Digestive system > Gut ... | reverse complement strand
TCTTCGAGCAGGGCCCGCATGGCCGAGGTATCGAATCCGATACCGTTTTCGTTGATGCTCAGTTCGATGCTGTCCAGGTAGGGCTTGAGCCGTGTCTGCAAGACCAGGCCGGCGTAGACGCTTGCCTTGAGCGCGCCGTAGCTTTGCATCAGATACGAATACTGGTTGGCGCCCATCGAAACGATCAGCGGAAAAGCGTCCGTGATCAGCACGCCGATTTGCGTTCCACCCACGGCGGCGCCAAGCTGACGTTGCCGTTGCCGTTGCCGCTGCGCATGCTGTTGTCACTGAAGGTGTACAGCGTCTGGCCGCTGAAGGCTTCGTGCAGAACAAAATACTCATCGAACCCCCTCGTCGAAACGCGAACGGCACGCATCGCGGTTTATAGGCACTGACAAAACCACAGCAAATCGCCCACACATCACGCCAAACGTATATTGGTTTGACAGCAACAGGCAGCATTAATTGTAGGCCTACCCCTATTGTTGCCTTTTAGCTCATTTTGTCTCTGAAATCACCAAACATAGCGTTAATTCCATTTAGGATCAACTTAAATGGGGTATCCGATTTCCGTGATTTAAAAGACGCAACCGGAAACCTCTGTCACAAAGATGTAAAGACGGTGATTGACGTGTGTTTTGTGCGCAAGTACCATGAACCCGTTTTTAATGATTGATAGGGCGCGGTACCATGACCCTTTTTAATGCTCTTGGTTTCCGATGGGACAGGTCGGCAGTTCCGGCCTCCGTTCCCTCGCACTCGATTGAACGAGTGTGCTTTCGCTTCCACAAGATGCTACCGGAGTTCGTTTGGGATGCCTCCATGCTCGAAGGCAACCCCTTCACCTTCCCAGAGGTCAAGACGCTGCTGGATGGCGTGACCATTGGCGGACGCAAGATTTCCGATCAGGAGCAAGTCCTGAATCTGGCGGAAAGCTCCAAACGACTGCTGGCGATGGTCAAGAGTGGTCAATTTGAACTCTCCAAGCCGGTATTCACTGAACTGAATGGCATCGTCGCTCGCAAGGAAGCCTTGGAATGGGGGGTGTTCCGTGGCGAGGCTCAGGAGACGAACTACACTCCGGATGTTGGACTTGGTGAACGTGGGCGCTATACCCCGCTGCCGACGCTGCCCGGTGCGCCTGAATTGAACCTGGTGTTCCGCGAAGGCATAGCTGCTTTGCACGAGTGCGAACCGTTCGAGCGGGCAACGGCTTTCTTCTTGTTCGGTGCCTTGCAGCAGTTCTTTTTTGACGGCAATAAGCGCACGTCGCGTTTCATGATGAACGGCGTGCTGATGTCGCATGGCATCGACGCCATCAGCGTTCCCGCAGCCAAGGCGCAGGAATTCAACGAGAAGATGGTACGGTTCTATCTCTTGAAGGAAGCCACCGAAATGATGGCTTTTCTTGCTGGATGTCACCCGGAAGCAGAGGTAATCATGCCGCCAGAGGAAGATCTCGACCATGGCGTCGACATGGAGCCGTAATTGTCGTATCCCGTACTATTATAAAGTTGCTTTCTGAACAATCTGGCGGGATTGAAACTACAGACCGCTGAAACCCGCCGCGCTTGCCGGGCGCAAAAGGCGGCTCCAGCGTGCTACTTTTCCTCCTTCAAGGGTCAACAAGCTATCCATCACTTTCAAAATCCCCGGCCTGTGCGTCACCAGCACCAAGGTCGCGCCCCGTTCCTTGGATTTCAATATCGCTTCCAGTAAAGCATGGTCGCCTGCATCATCGAGATTGGCGTCCGGCTCATCCAGCACGATAAGGCGCGGATCGCCATATAAGGCGCGCGCCAAGCCAATGCGCTGCCTCTGCCCGCCCGAAAGAAAACGCCCGCCCTCGCCAATCTCGGTGTCGTAACCCTTCGGAAAACGCAAGATCATGTCGTGCACACCCGCCTGCTGACTGGCGGCAATTATCTTTTCCGGCTCCAATTTGCCAAAACGGGCAATGTTCTCGGCCACCGTACCGGTAAACAATTCGACATTTTGCGGCAAATACCCGACATGCCTCCCCAGATCAGGGCGATGCCATTCCCGCAGGGCAAGCCCATCGATCAATACCTCGCCTTCCGTTCCCGGCCAAATGCCCAACATCATTCGAACCAGGGTAGATTTTCCCGACCCCGAAGCGCCATTTACCGCCAGCGCCATCCCTGCCGGAATTTTCAGCGAAATATCCTTCAGGAGCGGCTGCGACCGATTCGGTGCGCTTGCCTGCGCCTCGACCAATTCGACAGAAAAACCGCCGCCAACAACTTCTGACACGCCTTCGATATCGACGCCCTTTGCCGTCGACAAAGCGGGCGGCAAGGCTTCCAGCGCCGCCTCCAAGCGCAAAAAAGCACGCCATGTAGAACGCATGTCCTTCCAGGCATTCGTCAAGGCATCGACCGGATGCGTCGCGCGACTTACCAGGACATTGGCCGCAATCATCGCACCCGGCGATATTTCGCCATGTATAACCAACAGCGCGCCCGCCGCCAAACTGGATGATTGCTGGCAAAGGCGAACAAAACGGGTGATGGCCTGAATACGCGCTTGCGCGTCCTGCCCCCGGCTACCCTGCAATAGCGTTACCCGGTGTTTTTTCAGCCACGCGCGTTGCAGGTTCCACAGCATGCCCATCGCATTCACGGCAACGACATGCCGCATTTTTCCACGCAACCAGGCGGATTCTTTCTGGTCGGCCTGCCCGGCAGTCTCCAGTGGTTCTTCCACCACCCGACTGGCAATGTAGGCAATCCCCCACAGGATGAGACAAAAAATAATGGCTAAAATCCCCAGCAAAGGGTGCAGGAGAAAAAGCACCAGAATATAGATCGGCGTCCAGGGCGTATCCATGAGCGCAAAAAGCCCATTGCCCGTCAAGAACTGGCGCAGTCGGGCCAGATCGATCAGCAAGCCCCCACCGTCCTCGCCGCGTTCGCGATATTGAAAAGCGGCGGCAAAAACCCGCCCGTTCAAGGCCATATCCAGCTTGACGCCCAAGCGAACCAGCAAACGCCCGCGCACCCATTCGGAAAAACTCATCACGCCAAGAAAAAACAGCAGCATCAGCGTGACTGCCAGCAAAGTAAACTCGTTGTAACTGACCAGTACGCGATCGAATATTTGCAGCATGTAAAGCGTCGGCGTCAGCATCAGCAAATTGACGACAGCCGTAAAAAGGAGCGCATACAAAAATTCGCGGTGAAATGAACATAAAAACCGGGAAAGTTCGCTACGCCGGAAAAAGGCGGAAACTTTTTCAAGCGGCGCACGAAATGTCAGCAGGAAATCAGGTTTTTGCAAGGCAGTCGTTCTCATTTCAAGAAACGCGAATATCAGGGTTTTTCAGATTCTGAACAGCAGGTTGACGCAGTGCGGCCAGTATTTCCTTGCCGGGGCCAAAACCTTTTTGCTGTCCTTCCGCCAATACAAGTATCCAATCAGCGATTTCCAGCAAGCGGGGACGATGCGTCGCCACTACAATCGTCGCGCCGGAATCGCGCGATTCCCGCAAGGTCTCCCGCAAGGCGAGGCTTGCGGTTTCATCCAAATGTGCGTCCGGCTCGTCCAGCACAATAATGCGCGGATTGCCATAAAGCGCACGCGCCAGACCAATACGCTGTCGCATTCCGCCGGAAAGCCTTTCACCTTCCACGCCAATGTCCGTCTCGTATCCTTCCGGCAAGACAAGAATATCGTCATGGACGCTCACTTGCCGGGCGGCATGTTCAAGCTCTTCACCCCCGGAATCGCCAAAACGCGCAATGTTCTCGGCAATACTGCCGCCAAACAGCGCCGTGTTCTGCGGCAGGAAGCCGATATATTTTCCCAACTCCCGTTTATCCCAGGCAAAAACATCCGCGCCATCGAGCCGGATGGAACCGCCCGCACAGGGCCAGGCGCCCGTTAGCGCGTGAAGCAGCGTGCTTTTCCCCGCCGCGGACGGCCCGACAATCGCCAGAATCTGGCCGGGTGAAATGGTAAAGGAAATGCCACGCAGTGCCGGAATTGCCGCGCCCGGCGGGATGACGGTCGCCTGCTCCGCCCTCAACATACCCTTGGGCGGCGGCAACGACAGGCTCGGCTTCGGGGCGGAAATAGCGGCTAAAAGATTTTCCAGCCGGGTAAAAGCATATTTTGCTTCGGCAATGTTGCGCCATCCGAGAATGGTTTGAACCAACGGCGCCAGCGCACGCCCCGCCAGGATGGAAGCCATCAGCATCATCCCAACGCTGCTGGCAAATGTATCCGTAATCACCAGCCACCCGCCCAATCCCAGAACAAGCGAACCCGTGGCTTGCTGCACGTATTTTGACAGGGCGGTATAAAGCCCCGCACTGTCGGAAGCCATTGCTTGATGGCGCAGCATATCCTTTTGCCAGACTAGCCAGCGCTGCCTTAAATCATCCGTCATCCCCATTACCAGGGCGGCCTCGTGACGATAAAGCGCGGATTGGGCGAAAGACTGCGCCTGGGCGTTCAGGTCGCCGGCCTTGGCAAGCAACGCGCCGGAAGCGCGTTGGTTGAAAAAAGTAATCCCCCCTTGCAGGATGGCACTGGCCAGCGTAAACCAGCCCAACAGCGGGTCGATCCAAAAAATGACAAGAACCAGCGAGAACGCCATGGGAATGTCCATCAGCGCCGCCAGCGCGTTACTGGCAATAAAATCCCGCGTGGCGGCAAAATCCCGCAAGCCGCGCAACGCCAGTTGCCACTCGCCGCGCAGATTGGCTTGAAAAACCGCTTCATGCACCCTGCTTGCCAATTGACCGTCAATGCCCACGGCAGCGTGTCGCAGCACGCCGTTTCGCGCCCATTGCAAGCATTCCATCACCGCATAGGCCAGTACGAGCAACAGGGTCAACATGGCAAGCGTCATGACACTGCGGCTATTGACGACCCGGTCATAGACTTCCAGCATGTAAAACGAAGGGGACAGCATCAACAAACCAATGGCGATGCTGAACCACGCGGCATGTAGAAATGCCGGTTTCTGCGCCTGTAGCGCCAAACGCATTTCTTGCGGCGAGGCCTGTGGAGAAGTCAGATTTTTCATATTGGGCAGCCCATCGGCACAATTCATCAGCAAAAGCCAACGGAGGCGCATGGTAGTACAAGGCCCGTATCCTGCCAATTTTATCGACAGGCGGCTAACCCAATTCCTGGCATTTTGGAAACCGGCCCTCGCCAGATTTTGGCGGCGCCGAAACCTCGAATCAGTCCCGCGCGCCCTGGAAGCCGCCCGCGAGGTTCTCGAAGCGGGTGTATTCGCCGAGGAAGGCAAGGCGGACAGTGCCGGTGGGGCCGTTACGCTGCTTGCCGATAATGACTTCGGCCATGCCTTTGTTGTCCGGATTTTCCTTGTTGTAGTACTCGTCGCGGTACATCATCAGGATCACGTCGGCGTCCTGCTCGATGGCGCCAGATTCGCGCAGGTCGGACATCATCGGCCGCTTGTCGTTGCGCTCCTCGACCTTGCGCGATAACTGCGAGAGGGCGACGATGGGCACTTGCAATTCCTTGGCCAGCGCCTTGATCGAGCGCGAGATTTCCGAAACCTCGGTCGCCCGGTTCTCGCCCTGCCGGTTGCCGCTCATCAACTGGATGTAGTCGATCACCAGGAGGCCGAGCTTGCCGCCATATTTGCGCGCCAGGCGGCGGGCGCGGGCGCGCAGGTTGGCCGGGGTGAGACCGCCGGTTTCGTCGATATAAATCGGCGCCTCGTGCAGTTTGCCAAGGGCGAAGGAAAGGCGCGACCATTCATCGTCGCTCATCCGCCCGGTGCGCAGGCTTTGCGAATTGAGGCGACCAATCGAGGCGAGCATACGGGTGGCCAGTTGGGCGCCGCCCATTTCCATCGAGAAAACGCCGACCGGCAGGCCGGTATCGACGGCGACGCTTTCGGCGATATTGAGCGCGAAAGCGGTCTTACCCATCGAAGGGCGGCCGGCGACGATGATCAGGTCGCCCGGCTGAAAGCCGGAAGTCTTCTGGTCGAGGTCGATGAAGCCGGTCGGCACGCCGGTAATGTCGGAAGGGTTATCGCGGTCGTGCAGTTCCTGGATGCGCTCGACCACCTGGGTGAGCAGCGGGTTGATGTGCACGAAGTCTTCGTTGTGGCCGGCGCCGGATTCGGCGATCTTGAAAATCTTCGTTTCGGCTTCGTCGAGCAGGGTTTCGGCATCGCGGCCCAGCGGATTGAGGGCGTCGGTGGCGATTTCATCCGCCGTCGCCACCAGTTGGCGCAGCACTGACCGTTCGCGAACGATTTCGGCATAACGCTTGATATTGGCGGCCGACGGCGTATTCGCCGCCAGCTCGCCGAGATAGGCGAGGCCGCCGGTCTGCTCGCTCTCACCGGCGGCATCGAGCGCCTCGGCAACGGTAACGACATCGGCCGGCTTGGCCTTTTCGAGCAGGTTGCGAATCTGGCGGAAAATACGCCGGTGCTCGTCGCGGTAAAAATCCGTGTCGGCAACCAGATCGCCCATGCGATCCCAAGCCTGGTTGTCGAGCAGCAAGCCGCCAAGAACGGACTGCTCGGCCTCGATCGAATGCGGCGGCACGCGCAGCGAATCAAGGACGGGATCGGGCATGCGGGATTTCTGTAGAGGCTGGTTCATTACTGGAAGGAAGCTCTGAAAACCTTCAGGCTCCACAGATCATCGCTCATAAACGGCCTCACATTTTAGCCCGCCGCCCGCCCAAGGTCGAGCCGCGCCTATGACTCAAGAGCGATGGACGGTCTGCGTCACTTGTACTAACATGGATTCATCCGTACCAACATTTATGGAAAATCATGTCCCTGCTTACTGCCCCCCCCCTTCCCCGAACAGCGTCCAGATCGGCCCGCCTGGGGCTGCGCGCCACGCCCGAACAGGAAACCGTACTGCGCCGGGCGGCCGAGGCTGTGCACAAGTCGCTGACCGATTTCATTCTCGATGCCGCCTGCCAGGCGGCGGAACAGACACTGCTCGACCGCCGTCTTTTCATGGTGTCGGGCAACCAGTACCAGGCATTGCTGGACATGCTCGACCGCCCGCAAACCGACAACCCGGGGCTGGCCGATCTCTTCTCCCGCCAGGCGCCCTGGGCATGAGCCTGACGGCGCCGCTGCCGCTTACTGCTCGCCATCGACTTGCGGATTTTGATTGCGGCAGGCCGGCTTTGACCGACTGGCTGTTGCGGCACGCACGGCAGGCGCAAGGCAGCGGATCGGCCAGAACTTTTGTCGTCTGTGACGATGATCGCGTCGCGGCTTATTACAGCCTGACCGTGGGCCAGATCGACACGCTGGAAGCGCCGGAACGGGTTCGTCACGGCATGGGGCAATATCCCATCCCCGTCGTGTTGCTGGCCCGATTGGCCGTGGATATCGCCTGGCAAGGACGAGGCATCGGCTTCGGCATGTTGCAGGACGCCATCCGCCGCACGCTCGGCATCGCCGGACAGGCCGGCATCCGGGCGCTGCTCACGCATCCTCTCGATGCCGAGGCCGCTGCCTTCTACCGCCGCTTTGGCTTTGAACCCACGCCTTTGCAGGAGCGCCAGCTCATCTTGCTGCTCAAGGATGCGCGCCGCTATGTAACAAGCGCCGGATAGCCTGTGGCAAAAAAAAGGCCCCGCATGTGCGAGGCCCTTGATCCGAAGCGCGGCCTGAATTATTCGGCGACGACGACGACGGTGATGTTGGCGAGCACGTCGGTGTGCAGCGCAACGTCGATGGGGAATTCGCCAATCGCCTTGAGCGGGCCTTCCGGCAGGCGGATGGTGGCTTTGTCGACGGCGAAGCCGGCGGCTTCGAGCGCTTCGGCGATGTCGGCGTTGCCGACCGAGCCGAACAGGCGGCCGTCCATGCCGGCCTTGCGGCTGACGGAGATGGACAGGCCGGCCATTTTCTCGGCGACGCCCTGGGCGGTGGCCAGTTTTTCGGCGGCGAGCTTTTCCAGTTCGGCGCGTTGCGCTTCGAATTCGGCCATGGCGGCCGGCGTGGCGCGCTTGGCCATGCGTCGCGGAATCAGGTAGTTACGGGCGTAGCCGTCCTTGACCTTGACCACTTCGCCAAGGTTGCCGAGGTTCACCACTTTCTGGAGCAGAATGATTTGCATGTTTCGTCTCCTCGCTTATTGGTGGTTGTCGGTGTAGGGCAGCAGGGCCAGGAAGCGGGCGCGCTTGATGGCGGCGCCCAGCTGGCGCTGATAGCCGGCCTTGGTGCCGGTCAGGCGGGCGGGCATGATCTTGGCGTTTTCCTGGATAAATTCCTTCAGCACATCCACGTCCTTGTAGTCGATCTGCTCGACCTTTTCAGCGGTAAAGCGGCAGAACTTGCGGCGCTTGAACAAACCGCCGCCGCGCTTCTTTTTCTTGTCGTCATCCTTCTTCTTGAAGAATCGGGCCATTTTCGTTTCCTTCCAAAAATTCGATTGAATTCACATGCAGTACGGGTGTCCGGCTTTTCAGGCTGCGCGCGGCGAGAAATCCGCTTGCCCTGATCATGCCGCCGATGGGCGCCGCCTCCAGCCAACGGGCGCTTTCGCCCAGGGCCAGCACGGCGATCTCCGCTTCCACTTGCCGCTCCTTGCCGTTTTCGATCTGGAGCGAGCGGTGTTGCAGTCGCCCTTCGCTGACCGGCACGCCGGCCGGGGTATGGCGCAGGGCCTTGCGTTCGACCAGTAGACCGGAAAGTTCGAGGCGGTTCAGCCGGCGTTCCCGTAGCGAGTCGTCGATCAGGCAGCCGCCGGGGCCGCTTCAGCTTCCACAGCCGGGGCGGGCGCCTCGACACTCAGCAAGGACTTGGACTTTTCTTCCTTCATCATCGGCGAGGGCGTCGTCACGGCGGCTTTCATCTTGACGGTCAGGTGGCGCAGCACGGCGTCGTTGAACTTGAAGGCATGCTCAAGCTCGGCCAGCGTTTCGTTGTCGGCCTCGATGTTCATCAGCACATAGTGCGCCTTGTGGATTTTCTGGATCGGGTAGGCCAACTGGCGACGACCCCAGTCTTCCAGGCGATGGATCGCGCCGTTGCGGGCGGCGACGATGCTGCGATAGCGCTCGACCATGCCGGGCACTTGCTCGCTTTGGTCCGGATGGACGATAAAAACAATTTCGTAATGGCGCATGCAAACTCCTTCTGGAATAAGCCCTCCGCCATGCGTTTACGGTAGGGCAAGGTTGAAAAGCCCGCGATTATAACAACAATCGCGGGCTTTCGGACGACAATTACCTGGAAAGAATCAGAAGCTGTCGTCAGCCATCTCCTGCACGCAATTGCCGCCGTTCTGGACGGTTTCGGCCAGACCGGGCGCCAGGGCCAGCCAGTGCGCGGCATAGAAACGCGTGGTTGCCAGCTTGGCCGGCCAGAACGGATCCTGGTCGCCAGCCACGATCTTGGCCCGGGCGATGGCCGCCGCCTTGCCCAGTTGCCAGCCGCCGGCAACGATGCCGAGCAGGAACAGGAAGGGCACGGCGCCGGCATGAGCGGCCTTGGGATTGGCGGCGAAATTGGTAACAATCCAGTCGACGGCGTGGTCAAGCGCCTCGATCGCCGTCCGCTGGTAGGCGCCGACGGCCATCAGGTCGCCGTCGAGGCGGGTGGCGGCGGCGCGCATCTGGGCAATCACGGCCTTGATGGTGACGCCATTCTCGCGGGCGATCTTGCGGCCGATCAAGTCGTTGGCCTGAATCGCCGTCGTTCCCTCGTAGATGGCGGTGATGCGCGCGTCGCGCAGATGCTGGGCGGCGCCGGTTTCCTCGATGAAGCCCATGCCGCCATGCACCTGGATGCCGAGCGAGGCGATGTCGATGGCGCTCTCGGTGCTCCAGCCCTTGACCACCGGGATCATGAGGTCGGCGAAAGCCTGCGCTTCCTTGCGCGAGACCTCGTCCGGATTGTGATGGGCGTTGTCCTGGGCGGCGGCGACGACATAGGCCAGGGCGCGCATGGCCTCGATGCGCGACCGCATCGACAGCAGCATGCGGCGGACGTCGGGATGCTTGATGATGGGCACCTTGGGTCCGCCCTTGACGCCCAGCTCGGGCCCCTGGATGCGTTCCCGGGCATAGGTCACGGCGCGCTGGTAGGCGCGCTCGGCGTCGCCCAGGCCCTCCAGACCGACATTGAAGCGGGCGGCGTTCATCATGATGAACATGTATTCGAGGCCGCGATTCTCTTCGCCGACCAGGGTGCCAATGGCGCCGCCGTTGTCGCCGAAGGCCAGCACCGCGGTCGGGCTGCCGTGGATGCCGAGCTTGTGCTCGATCGACACGCACCAGGCATCGTTGCGCTCGCCCGGCGTACCGTCGGCCTTGAGCAGGAACTTCGGCACGACGAAGAGCGAGATGCCCTTGACGCCTTCCGGCGCATTCGGCGTGCGCGCCAGCACCAGATGCACGATGTTGTCGGTCATGTCGTGCTCGCCGTAGGTGATGAAAATTTTCTGCCCGAAAATCTTGTAGGCGCCGTCGCCGACCGGCTCGGCGCGCGTGCGCACGGCGGCGAGGTCGGAACCGGCCGAGGGTTCGGTCAGGTTCATGGTGCCGGTCCATTCGCCGGAGACCAGTTTGGGCAGATAGGCGGCTTTCTGCTCGTCGCTGCCGGCAATCATCAGCGCCTCGATGGCGCCCTGGGTCAGCATCGGGCACAGAGAGAAGGCGTGGTTGGCGGCTTTCCACATTTCGCTGACCGCCGTCGACAAGAGGCGCGGCAGGCCCTGGCCACCGAATTCGGGATCGCAGCCGATCCCGTTCCAGCCATTGTCGATGAACTGGCGATAGGCTTCCTTGAAACCCGGCGTGGTGGTCACCGCCTTGTCTTTCCACTTGGCGCCGTTGGTGTCGCCGACGCGGTTCAGCGGCGACAACACGGAAGCGGAGAATTTCGCCGCTTCCTCAAGGATGGCATCGACCACGTCCGGCGTTGCCTCCTGACAACCCGGCAACGAGATCACTTGTTCCAGTCCGGCCAGTTCCTGCATGACGAACCGGATATCTTTCAAAGGCGCACAATATTCGCTCATGGTTTCCTTCTCTCTATGACAACATAGTTGATCAGATTGCAGCCATTACCTACAGGCCGGATAACTCCCCCCATCCCAGCAGATTCATTCCGCCATTCTAGACCTCTCCCCGCGTGGCGGGGTATCAGCCAACGGCTCCGGTCAGTTGCGGCACCGCCTCGAACAGATCGGCGACAAGGCCGTAGTCCGCCACCTGGAAAATCGGCGCATCCGGATCCTTGTTGATGGCGACGATCACCTTCGATTCCTTCATGCCGGCCAGATGCTGGATAGCGCCCGAAATGCCGACCGCGATGTAGAGCTGCGGCGCGACGATCTTGCCGGTCTGGCCGACCTGATAGTCGTTCGGTACGAAACCGGCGTCGACCGCCGCCCGGCTGGCGCCCATGGCGGCGCCGAGCTTGTCGGCGAGCGGTTCGAGCACGGCGTGATAATTCTCGCCGCTGCCCAGGCCGCGACCGCCGGAAACGATGATCTTGGCCGCCCCGAGTTCGGGCCGCGCCGACTTGGTCAATTCACGACCGACCAGGGCGCACTGCGCCGTGTCGGCGGCGGCGGCGATGTTTTCAAGCGCGGCGCTGCCGCCGCTGGCGACGGCATCGAAGGCGGTGGTGCGCACGGTGAGCACCTTGACCGCATCGGCGCTCTTGACCGTGGCCAGGGCATTGCCGGCGTAGATCGGGCGGACGAAGGTATCGGCCGATTCGACGGCGGTAATGTCGGAAATCTGGGCCACGTCGAGCAGGGCGGCAATGCGCGGCGCGAGGTTCTTGCCGAAGGTGGTGGCCGGCAGCAGGATGTGGCTGTAATCGGCGGCCTGGGTCAGCGCCAGGGCGGTCAGGTTTTCGGCGGTCTGGTCTTGGTAATGGCCGGCGTCGGCCACCTTGACCTTGGCCACGCCTTGCAGCGCGGCGGCCTGTTGGGCGGCGGCGGCGCAGCCGGCGCCGGCGATGAGGACATGAATGTCGCCGCCAATCCGCGCGGCGGCGGCGACGGTGTTGAGGGTCGCCGCCTTGAGGCTGGCGTGGTCGTGTTCGGCAATAACGAGAATGGTCATGATCAGATCACCTTGGCTTCGTTCTTGAGCTTGTTCACCAGTTCGGCCACATCGGCCACCATGACGCCGGCGCCGCGCTTGGGCGGTTCGACGACTTTCAGGGTGCTCAGGCGGGGCGTGACGTCGACGCCGAGATCGGCCGGCTTGACGGTATCGAGCGGTTTCTTCTTGGCCTTCATGATATTGGGCAGGGTCGCGTAGCGCGGCTCGTTCAGGCGCAGGTCGGTAGATACCACGGCCGGCAGGCTGATGCTCAGGGTTTCCAGGCCGCCGTCGATTTCGCGGGTGACGGTGGCATTGCCGTCGGCGATGACGAGCTTGGAAGCGAAGGTGGCTTGCGGCCAGTTCTGCAAGGCGGCCAGCATCTGCCCGGTCTGGTTGGCATCGTCGTCGATGGCCTGCTTGCCGCAGATGACCAGTTGCGGCTGCTCCTTGTCGCACAGCGCCTTGAGGAGTTTGGCCACGGCCAGGGGTTGCAGTTCGTCATCGCTCTCGACCAGAATGCCGCGATCGGCGCCGATGGCCATCGCCGTGCGCAGGGTTTCCTGGCTGGCGCCGACGCCGCAGGTGACGGCGACGACTTCGCTGGCGATGCCGGCTTCCTTCAGGCGCACCGCTTCTTCGACGGCAATCTCGTCGAAGGGGTTCATGCTCATTTTGACATTGGCGAGATCCACTCCCGAACCATCCGCCTTGACCCGAATCTTGACGTTGTAATCAACCACCCGTTTGACGGGAACAAGAATCTTCACTGTGCTCTCCTTTTGATTCGACGGGTTCCGTTCGATCTTCCCCGCCATACCGGTTTAACCTGCGCTGATGAACCTGCACAAATATGTACTGTGCGTATTGAAAACAAGGCTGTCAAGGCAGCCTAGCCGAAACATGCCCGCAATCGGCCAGTGGCGGTCAATTCTCGCTCCCAGGCCAGCAGTTCGTCGGCCAGACGATCGACGCCATTGCGTAGCGCATCCACCCCGCCGCGGGCATTGGCCGTCGCCGCCGGGCTGGCGATCGACAAGGGGCGTTCGGCCAGCGACTGGCGCCCCGGACTAAGCCAGACGGCCTTGCCTTGCAAAATGCCGCTACTGTTTTGCGGGCTGGCGAAAGTCTGGCTGAATTCGCTCAATTCCACGCGCAGCACGCAGCGCCCGGCGTTTGTCAGAGCCAGGCGCTGCGTCAGACGCTGCTCGACCAGCCGCGCTGGCGGCCCGGCCCAGCGCGAACGGGCATATTCCCGCAATTGCGTGGCATCGGCATAACTCAGGCGATAACGGATGCCGAGGCCATCCATCCACAACGGCGCCCGGATTTCGAGCGCCGCGTCAGCGCGCTTGTCCCTGGCTTCCCTGATGGACGGCGCCGACGGGCCGAAATCGAAAGTAGTCATATCGGTTTCGCTGCCGCGTCGGCCGGTTGTAAAACAGCCGGCGAGCGCGGCGGCGAGGAGAAGCAGGAGCGCGATACGCATGTCAGGGTTCCTTCTGGTCGGCAAAGCCCGGCTCGCCAGGGCCGGGCGGCAAGGGTGGCGCGCCGAAGACCAAACCTTGCGGCGAGTCTTCAAGTATGCGCAAGACCCGGTTCAACTGGCGGGCGGTGTCCGAGAAATCTCCGGCCATCTCGTTCAGGCGCGGCATCAGCGCCGCCACGCCGTTGGCCGAGGGATCGCCGATGGCGGCATCGAATCTGGCGGCCGCCTGCTGCATCTGACCAACGGCGCTTTTTGCCTCGGCGATCAGCGGGCCAACCTCGCCCAGAGCGGCGGAAAAATTGTTCACATTGCGCTCGTCGAGCACCTTGTTCATTTGTTGCAGGGTCAGGTTGAGATTTTCCAGCGCCGGCTTCATGCCCGCCGAGGCGACTTCCAGATTGGCCAGGGTCGCCGCCAGATGGGCGCGGTTCTCGTCGTTGAGCGCGGCATCGAGACTGGCCAGCAAGTGGCGCGCCTCGACCAGGGTGGTCGAACCGGCATCGCGCAATTCGTCGAGCAGCGACGGCGTCATCACGATGCGCGGCGGATCGTCCGCGTTCGGCAACAGCGGCTCGGCGCTGCGCCCATTCTCCAGTAGCAGGACGTGCGCCAAGCCGGTAACGCCCTGGTAATCGAGTCGGGCCACGGTGCCGTGGGTCAGCCGGATGTCGCGGTGGAGCGAAATGGCGATCAGGATATTGCTGGCATCCTGGGGGTCGATGCGGATGTCACTGACCTTGCCAGCGAGGATGCCGCGATAGCGCACCTGTGCCTGGGGATTGAGACCGCCGATATTCTGCTTGGTGACAACGACGTAATCGACGCTGTCTTCATTGACATCGCCGAGCCAATAGACGGCGAACAGCGTCGCGGCCAACAACAGCAGGGCAAAAATTCCGGCAACGAGAGCGTGGGCCTTGTTCTCCATAAGCGGGCATTAAAGCAGTTTCTGCCTCTCCCCGGCAAAAAACTCCTGGGCGAAGGGGTGTGCGCTTTGCATCACCTCGGCTTTCGGGCCGCAGGCGACCAGGCGTTGGTCGGCGAGGACGGCGATGTGGGTGGCGAGGCTGGCGAGGGTTTCACGGTCGTGGGTGACCATCAGCACGGTCAGGCCAAGCGCCTGTTGCAGCGTTGCGATCAGGTCGACGAAGCGTTTGCTGCGATTGGGATCGAGGCCGGCGGTCGGCTCGTCGAGCAGCAGCAGTTCCGGTTCCAGGGCCAGGGCGCGGGCCAGCGCCACGCGCTTGACCATGCCGCCGGAGAGTTCCGCCGGCATCAGGCTGCCATGCCGCGGTCCCAGTTCGACCATGTCGAGCTTGAGATGGACGAGGCGGCGAATCCAGTCCTCATCGAGACAACGCAGTTCGCGCAGCGGCAAGGCGATGTTGTCGAAGACCGGCAGGGCCGAATACAGCGCCCCTTGCTGGAAGAGCATGCCGAGACGGCGGCGCGCGGCGCGCTGGAGTTTGCTATCCGGGTCGGTTAGATCGACGCCGAAAAGATGCACGCTGCCGGCGGAGGGCCGCAGGAGGCCGAGTATCTCGCGCAACAGCGTGGTCTTGCCGCTGCCCGAGCCGCCGACCAGGGCGAGGATCTGGCCGCTGTCGACGGAGAAGTCGATATCGCGATGGATGATCTGGGCGCCGAAGCGCGTGCAGATGCCGCGCAGTTCTATGAGGGGCATCTGGCTCACAGTGTTGGCACCCCGATGTTGCGGGTAAAGATGGCAAACAGCGCATCGACCATGATCACCGCGGTAATGGCCGTGACCACGGCGCGGGTGGTATTGGTGGACAGACTTTCCGTGTCGGGCTTGACGCGCAGGCCGAAGTGGCAGGCCACGAGGGCGATGACAAAGCCGAAGACGAGGCCCTTGCCCAGCCCGATGTAGAGATTCGCCAACGGCACCGTGCGCGGCAGGTTTTCGATGAAGTAGTGCAGCGACAGGTCGAGTTGCAGCATCGCCGCCAGCATGCCGCCGAGCAGGGCAACGGCTGAGGTCCACAGCACGATCAGCGGCATCGCCAGGATCAGGCCAACGATTTTCGGCAACACCACGCGCTGCCCGCGCGACACGCCCATAACGGCGAGGGCGTCGATTTCCTCGGTGACGCGCATCACCCCGATCTGCGCCGTCATCGCCGAGCCGGAGCGGCCGGCGACCAGCACCGCCACCAGCACCGGCCCGAGCTCGCGGATGATCGAGATGCCGAGGATATTGACGATGAACACGTCAGCCCCGAGGCTGCGCAATTGCAGTGCCGACAGGTAACTGAGGGTAACGCCGACGAGAAAGCCGACCAGGGCCGTGACCATCAGCGCCTGCGCCCCGGCCTTGTAGATGTTGGCTGATAGTTCGCGCAGCGGCAATTCGCGGGGATGGCGCGCCAGATAGCCGAGGTCGAGCAGCATCTGGCCAAAGAGCATGAGCATGCCCAAGGCATGGTCGAAAAAGCGCAGCACCCGCTGGCCGAGCGCCTCGACCAGATTGAACGGCGGCGGGGCGATGGCCGGCAAGGTCGGCGGCAGGTCGGCGACGCGCGCCAGCACTTGGCGATGCACCGGCGAAATGTCGAGAGTAGCCGGCCAGGCATTCTGCCAAGCGCGCCAGAGCAGCACCGCGGCGGCGCTGTCGAGGCGTTCCAGGCGGGATAAATCCCACTCTTTCGCCGCCGTGCCGGCCCACGCCAGTTGCTGGCGCAGCGCCGCCAGTTCCGGCAGCATCGCCGCCAGCGTCCACCGCCCGGACAAGATCACCCGCCCCGCTTCCAGTCGCAGGCGCGGGGCATCGTTCACGCCGTTCCCCCCCGCGCGTTTTTCGACTTGACCACGTAATCACGGTCAATGCGGCGCCAGATGGCGGTTTCCTCGGCAAACGCCGTCGCCGTCCACGGATTTTCAGCCAGCCAGGCGGCGGGCAGGTCGAGTTGGAAACCATTGCCATAGGGCTTGACCGCCCACGCCGGCAAAACCCGGTCGTCGCGCGTGCGGTGCAGCAGCACCGCCAGACGCAGGCAGAAAATCAGACGCCAGAGGCTGTCGCCGGGCGGAAGGGCTGTTAGTTTTTCCAGCTTGCCGCGGTGGCCGAGCACCAGCATGGCCAGGCGCCCCTGATCCTTGCGCGAAAAGCCAGGCATGTCGGCATAAGTCAAAATATAGGCGCCATGCTTGTGATAGCCGTTGTGGGCGACGGAAATGCCAATCTCATGCAGACGCGCCGCCCAGCACAAGAATTGCCGCTCACCCTCACTCGACTCACCGCCGCTCAACTGGGCCAGCGCGGCGAGCGCCGTGGCTTCGACCCGTTCGACCTGCTCGCCCTCGACCTGATAGCGGCGGCGGAATTGCGTCACCGTCGCGTCGCGCATGTCGTGATGGTGGAAGCGATTGAGCATGTCGTACATGACGCCGAGGCGCAGGGCGCCATCGCCATAGGTCATGCGATCGAGATCCAGTTCGGCGAACACCGCGGCCATGATCGCCACGCCGCCCGGCAGCACCGCCAGGCGGTCGTCGCGCACGCCCTGCAAGGCAAGCGCCTCGGCCGAACCGGCCTTGACCAGAAGGGCGCACAGCCGCTCCAGGCCGACGCGGGTAATGCCGCTCTCGCCGCCGGGGTTCAGCCCGTTCAGTTCGAGAATATCGGCGATGGCGTGTGCCGTGCCCGAGGAACCGACCGCCTCCTGCCAACCGAAGCGCCAGTATTCGTGGGCGATCTGCTCGATCTCCTGGGCCGCCGCCGCCTGCGCCTCGCGCAGGCGTTTCTTGTCGATCCGGCCAGTGGGAAAAAAACGCAGCGAGTAACTGACGCTACCCATGTACAGCGATTCCATCAATTGCGGCAGATGCCGCTTGCCGATGATGAACTCGGTCGAACCGCCGCCGATATCGACCACCAGCCGGCGATGATTGGCCGGCGGCAAGGAATGCGAGGTGCCGATGTAGATCAGGCGCGCTTCCTCGCGGCCGGCGATGACCTCGATGGGAAAACCAAGCGCCGCCTCCGCCAGCGGCAGAAAATCGCCGGCATTGCGGGCGACGCGCAGGGTATTGGTCGCCACCGCCCGCACCGCCCCCTCGTCGAAGCCGCGCAGGCGCTCGCCGAAGCGGCGCAGGGCGTCCAGCCCCCGCTCCTGGGCAGCCGCGTCGAGCCGCTTGTCGGCGGAAAGGCCGGAGGCCAGGCGCACCGGCTCTTTCAGCGAATCGAGCACATAAATCTGGTTGTCGACCACCCGCCCGACTTGCAGACGGAAGCTGTTGGAGCCCAGATCGACGGCTGCCACGGTTTCGTAAATCATCGGCGGGAAGACCTGTTGGGAAGAAGCATCTTTAATTTTAGCACCCGGCCCGATAGCGGATTATTACCGGAGCTGATGGGATCCGGGTACGGCGGAATCGTGGTCTCTCCCCTATTTTTCCCCTGCGTCTCCGCCCGCAAGACGCCATCGGTCATCAGCCTGATGCGCTTCTGGACGCCACAAAGATTATGATGATAACATCGTTAATTACAAACACTGTAGAGTGTTGCGAAGCCCAACCCACAAGGGCCGCAAGCACCGTGATTTTGTCATATGAAAACACAATGCACCAAAATTATCAGAGGCTGATCGGCATCACGGACACGATGAAAAAGCCTATCCCATATTGGTATGCATGGTGTGCATTGGAGGAATAAGCAATGGACAAAAATGAGCCGCAAAGCTTCTTCACCTATAAAAACAAGTTCCTGGTTGCATTGGACAAGATACTGAATGCCATCAGATCGGGAGAAGACCCGAAAAAGCTGGTCGATACATTCAAGCTATCGCGAGACGAAACCAGCGCCATGGCACTGGTTCATGAGATTATTGCAGCCATAAACGAACAAAACAAATATCAACTAACCAAGCTAAGCTTGGTTATGAACGCATCCAAGATCGGCTTATGGGACATGCAGGTTGTGAAAGGAGACCCGATTAACCCCAACAATACTTTCACGTGGTCTGATGAATTCAGGGCCATGTTTGGGTATTCCGATGAAAATGATTTTCCCAATGTTCTCAGCAGTTGGAGTGAAAAATTACACCCTGATGACAAAGAGAAAACGCTGAATGCTTTTGCCAAACACCTGCTCGACTGCACTGGAAATACCCCCTATGATATTGAATACCGGATATTAAAGAAAAACGGGGAATATTCATATTTCCATGCTTTTGGCGCCACCCTCCGGGACGAACAAGGATACGCAATCAGAGTTGCCGGTGCGATACAAGACATAACGGAAGCAAAACAAGCCGAGGTAGAAAGAGAAACCGCGTCGATACGACTGAGCCTGTTACAAAAAAGCATCAATATCGCTTTGTGGGACATGGTGGTCGATCAAAAGGATCCGGTTGGCGGAAACAATGAATTCTGGTGGTCTCCCGAATTCAGGA
>Ga0123353_10003954_pt1 | contig 18955 bp, 15 predicted proteins | sample TergutLab28metaG_3_FD_92763 | JGI IMG/M metagenome (GOLD analysis project Ga0123353, IMG submission 92763) | Labiotermes labralis P3 segment gut microbial communities from Petit-Saut dam, French Guiana - Lab288 P3 | ecosystem: Host-associated > Arthropoda: Insects > Digestive system > Gut ... | reverse complement strand
ATACATATATACAGCTGCAAAAATCTGTAATTCTTGGCACATGTTCAATTGTAAGAAACTTTTTAAACTACAAATAAGACCACCCAGCCTAATCCTGTTGATTACCACATCCCAGGATAGGTGAATATTTCCCAGCCAAAGCTGAGAAGTGAAAAATTTGATAATAATAATAAGTTCATACATATTATTCATTACTGCTACTGCATTTCAATTCATCCTAGGCAGGCAAAGAAATTTATTCCAAGAAAGTCTTATGTTTATTATTTGTGGCTGTTGGTATAAACCTTCATGGTTAAGAAACGGCCTGCAATCAGACACAATCGAACCTGCGCGTAGCCAAATTGGCCAGCTGGTGTAGTTGTTGAATTCATGGATGGTGTAACTCACTACACATTACTTTGGATAGCATACACTGTTTTATAATTTGTGTTTCACTTCATCAATTTTTTATTTCAAACCTCTTGCTTTGCTTTCTGTAACTTTGTCCTTGAGATCTGGTATAACAGGGCTCATTCACCAAGGATGTTAATGACCAGTATGAAGTTGGAACCCCCATCCGATGATCGGCCAGTTTCAGTATTCACAACCGTGGAGGGAGACCAGAACAGTCAGATGAGTAAGAACAGAGATATTAGCCAGAAAGACACTTTGTGATTCTTTCCATTCTAAAGTGCAACAGAAAATCCACTGTTGTTGGACTGCTTGGCCCTGAAGATAAAAGGTACACCAGTTTTTTAAATGTTGGTAACTAGTTACCAATCCACAGTGTTAAGATCTTATAAGACTTGAATCTTCAGAAAAACCTTAAATATTCTAAAGTAATCAGGAGCATTATCAGTTTAGAAAAGCTAATATTGGCTCTGACAGTGGGGACAAAGCAAGTGACTGTTAACCACAATGTGGCTGTCTGCCCAAAACCTCAGGGCATTTATAAACCATGAAAGCTTCAATTATTATGCAGAACAACTTATTACCTGCTTTTCGGTATTGCTGATTGCTGTCTTCATAAGGGCTGTTTCTGCAGCAATACTTATAGTGTTCTGATACATCAGGACTGTCTCCAATAAGCTTCAGGTCAGAGTACTGCTTGCCAGAACTTTCTGTCATATCATTTTCTGGAGGCTTATGTTCTGGGCTCGCAACAGGTCTAGTTGTATCTTCTTGAACAGAACCAATAAATGTATGAACCTCAAATATTTATATGGAAGAACTTGAGAAGCAGCCACTTGGAAGACCAACAGACAGATGCAATAATAACAGTACAATGTAAAAGGTAAAGAACTCCCGTTACAGGCCTGGAGTGGCCCAGAGGGTTCCAGGAAGTTAAGGTTCCCAGATTTGATGAAAAAGGCAAAGGATAGTGGTAAGGTTGTCAGTCTTATGCACTGGCCGCCTTTACCCCCAGGAAATGCTCCTGGTACTCATTTCTGTTAGAGGCTGAGTCGACCCCAGGGCCAAAGTGCGATCAGAAGGATTTTATGTCAATGAAAAATTCCAATGACACCAGCTGGGATCGAACCAGCGACCTTCCGATTTGTAGCACAGCACCTTAGCCACTGTGCTAGTGTGGTACCCAACAGTACAATGTACATTATGATAACAGGATATGAGGGGCAAAGTTGGTTGGAACTGGCTCAGAACATCCATTGGTGGGTTTTATCAGTGGCACTGAAATTTTGGGATTTCTTACATATACAATTATCAAAATATTTTACTATAATGCCACCTTTATATTATCTGCCTCCTTCTCAGTCTTCCAAGATACTTAATTTCATGAGAATATACCATAAAAATTCTCTATGCATCTCTCCATCTATGTTAAACACTCAGACCACAGCAATCTCCTTCATATCGCTGCCCTACCAATGAGACAAACACTCCACTTTCTCCTTATGTAATGTTCTGTCTCCTCCATCCACATTAGCTTACAATGTTCTCCATGTTACTGTCCAACAGATACAATTTCCACTGTTTCCTTAAAACAGAATGCTTTTCACAGTAAGGTTTCCGGAAACACAACTTAAATCTACTTTGCACTTACAAAGAACTATTCACATATACAATTAATTGCTTTCAGCCTATGCCTGACATATATAAATATACAATGATGTATCAGTCAAACACAACAAAACTTTATTATGTTTATTGCTGTACTAGGGCGACATGTTTCGATTCTTATAGAATCATCTTCAGGCCCTTCTAAGATACAGATCCTTACTTGGCAATGTTTAAAATGCGCTCTGGGAACCCAAACAGCCTGAAGATTATACTATAAGAATCGAAACATGTTGCCCTAATACAATAATAAACATAATAAAGTTTTGTTGTGTTTGACTGATACATCATTGTATATTTATATATGTGTTAAACACTTCAGGATGGCAAACGTTAAATCTATGTCTGACATTGTACGCAGTATCATATGTCCTGTGGCACTGCATGTTCTGCTGGGTCAGAACTGCAGCTCTGTAATGTGATCTGGCACAATATGGCTGCATTCCAGCATCGACAGGCCAGTTATCACATTATTAACAGAAACCTGTGAAACGGGCTTCAATCATACTAACCTTCAAGCACAACAGACGAGTGACAAGTGCTGTTTATGGTACTTAAATCATCATCATCATCCATGAGATCATCAAATGCATTCGTAAGAATATCTTGAAGCTGAAACAGAAATTAATTAATGATGACATGCTACATTTCATTACACTGCATTTTCTATGATATATATAGTAAATAGTTACAAAGTAGCTACACTGCTTTGAAACTGAACTTTCTTCTCCACAAACCATTGTTGTGTCACACTGTCACTAAAACATACAAGGTCTGCCACCTCTTGACACTCACAAAAATTAATCCGTGTAACTATGAAGATATAAACAAGACAGGCAATGTACATGTAACATAATGTTGATGTGAACTGTATAGCTGTTGGTCTGCTGATTAAGCAGTAAGTATTAAATATTATCAGTATGTCTCACACACTGCAAGGAAAAGGCTGCAGTACCTCCTTATTCCTGCGTTTCTGGTCTTCTTCTGCTTCATCTTCCTCTAGGTGCTGAAGATTGGTGTCTAGGTGTAAGCCCTCAGAACCTTCAAAAATACTCATGCCAGGATGCTCCATTACAAAATTTAAATAGGAACTTTAACCACACTTTCTACAAATAAATAGAGACTCTTGTCTTGTGTGTCCTCTGAAACATAAAGAAACATAACCTAGAATGTTTTACTGATGAACTTGTAATGAAATATGAATGTTCATCCATCAGTATGACAGCCAGAAAGTCAGGAAGATCGTAGAAATGGTTATTGAACCATCTTCCAAATATAATGACTCCAATACTAATCTGTCCCTACTGCCTGAAAAGAGTACGGAGGGGGAGAGAATAAAATAAAGAATAGTGCAGTACCTAAATAAAATGAAGTGACATAATCTACTGCTAATCACAAAGGCATCTAAGGTGTACTCCAATAAACATCTCCTGAGCCATACTAGTTTCTTAGGAAGCAATAACCAAAACTATGACAAAATTTCTCAATATTAATAAACAATGAACCAGAAACTAAATTTACAAATATAATAATATTCCTCGAGCATGTGTGTTTGAAAATAAAATTTCTTTCTCATCCACCTCATAATAACAATGTATATCAATCTGATTAAATTCAGAGAAATCCATTTATCACAGCTTATACATTCAGCAATAAACCTGACTCTTGGTACTTCATCAGCACTTATTACAATTACACAGCTACAGCCTCAACGATATAAGGTTAGTGACACATAAATGCCTCTTCCCGCTTACATGCTTAATGGTCAGGAATGATTTTAAACATTATTAAATCACGAATCTGGTAGCACATTTAAAACAAACTCAACACACACTGCGAAGTTAATACACAATACTGAACAAGAACGTGAAAATCATCATTTGTTCTTACCATTACAAACCTTCTTTCAGCACATAATATTCGTTACAATCAGTTCCACAATTTCATGTATAGGTACAATGAATTCGGCGTCATGCACTTCCCTATATTTAAAAAACTCTGGTTCCAAAACAGTTTTCAACCCACACGCTGACCAGTATATTTTCGCGGTGCTTAGCCGGAACAGGATTTGACTTTGGTACCGTCACCTGGCGTAAGGAATACAAATCACGAACCTTCGCATCAGGCCACTATTTCTTTCAGCTGCCAAGAGATGTCTCTGCACATGCAACGCGCACTAGTCGGAAACAAAAAAAATTCAGTAATCCAAGATACTACGTTGGAAAACAATGTGCTTATTCTGTTTTTGAAAATACATTTTTCCCCTATCAAACGAGACATTTGACTATCAGGTAGAAATACGAACAGGTATAGAAAAACTGTTTGCAAAATCAGTGAAAACAACATACCTCCAATCGCTTTTACTATGTTGGTGTGCTCAGCTTCAAGCTGCTCTGGCTATTGCTGTATGGCTCTCGCGCGCTGTGGGTGTGACCGGAGGTTCCCTGTGTGTGTGTAGCGGGCCGAATAGCCCAGGTGGCTGGTCTGGGACCGCACACCAAAATTTCCCACAATTTTTAAAAAAGGCTATGCAGTTATTGTAGCAAGAACTTTATTATACTCAAATAATATGAATGTTGCAAAGTGCCAGCCCTTAAATGTGTACAAAGCCCCTTGGCACTGAATTTTTTTTTTCTGTCAATAACTTCCTTTATAATAGTAGACATTAAATGCTTAAGTAATTTCCCTACAGCTTTTCCCTTATCTGGCTGGATAAAAAGGTATTCAAGTGTAAACAGAGTAATAAACGTTCAAGCTGTGCTACACGTTATTCTGTAGCCTTCCCTTCTGTTTCCATTTCAAACTATAACCTGCTTGCTGCTACTTTCAATAACAGTGTGTCAGTTATTTTCCTTATACAATTAAACCATCTGACACACTGAAACATGAAGCTCATGTGAAGGGTATAAAATTAGGTTTGTATCTCACACAAACACACACAGCATCACCACAGACAGACCAAATGCTTAATGTGGTTTGGCAGAATAATTGCAGCCTTGTGGTGCTGCAGGAATTGTACTGGGTCTGAAGATATAGATTGGGTTTTAGTATAATGATAGACCTACAGACACTTGGAATTTTGTAATGATATTTTGATGTTAAAATGAGTGTTGCAAACTTTTTTTATGAAACTTTTGTAAAGCTCTGAAGTGCTTAATGCTTGACACCTTCCACTGTGTCACAAGAAAACACTCTGGAAACTTAAATAATATGTGTGCTTGCAGTTCACAGCTCAGATGCCACTGCAGCCAGGCATAATGTCATGATCTTTTGTATGTGAGGGGTCTGATATTTGAATGCTCCAAACTGGCAACTGCATTGTCTACTACTGCTTGGGTGGACAGAGGACAGAGAGGTGAACAGATACCCAGTGTGAAGGCACTACAGAGATAGTACCAGTTTTTTGTTGCTGAACTGCAATAAAATCATTTGGAACTCTAAAGCTACAGTTAAAACTAAGGTAAATTTGTCCCTATACATGACATGAAGACATGAGGGGAGTGGAGGTACAGTTCCACTGCTTCTTATCCTTAGCTCTACATGAAGGCACGTGGCCAACTTTGTGCCGTGGCTGCTTTACCACCAGTGCAAGAACCCATGGTACCCATTGCACAGGAGAATACCATGACCTCCACACCTTGTCTGCTTCTAGGAATCAAATCCATAATTCCTCAGTCATTCAGCCCATGCCTTAGTAACATGTGTGCTATTTACACAACTTTAATCATCATCATGGAGATGGTTAAATTTAACCTGTAGCCCCGTTCCTTTTCATCTCAGGTGAGTTCCTGTACTTTCCATCTTCATCTAGGTCTTCCTGTGTCCCATTGTTCCTTGGGCTGGTATTGGAGAGATGATCTTGGTAGTGAATGAGTGTCTTTTGTTTTAGGTGGTGTAACCAGGTTTCTGGTGTGCTTTCAAATCTACTCTGCTGGCTGTTTTCAGTCTGTTTAGAATGTTACAGTTCCTTTGGCAGTCCAGCACTGTAAGTCCTACCAGCAGTGTTTAAATATCTCATTTGTAACAATTCACCAAATTTGATCATGTATGAATTTGTAAACATTACACTGGAATATGGAGCAGGGATAGTAAAGTGAGTACAGTGACTGGCTTCTGGCTGAAGAGTCTGGGATTCGAATCCCAGCAGAGGCAAGAGCGATTATCTTACCCAAATCTGTTCAGGCCATGGCTTGGGCCCACCCAGCCACCTGTTCAATGGGTGTGAGGGTCCTGAGGGTTGCAGCAGCTGTGGAGTCTACATGCCCACTCACCTACATCTAACATCAAAGTGAATGAGTTAAACAATACTTCTGATCCCCCACATCTTCACGACATGGACAGGACAAAGTTACTATCCTACATTTTATGTTGGATGTACAACTATATGCAGATGTTTCATACTGTAGGCATTGCACACATTTTGTATTGCTGTAATGCAAGTTGCAGATCAGCTGAAAATGTTGTGATGATGATGATGAAGACAATGATGAGCAGCAGCAGGAGGAGGGGATAGTGAGAACAGTTACTTTTGAATCAGTTTGCAAAACACCTAACTTCTTACAGTACAGCAGTATTTCTGTACACTGTGATACAGTCAACATTTTGTTCAGGCTGCCAGACACCATGTTAAAAGTACTAATATCCCTGCATGTCATTTCCATTGGTCAGGAGGAACAGTAACTGTCGTGAAGCACAAAATCTGCCATTTCGTTCATGAATGTCAACTTCCAATTGGAATAGGCCTCAGCTCTGAATGATAGAAAATTAGAAACATGTATGCATTCTTTGAAGAACATACCATACTCATGTTAGAAGCCTGCTGTCTTATTGTTCCATTGTCTCACAAAGGTTGCATTGCTGAGTTTTGTATGGATCAGGCAATAAAACGTCATGATATACATTTTGTATGGATCAGGCAATAAAACGTCATTACATACATTTTGTATGGATCAGGCAATAAAATGCCATGACATACATTTTGTATGGATCAGGCAATAAAACGTCATGACATACATTTTGTATGGATCAGGCAATAAAATGTCATGACATATATTTTGTATGGATCAGGCAATAAAATGTCATGACATACATTTCTTACATCGTTGTCTGTTACATCTATATGATGTGCTAAATGTTGAAAGATTTCTCTTGCACATCTTTGTTATTCCTCCCATCGCTCAATTGCAAACCTCTGCACAGATAAAAAGACATTACCCGTTCCACTTGTACCACATGCTTACACGCACGCACACTTGTCGTCTTTTAAGATATTCAGAGAGGCTAGTGAATAGCTGAAGAATAAAAGACCAACTTGATGTCACTTGCTATTTTATTTCACTTCTTATGTGCCCATCATGTTTCAGAAATTAATATATCCATCATCGGGAGCTTGCGACTATGCTGCTGAATTACCACATTGGTAATGGTAATTCAGCAGCAGTCGCAAGCTTCTGATGATGGATATATTAATGTCTGAAACATGTTCAGCACATAAGAAGAGAAAAAAATAGCAAGTGACATCAAATTGGTCTTCTATTCCTCAACTATCACAATGATGCATGGTCCAACAAACATAAGGCTAGTGAATATTATTTCTGGTTGGTGTAACCTGATTCAAAATTTATACCAGGATGCCTGAGAAGTGTCCAGTGACCATTCTGATAGAAATATTGACCAGAGACTGGAACACTAAGTTTAAACAATATAACCCACAGACTGTGGATTACTACTGATGAAGAAAGTGTAGCGCTATACTGCAACTCCCCCTCTAGCCCTTCATGGTCTGTTCTAGGGTGAACCTTTAAGTTTTGCTTTTAACCTAACACTGATTGTCGATTACTCTGGAAACAGAAAGCCCTGCCATAACAAAATGGCCCCCTTCTGATTATATCCCTTTGATAAGGAGAAGTTCATTTCAATCACACATTAAATATATATTTGTGCGTATATCCACAAATGTAATCGTCATTAGGACGTTAAAACAAGCATCATTGCCGCACCATGAATTAAGCTGATGCTTCACTTTCACAACCTGAGAAAATTACAAATATATATATTACTCGTATCATCTGCGGCCCCATCAGGTAAAAGTAATCCTCGGAAACGTGTTGTATGGCAATGTGCACTTGCAGAAAAGTCCATACCTGCCTTCATTTTGGAATTATCAGAATAAAAATTAGAAGTGACAATTTCTATGGCCACATTGAATTATCACTTGGCATCAAGTGTTCAGACAATAAAGTTTTGGGACTGGGATCAGTTTTTCTCCAAGTGCAGTGTTCCCTTACCCAATGCGGAGGTTGGGGGGAGTTATGACATGTTTGAGAGAACAGCGTAGCACAAACCTCATATGAAATAATGGGGTTACTAAAATGCATAAGTTTATGGAACCCCCTCCCCCCCAATCAATTAAAAATTATTTTCAACACTAAACATTCACATAACTGTGGTGTCTGCACCTTTCAGGTTTGTCACCGGACTACATGTAAAGAGCTGTGCCTCTCACAAACTGGTGATGGAAAGGAAGTATATCAAAACAAATTGAGAAATGGACGCTTAGTGTAGCAGTTTGGCGGGTAGTCGCTCCTTATTATTGTTAATCCGCTTATTTCAAACACCACGTTTAATGAAAGGCTCTTTTGTGCATGAAATGTGTTTCTTTGTTCTCTGCAGCACTGCTTGAAACATTTTTAACGTTTCACTACCGTAAGTATTTTGGGAGTTCCGCTCAAGACTCGTGCAGAAGCGCAATATTCATATAAAATATCCGTTATTTCTTTTTTCCACTTTAACTGAACTTGCAACATAACAAATGTAAGCGAAACTCACCATTATATGAGCATCTCCATGAAAAACCATTCAAGTAGCACGTGGACAGAGGAATAAATATGGCGCCATTCTGCGAAAGGTATCACACCAGAAACCGAACAAAGAGGAAAGGCAGGGACTTACCAAAGTCAGACAGAAGAGACGTAACTGAAAGACTGAGGTCTATTCTGTTTGTGACGCCGTGCAGCATGGTAGATATTTTCAAACCGTTCTGAGGAACGCATTAATTCTATCTTCACAGACAAAAGTAACAATGGCTACAGCAGAATCTGCCACAACTTTTTATCCAAATGCAGATGGATGGCTGTCCATTCTTTCAAATTTAGCATGAATTACCATCATATCGTAACATCTGATTCTATATAACCTGTACAGTCGTTAATTAACCCACAGACTTTTAAGGAACGCACACAGTAATCCCTTTGTTTGTCTAAAAGTCATCTGATTCTCACCATTTTTGTAAGACTGTCCTACTTGATACGGTATCTTTACTGACATGACACGGAACATGTGTGTACCATGGACAGCTTAGTGAAGTGCATGAAAACAGGTTTGATTTTTGGTAGGGTTTTTCTGCTTGCTGCTCTGTTCGGACCACCTCTGGGGCCCACGCAGCCCCTACCCAGTGAGTACCGGGTGCTGCTCCCCAGGAGTTACAGCAGCCATAGTGTGAAGGTAACTCACTCCTATCTACCATCTAGATAGAGGATATATTAAACTTCATTTCTGCTGTTGTTTAATTATGGATACAGACAGCTTCTTGACTTCTGTGGGAAGTGAATATCGTTTATCAAGCATTTGACTGCCAGCAGGAATATGGAGGAAATATATCCGTTTTGTACATTCTTGCAACAAAAGAATGGCTCATGCCGCCTTTGGCATTTCTCCAGATGGCACTGCTGTACTATGCCTTCTACCAAACCTTACTGTGACGTGAAAGTGCTACGTGCTGTATAGAGTTATGGAAACACTGCAGATACAAAGGTGTTGTAAAAACGTGTGTAGTGTAATTACTGAAGACTATCAACATCGTTTGAGATACAGCCATCAAATAGGATGGCTTTTAATATTTGAAGACATTTTTAATCTTACAAGAACAGCATTGGAACTCAGGATTAGGTGAGCAGATATTAAGGTCACTCGCTTAAAACGCAAGATGAAATACACATATTTATTACGGTACCATATATTAAAACAAATGTTTTTAGCTCATTATGAAACATCTGGCATATAGCCAGGTGAAATTTTAATAAGAAATGTTTGTATTTGCCAACAACATTATTGTATTTGGAGTACAATATCTACTGAGAAAACGATTTGTATATACATTAAGTACCGGGGTGCTGGTAAGTCCTTAGCCCAACAAGGAAGGAAACAAGCTGCGCCTGTCAAAAGTGTGATGGGCAGAGGAATGGATTGATTTGGCTAGGGTAGGGACAGATGGTGGACTGTTGTGAATGTGATGAAACTCCAAGTTCCATTAAATACGGGGAATGTAGCTTGTTTCCTTCCTGGTCGGGCTAAGGACTGATCAGCACTCCTGTAATTCTTGTCAATGAAAACAAACTAAGAATACATAACCTCAATAACTTGACCAACATTTATACCGAGACAATAAGCATCCTAAAACTACAATATGTACTACGCAGTGCTGGTGTCTGAGCAATATCCTTCTTTCCGTAAAAGTGGATATCGCAATACTGACTCAAACATAACTTTCACGGTCATCAGTAGTGCATTTATGACAGAAATATTACATCACTCATTCCAATTAGTAATTCTGTATTTTTACCAATTACCAGTTGCATATTTTGACATTATGTTACGACACTCAGCCCCACATCATGTCACCATATCACATCATTTATCTTCATTCCATGGATCCATACAGGATTACAGAATCCACATGCATATGGAAATAGTCATATTTGCTTAAGAAGTCATGAAGTGAATTCTGTATAAACGTGTACAACAATTTTAGTCACTAGGTCTAGTACAATATTGAGTTTTAACCGTTTGGCGCCGCAGTTATTTTTTTTAATATTAGCACACCCTGTATATAAAATGTGAATATAGGCACCAAATATGTTAGAATTATGAAACAAACTACATTTAGAAGAGGGAAAAAACAGAGAGTATGTACCATGTTTAAAATATTCGGTACCTATATTTGTTGAATAAATATATAAAATGCAACGTTCAGAGGTCAGTGGTGCGGTACGACCCCTGTAGGGGCCGTTAGGCGTCAAAGGGTTAACATACTATGAATTATTTTTACATAAGATATAACTACACAGAAACACCAATTAAAAGGATACAGCACTGGATGGACAAAAATAGTTTACTACACCACTGTACAACAGATACAGACTGGTACATCCATAGTTGCATTATACAGGGTGGGCCAAAAGTAGGTATACAGACCATCAATACCATACTATATCCTTCTGTATACCTACTTTTGGCCCACCCTGTATAATGCAACAGATCTAAAATACAGATTAGTGGTTAAAAAAAATGTAAATGTATATCTATTTTATGTGCCAAAACATTCAAATACCAATTTACATCACATATAAATAAATTTAACTTTTTCCAAGTTCAAAATATTCACAAAAAGAATAAAAGGAATTTTCATATAAAAATTTCTTTAAAATCAATTTATATTTTTTTTGGGGGGGGGGGGGATTATCAGACTCTATCTGAATATAAGAAGGATTAACATTAAACAGCTAAACACCTAAACAGTACGCTCCCTTCTAATATTTAGTCAAATTCACAGAAAGTTTGTGATAATAAACATGTCACCTAGTGTCAATGGGATATATCTCAGAAATGACCATCAATTGATACCTATATCATAACACAAACACAAAGAGAAAGAATTAATTGGGAGGGAGTGGCAAGATTCCTGAATAAAAAAAAAAATTGTCTACATGAGTCACTACTTCTACACTGCATCATGATTCTAACAATCTTCTTTTGCAACCTGAAAATCCTTACACTGTCTCTGGAGTGCCCTCAGAACAATAAACCATAGGCCATTACAGAGTCACAGTTGAAACAGTAAATCATTTTCAGAGTATTTATTGATACATATGGTTTCACTGACCACGTAGCAAAACAAGCTGAGCTTAGTTTAGACTTAATACATTCATTGTGTGTTTTTCAAACAGTATTACTAATAAATAGCCCAAGAAATATTTTTTGTAATAGCTGTACAAATTTATCTTCATACATAATTCGGTATGTCAGAAATACACGTACTTTTGTTAGTAAATTGAATGAAATAAGTTTTGTCAAAATTCAAGATAAGCAAATTAGGTTTGAACCACTTATTAAGTTGTCCAAAATATACATCACTTTGAAACTGAATATTATTTGGGTTTGTAATTAACATTCTGGTATTGTCAGCAAAGCAAAAGGGAATAGCTTTGTGCTGTATGGCCTTAGGTGCGTCACTGATGTATACTATAAATAACAATGGGCCCAAAACTGAACCCTGCAGCACCCCATATTTTATTTTGATCCATTTTGAGACTGTGTTAGAATTAAGATACAAGTTAACGATTTAAACTTTTTGATATCTATTCCAAAGATAAGATTTAAGTAATAATTTAGCCTTACCACTAATTACATAATTAGGTATTCCATAATAGGCCATTGTTTCATTATTTTAAGCATTTAAAATTTCATTTGTTAATTTAAAAATGGCATCTTCAGTTGGTACGCCTTTTCTGAAACCAATCTGATTTCCCATTAGCAATTTATTATCATAAAAATGTTCAGTTAGTCTCATATACAAAGTTTTTTTCAAAAACATTCAAGAAAGAGTCAATGATATATGTCTATAATCTGTTGGATTCATTCTATCTCCTTCCTTGTACATAGGTTTCATAATTGAGAGCTTCAAACTATCAGGAAAAATTACACACAAGATAAGAATTATTACAGATATAAGATACAGATATGGGCTGGCAGTAAAAGTTTACCCCATTGCATAACATAACAACCCACGATATGGCTAAAATTGTGGAAGTCTTTGAGCCTAAGACACGCCAAGTACCTACAGATGAGGTCAACTAAAATTACATGTGGTAGTTGATTGGCCAATTAGTGCCGGTTTTAAAGGTGCCAAAGAGTACAAGAAGTTTCTTGAATGGGCAAAGCATTTGAATAATTACCAAACAAATATTTTAAGATGTATCTTTCCAGCACTTGTATTGCCACCCGATTCGTTATCAAACTAAACTTTACGAGGAGCGGGTGAACAGTTTCAGCATATATAGTGAGGAAGAGCAGGAATTTTTACAGTGTTATCGTTGGTTACGTCAGTGGCCGGAATTCTTTAAACCTAAAGAACTGTTCTCTACAACGGAAGACAATCAGACCAGTAAAGAAGCTTAAAATATGTTTGAAAGCTTTGATATTGAAGATGAGAAAATACGCCGCACAAATGCCAGTGCATTTTACAGTCACTGATTCCCTACGTGAAACGGTCACTTCAACTGTTCCCTCAGATAAAAGAGAACACAAAATGTGCTGTGTCATCTGATGAGGTTAGAAACAGTGTTTATCAGTTTGAAACAAGGCGTTTTATCAAAAGGATTAGCCAAAGCCCAAAGGAATTTAACTCCGATGCTTTGGGTTTTAGAGAATTTCTAGAAAGTGAGCAAAAAATGGTTTTGCATCCCCAAATGTTTAAAGGAGATGAATGGATTGGGCTAATCAAGGTACATTAGGTTCTTGAAACAATCGGCTGTCGCACTGAAGATCACTATACCAGACTGAAGTTAGAGTGCTTGTTAACGGTGAATCAGTTGATGGATTTAAGTAAGCTGATGCACTCAATTGTAACACCATATTTATTACTGATAGCCAGCGAGGACAATAAACTTTTGGACGAAGAAACGAAAGACATAATCTGAACACACTTTGACACAATGAAACAGAAACCAAATACTAAAATCATATTCTTCACTACCTCAGGAGGCAGCACTGCTGCTATCCTGCATCATCTAAGCAGGAAGCAGGAGTATGTTCGGGAAAGGGTTTGTAAATAGAAATGTACAGTTAACTCGGTACGATTTAACCACAATTTCATGAAACTACTAAAAAAATCATTCAAATTTCAAGGTGTCGGAATTGCTGATAAAGCAGGGATGGGTAAAACCACTGTACTGACACATTTGTCTATGGAAATCAAACAGAAGTTCCCAAACAAATGGGTGGTGAGAATTGATTTAAATGACCATACAGATGTAATAAAGGCACTGAGACAAAGAACGATCGATAATACAAAGTCGGTAGATTTCGTGTTGAAAAAACTGCCAAAACTTTAAATGTGGTTGAGAGATGAAATTATTTGAAGTGTTGTGAACAATAGCAGAAGGTAAAGATAGTAATAATGCTGGACGGTTTTGATGAAATCAGTCCATTCTACAATGAGACTGTCATAGATTTACTGCAAGGTCTAAGGTTGAAGGTGGTGGAACAGCTGTGGGTCACCATCCGACCACATCCGAGAGAGGAATTGGAAGATAATCTACAACAGCTACCCTACACACTAGAACCTTTTTCTGTAGAAGATCAAGCTGAACTCTGAATAAAATTTTGGAGTCTAAAAGATTGGTTTACTGAGATGAACAGTAAGGAGAAAGAGGAAAGTAAAATGGAGTTAGAAATTTACACTAAAAAATTAATTACGAAGACAGGCCATTCAATTAGTGACAAAGGCAGAGAGTTCACTGGCAACCCACTACAATCATCCATGTTGGCTGAGGATTTTGATGAAAAAAATTAAGACATTCTGTCACTCAGTTGAATCCATGCCTTAGTTAGGGTTCAAGCTAGTTCTGATTGCATAGTAGTTTCTTTTCACATAATTAGCATTAAATGAATTTTTCCCCAAATAACAACAATGCTCCTTGTAAATGACGTACAGTACATTTAACATCCATCACAGTAATTATTTATTCCATGCATGTAACAGACCTCTGATGAAACATTACCTTACTCTTATTCTATCAACCAGCACTCTTTCCCTTACTAGCAACTTCACACAGTGTACTGCTGGTCCTGTCATTGCTCCACTCTCTAACTCCGACTGCAATCTATACAGAGCGGTCTGTAAATATATTAACATACAGAGGTTTATAAATGATCTGTACAATGCCATTATCAATTCTAAATAACGCATATGGTTACACACAATGTGATATCAAATCAACACACACTTTATCACAACCAACAATAACCGTGTACAACGTGTATCTGTGCTAAAGAGCATTACAAGTTAATTTTAACTGCATACTGTTTACAGCCCGCTGACAGCCAACATTCACACTGCTGTTGCTGACCCACTGACTGACTGGTGTTCACTACACAAACAGCACAACATCTGTGTAGCCATCACGTGAGCGCAAACTGTTTGGAATGCTCTGATTTAAGCAAGACATGCTGCATTAATTCAGGTGAGGTAACTGGAGGTTTATCACATTCTTGCAACATTTTTATCAGGAAATTTCAGATTATCTCTCTGGGAAATACAATGAGGATGTCTTCATTTCTGATGTCACCCCCCTGCTAATGATTTGCCAGCTCCAAATATTCATTGGCCATTCAGGTATCTACCGTCTTACTATCGGCTAAACAGTGGCACCTCGTACGACCATTATTAATGTGTGTTTTGCGCTTCAGTAACTGAGGAAAAGACAGGGTGGTTGTAAATTCTCAATCACTCTTGAATATGAGAGGCCAGTTGTTTGGAAATTCAGCATGCAAGATTGATATAGCACCAGCTTGTGTCTTACACATTCAAACTGCCTGCCTCGGCAGCTGTTCATTAAAAAAACCGCGTCTGCTCACTTGATAGCAACACAATATCTAGTACCGTCTGCTGGGCTGAGGGAAGGCCACTTCTTTCAGTCGTGTTGTGGCTGTCAGCAGTGCTGCATTACAGCTGTACAGTAATCAGCTTTAGACTGAAAGGAGGGCTGGACAAAGCCACCACCTAAGCCAACTTACAGCGGGGAAGGTGTAAAATTTTGGAAGGAATACAACTGACCATTTGAATCCATTTATAATGACCGCAGCAGTCAGTAGTGTGGCTTACGATTGTACTGCAAAAGTGCTGTGTGTGATGATACAGATCACACACTAACCCTGTTAAAGTCTGTTCTATTTCAGTCCCCCTACCCAAGATATAGACATCACCCAGACAGTGCTGGGTCGGTCTGGGGTCGCTTGCTGGTTGGGGTAGTAGGTTCAAATCCCGCCTGGCCATGGTGTCTGTCTCTTGTGAATGTTGAATTTTGTGAGTTAAAGGTCTCTGGGCAGGGACGATCAATCGTCCGGAGAAGTCATATCCAGTGTGGTGTGATCGTGAAGCCTCAAGAGGTGGCACCAGCCCACCGTGGGGTGTTCCACCGTGGCAAAAAAATTTCATGAACACTTTTTAGTTATTTCGATAGTGTACGAATTTCTGAATCCTCTACATACTCTTTGACAGAACCTAATATGTTTTTCCCGCCGTTACCCGTGGCAGGACGGAGCAAATTCAGAGCTTTGTTTCCCTTCTTTAGACAACTCATCCAATGCACTAAATATTGTATCATTTTGCCAAATTACTGCCTCAGCATCTGTGGCTAATAAAATTTCCTTCTTTATCTCATCTGTTGTCTGTTTCTCTTTAGCCCACTCCCATAATCACCATCATCATCATCAGCTCTACAGCCCTGGGAGGGCCTTGGCCTCCTCTTGAGGTTTCATAACAAAATTTTTTTACGAGGTGAGGTTGTAAGCCTCATGCCCAACCCCCAACCTGGGGGGCCAGGGTATCCCTTTTTGTCTGGGTCATCACCCTTGACCTGTCTGGCATGGGAGGCCCTACCAGTAGCATACGCTACCGCCAGCACAGCTCTCAGGATCATGTGACCACACAAGCCCCACCACTACGCCAAAGTAGGGATACCTTCGGGGGGCCACTCCTATACTAGATGTAAGAAATCACTTCTCCTAAAGTCCGCTGCCCAGTACCAGATGGTCCATCCAAAGTGGTTTATGGCAAATAATTTTTTTATTTACCTCCTCTGTTGTTAGTCTCTCTTTAGCCCACTCCCACAGTTTCTGTAATAACTCTACGTTGCCACATTCTGCTGCTGTGTGCAAGACAGTATCTCCCATATCAGTGTGGTTTAACATCAATTTATTTTTTATCTCCTCGGCTGTTAGTTTCTCTTCAGGCAAATCCCAAATTTTCCAAGGTCTGTGGCTTATAATAATATACTTTTCTATCTCCTCTGTTGTTAGTTTCCCTTTAACCCACTCCTATATACCCAGTAACAAATCTAGGCCACAATACTTTACTGATGTGGGCCAGAAACTGATATCCGTATGTCCTGAATGAAAAAATAATGAGTTCTTTATCTCCTCTGTTGTTAATGCCTCTTTACACCACACCCAAAGCTCCTGTAACAGGTCTCCATTCTCCACCCCTGCTGCCATGTGCCATACAGTCTTTCTGTCACTGTCTGTGGCTTATAAAATTTCATTATTTATCTCCTCTGTTGTTAGTTTCCTTTTAGCCCATTCCCATTGTTTCAGTAACACCTTTACTCTGACCAACTATGCTGTCCAGTGCCATGCATTCCTTCCATTACAGTCTCTGGCTAATAATTTACTTTCTAACTCGTCCGCCATTAGGTTCTTTTCAGCCCACTCCAATAATATCACTGATACCTGTAGACCTTGACAATTCATCTATATAAACTCTAATCACCCAATAATACTGTTTCAGAAATACAACCTTCAGTATAAAAGTCTGTAATTTCTGTGAAGTGTTGTTCCCCTCAGTCAAACAGCTCACCAAATAATCTGCTACATAATATTCTGCAAAGGTGCGGCGGATAAAGTGCGGTTTACCCTCACAGTTTACTTTCACTATCCCAATTGTTGTCAAATCTTCGGTTCAAAATTAACATTCTCTGTTTTTTTTAAATAATGCCACTTGTTCCTCTGTGAACAGCACCTTCAAGGCTAGCAGCTGATGATCATCTCTCATGCATTTTAAGTCATGTTCTCGCTGCCCTACTGCAACTGTGTTATTCATATTGACTTGAAACTTCTCCTGATAGATGTCATATTTTCTCGCAATAATTCATCTGTATAGACCGGACATGTCTATCTTCAACAGTGAGTCAGGCATTGATTCGGCAGACTGATAAAATTTCTTAATTTCTTCATCAAAAGCCTCCGCTAACATGCATGATTGTAGTGGGTTGCCAGTGAACTCTCTGCCTTTGTCAGTAATTGAATGGCCTATCTTCGTAATTAATTTTTTAGCATAAATTTCTAACTCCATTTTACTTTCCTTTCTCCTTACTGTTCATCTCAGTAAACCAATCTTTTAGACACCAAAATTTTATTCAGAGTTCAGCTTGATCTTCTACAGAAAAAGGTTCTAGTTTGTAGGGCAGCTGTTGTAGGTTATCTTCCAATTCCTCTCTCGGATGTGGTCGGATGGTGACCCACAATCGTTCTGCCGACATCTGCCTTAGACCTTGCAGTAAATCTATGACAGTCTCATCGCAGAACGGACCGATTTCATCAAAACCATCCAGCATTATTACTATTCTTACTTTTTGCTATTGTTCACAACATTGTTTAAATAATTCCAATTGTAAACCAGGTTTAAGCTTCAGCAATTTCTCCGATATTAATTCTACTGCTTTCTCCTTATCGGTGTGTTCTTGTTTCTGTGCCTTCAGTGCATCTGTGTGGTCATTTAAGTCAAATCTCACCACCCATTTGGCTGGTATCTTCTGTTTGATTTGCTTAGACAAATGTGTCTGTACAGTGGATTTACCCATCCCTGCTTTATCAGAAATCAGCATCACTGCTGTGCTTGCTCGAACAGTTTGTCTAAATCGTCAGCTGTATAAGTGAGCTGTTCGTTTCTACTTTCAAACCCTTTCCTAAATATACCAATATACTCATGCTTATGTGACGCGGGAAAACAACGGCGCTGCCTCGTGATGTAGTGTCAAATATGATTTCGATATTTCGTTTGTTT
>Ga0123353_10003953_pt1 | contig 18956 bp, 23 predicted proteins | sample TergutLab28metaG_3_FD_92763 | JGI IMG/M metagenome (GOLD analysis project Ga0123353, IMG submission 92763) | Labiotermes labralis P3 segment gut microbial communities from Petit-Saut dam, French Guiana - Lab288 P3 | ecosystem: Host-associated > Arthropoda: Insects > Digestive system > Gut ... | reverse complement strand
TATAGTTTAGCGGTAAAATCAATGACGCTTCCCCCAGCCCCGCACCCAAAACAATGCCAAGAGCTTGTTGACTGATAGACGGTTAGCGACGGTGTATCTTCCTTGTGAAACGGGCAAACTGCCCTATTGCGTTTTATGATCATACCGTGAGATTGTACAAGTTCTACAATACTAACCCGCGCCTTGACTTCCTCGAATAAATCAACCGTGGCTTGCTTCATCTAAACATTTGTGTTAAGCTGTTTGCACAGGGCAGTAAGAAGCTTCTCCGACTTATCAAGCTTTTTATCCGAACAGTCAAGCCGTTCTATAATCATTTTCAAATCGACACCAGACATAGTGTCAATTTTACGGTTCCCGCCCTCGCATGTTATGTATTTTATCTGGCCCGTATTGCACATATGCCGTACTGTGGCATAACTAAGCCCCGTTTGCCGTTGATATTCAGCTATAGTTACATATCGCTTCATTCCCTCACATCCTCTGTCAAGTATTCTACACTGACACCTAACGCACGGGCAAGCTTGCCAACCGTTTTAAGTTCCGGTAGATATTCGCGGTCATACTTGGCGCGGTTTATAGTGGTGCTGGATAGTTTTCCGGCTTTTTGTAATTCGCGCATAGTCATACAAGATGTAGCAATAGCCACTTTAAAATTCCGGGTATTTATTTTCATATCTATCCCCCATACATGCTCTATTAATTATCATATATTAATTATAAGCTCTCAATGTAATCTTGTCAAGCTCTGTTTGTTTTCATATAAAACTTTTTTATTTCTTATTAACAACCATGGTATCATTTGTTATCTTGTTGTGCTATACTACGGATGGGTGATATTATGATAGGAGAAAAAATAAAACAATTACGCATTGAAAAAGGGCTAAAGCAAAGTGAGCTAGCTGAAAAAGCAGGGATTTCCAGGGTGTCAGTGGGTTTTTATGAACGTAATGAAAGACAACCGACTATTGAAATAGCTATACGTATCGCTCACGCTCTTGGTGTATCAATTAATTGCTTGAGTAGACTTGATGAAAGTCCTATTTTGTCATCGTGGCATTTTCAAGCCTGTGACGATATATTTAAAAAAGGCTTAGATAGGTTTACGAAAGAAGAAACAAAAGATATTATTAACTTAATTAAGGCATTTGATAAGCCTAGTGAACAGTTATTTAAAGAACAAGTCGCTTATAAAAATAAAGCGAATTATCTGGAGCATTTGATAAAAATAACTAATGCACTCAATGACAAGGGCGTTTTAAAAGTTATCCAGTATGTAACCGATATTTCCAGACTACCAGATTATAGAGAAGGTGAGCCCAATGCCCCGCAAGACGAACACAACGATTAATAACAATGATTATTACCGTGTCACCGCCACTATCGGCAAGGCCGCCGATGGTAAGCCCATCCGCAAACAATTCTATGGTTCTAACAAAAAGGAAGCGGAAGCCAAACGAGATGAATATATCGCTAATATAAAACAAGGCTTGGCAATAAATTATGATAAAGCGTTATTTAGTGTAGCTTTCAAAGCATGGCTTGATAATGTCCTTCGCCCATCTGTGGCTTTATCGTCCTACCGCCGTTATGAGGTTGATTATAGATTGCGTATCCGTGATTGTGGGCTTGCAAGTATGCGCCTTACTGATATAAGAGCGGCAAACATTCAAGCCTTGTATAGTGAATTATTAGTAGATTATACGCCTAATACAATCTGGAATACAGATAAGCTCCTACGGCATTTCTTTAATTATGCTGTAAAGAGTGATTTAATAATAAAAAGTCCTATGTTAGCGGTTGAATTACCCGCCGACAAATCTGTTAAACCAGAAAAGCATATTCTTGGAAGGGATGAAGCCCAAAGGCTTATTGATGAAGCCAGAGAGAACCCGGATGCGGTAATTTTTGCCTTTGCTGTGCTTTCTGGTTTGCGTCAAGGCGAAATCCTAGCATTAAAACATAGCGATATTGATTTTAAAGCCGGGAAGATTCATGTAAATAAAACGGTTGATTTCCTTACAATAGACGGAAGCTTTAAACCTCTTGTAACCGTTCCTAAAACACAGGCAAGCATACGTACTGTCCCAATAATGGACGCTTTAAAGCCATTGTTATCGACACATATAAGACGGGAAAAAGAAAAGCATTTCAAAGAATGTACTCCATGGACGTTAGATAGTATATTATTTTCATCTGCAAAATGCACGTATATTGAAGGTGGTAATATTCGTAAACGATTGAAGCGGCTCCTTAAAAAGCTTGGAATTGAACCAACATCATTTCACGCCTTGCGTCATTCGTTTTGTACCCTTCTTGCCGAACAAGGTGTACCATTAAAAACAGCTTCCATGCTCATGGGACATAGTTCCATATCTATAACAGCAAAATACTACACGCATGTTGACGATGCAGAAAAAAGGCGCGGCATAGAAAAACTGTCCAACGCATTCATTTAACACATTTAACACTATATTTAACACACAAGTTTTTGATAGGTTTAAAATGTTGCAAATTGATGCTTACCAAAAATGTTGATTTTAAGCCATTTTAAATCGAACCATTTATCACTGTCTATAACTATGAAGTGTTTATTTAGATTCAGTCATTGAGGTAGCAGCCCGCCGGATAGAGCATTTTATAGACGGTAAGCAAAAACTGGAGTGGGACCCAATTAACAATAAATACATTGTCAACGGTGTGAACATCTTGCAGGGGGTTCTCGCCGCGATAAGTTAGGAGACCGTGCATGAAGATACCACTGGACAAGCCGTTTGAATATGAGGATTACAACCTGACAGAAATTGATCTGGACCTTGATGGAAAAATGTCGTCAAAGTTGAAAGATCGAATTGATGCGGAGTTCAGGACTAAAATCAAAGGCGAACCTGTACTGGTTCCCTGGCTGGACAACCGGTATAGAAACATAGTAGCGGCCAAAGTTACCGGTATACCGGAAAATGTTCTGCGGGAACTGCCTTTTAAGGCTTACAACACCATGCATAACACCATAGAATATTTTTTCGCTCACTCGCAGGAGCCCTCTTCGGAGATGCCGGAGGAATTGGCGGATTAGACGTGGCACGCGGCCTGCGGCGGACAGTTTTAACTTTGTCTATGAACACAAATACGTCGGTTGAATTCTGGATGGACATGCCCATATTTGAAATGTTTGATTGGGTAGATGATTGTTCTGAATTTTTAGAGGAGAAACGCCTGAAGGAAGAAGAATCATGGAAGGAGCTGTCAAAGCAAAAATGAATCATTTGGGCCTTTCATGGGATTCGGCTCTACAAAGCAAATAGTGGGCGGTTACATCTAGAAAATCGGCTATTTCAACAAGGGTTTCCAGCAGGATATGATTCGATAGATTCATGGAGGTGGGGAAGATGGCGGCGGCTGGCAAAAAAGAATATTCATTGGGCTACATAATTGGCGCTCAGCTGAAGTCCAGCTTCCCTGATGCCTTCAAGAAAGTTGAAAGGCAGCTGCTTGCCTCCAAAAAAGCTGTAAATAATGCTAAAGCCGCGTGGAAGAATTTCGGCACAGAGGCCGGAAAAATAGCTCTTGGCATTGTCGGGACCGTAACCGCCGCCACCGTCGCTGTATATAAACTGGTGGACTCCGTGGCTGACCAGGGCGACAGAGCCGCAAAAACAGCGGAACGGCTTAAAATGCCCATAGATGCCTATCAGGAACTTGAATACGCATTTAGAAGCGCAGGTCTCGGCGGCGACGAATTTGTAAGCATTATGAATAAGCTTGATTCCACGCTTGTAAGGGCGGCTTCAAGCGAAAAGGAAGCGGCGCGGTGGGCTGAAGAATTTGGCCTGTGCGCTGAAAAACTTGCCCGGATGTCGCCGGAGCAGCGTATTGAACGCTTAGCGGACTATTTAAACAGCCTTGAAGACCCACTTGAGCGCGACCGCCTTGCCATGGAGCTTTTCGGCAAGTCCGGCGCGGAAATGGCCCGGATTCTTGACATGGGCTCCGACGGCATAAAGCAGCTAAGGGATGAAGCCCGTCGTACGGGAAATATAATGTCGCTGGAAGCGGCAAGGCAGGCCGAAGCCTATAAAGACGTAAAGCAGGAGCTAACCGCCACTATCAGCGGTATCAAGATTCAGCTTTTCAGCAGGCTTCTGCCGGTTTTTGCTGAATCGTTCAAAGCCATTGCGGCACGGCTTCAAGGTGTTGACTGGTCTGCATGGGGCGATAAAATTGCGGGCTGGGTAAACGGCGCTATCCCGAAGATTAAGGAAATAGCCGTTTCTACCGGTGAATTTATCGGAAAAATAAGGAGCGGCATCCAAACGGTAAAGGCTTTTGTCGGCGGATGGGATAAGGTCGCATTAATAGCAGCATCTCTTTTGACAATGAAAACGGCTATTTCCGGTGTAACTGCCGTCATTAATACGGTTATAGCAGCAAAGAAAATTTGGTTATTGGTTCAGAAGGCTTTGAACTTGGTATTAATCAAAAATCCCATAGGGTTAATTATCATAGCCATAGCTGGGCTACGGGGGAAAGCCCTGTTTTTATGTTATTCCACGTATCCGAAAATTTGCTTTTAATCCAATCAAATCCATTGCCTGACTTTAAAGCATCCCAGCCTTCCGAAAAGGTGGATTTTACCGCATTCCATGCATCGCCGACACTGGATTTTATATTCGAAAAAGATTCTCCGAAATTGTCCTGAAGCCAACTAAAGACCGCGGTTTCCTTAACGTTTGACCACATATCGGAGAATTTATCCTGAACCCACTGGAATGCGGCGCTTTCCTTTACGCTTGCCCACATGCTTGAGAATTTATCTTCCACCCATTGGAAAGCGGCAGATTCTTTTATGTTAGACCATGCATCGGAAAATTTGCCTTTAAGCCATTCCAAACCTGTTCCGGCTCTTAAATTTTCCATGCCTTCGCTGAAGAACGATTTAACTGATTTCCAGCCGGTGTTTGTCGCAGTTTTAACGCTATTCCATCCATTTACAAAGGCTTCCTTCACTTTATCCCAGTTCTTTATCAATTGGACAATGCCGTATATTACGCATGGGATTCGATTAAGTCAACATTCTGGGAAGGTTTCGATGCTATCCAGGCCGGTAACGGCTGGGATTGGGTTAAAGGTAAATTTTCAGAAACATGGAATAATATTAAATCCAATTTATCCGCTTCGGATATATACGGTAATATAAAACAGACATTTTCAAACGCTTGGGAAGGTGTCAAAGAAGCGTGGAACAACCCGGAGGAATTCTTTAGCGGAATATGGTCTGGTATACAGGGTGCATTCTCGAACGTTACCGGTTGGTTTAAGGACGTTTTTACCGGGGCATGGCAAGGGGTAAAAGACGTATTCTCCTCCGGAGGTGCCGTCTTCGCCGGGATAAAAGAAGGGATTCTTGATACATTTAAAACAATTGTAAACGGGCTTATCGGCGGCATCAACACCGTCATCGCCATTCCATTTGAGGGTATTAACTCGGCGTTGCAAAAAATAAAAGACATTAGTATATTCGGACTAAAGCCTTTTGACTGGATGCCAATTATAAATACACCTCAGATACCCATGCTGGCAAAGGGCGCCATCATAGACGGCCCCACGCTTGCTGTTATCGGCGAAGCCGGAAGGGAATCCGTTATCCCTCATAGAAATGATGCGCGGTCGCGCAGTTTATGGGAGCAGACCGGACGTATGGCCGGGTTTTCGCAGCCATCTGCTGGCGGCAGAGTAATAACCGTACCAGTCAGCGTGGACATAAAGGTTCAGGGCGTCGCTGACAGCGACACTGTAGCCCGTTTAAAGGCTGCTGGCGATGACATTGCGTATAAAGTCCAGCAAGCCGTCAATGCAGTGCTTCCGAGGGCGTTGGCAGAACTTAAACGTTCGGAAGTGAGGACAAGTTTCTGATGAATACATATTCAACTATTCAGGGTGACAGCTTCGACGGAATCAGTAAAAAAATCTATCAGGATGAAGCGTTCGCCGGGGATATCATTCAGGCGAACCCGGATTATGCAAATACGGTTATCTTTTCCGCTGGCGTCATCCTAATCATACCGCCAAAACCGGCGCCGTCCGGGGCAGATAATTTGCCGCCTTGGAGGAGGAGATAATAGATGGATAAACCACGTCGTGCCTATTGCCGCATTGAATACGATGGCAGGGATGTAACAGATGAATTTTCCAAAATGTTATTATCCATAACGTATACAGATAATATTGATAGCGCGGACGAAGTAATTTTAACCTTAGAGGATATTGACCAAAATCTAAGTGGTCCTTGGTATCCAAAAGTAGCGGCAAAGGGGTGATATACATGTCTGACGGTGATTTCAGCGATATTTTAGCCGACCCACGGCCAAAGGCAGCGGCATCATCCGGTAAAGCGTCTCACGCTGTAGCGGGAACCACGTTACATGTTATGATTTTCGCGGAAAACTGGGATAACCCAAACCAGACTGAGACCCTTGATTGCGGAACGTTCGAGGTCTGCGGCATGCAGATTAACGGGCCGCCGTCCACCGCAAGAATAGAGGGCGTGTCTGTGCCGTTATCCGCTCCCGTCCGGCGCGAAAAGCATACCCGCGCCTGGGAAGAGACGACTTTGAAATCTATAGCTTCGGACATTGCGGACCGAGGCGGGCTGACACTTACATTCGATCTGGACGATGACCCTGTGCTGGACAGGGTGGATCAGCGGCAAGAGCCTGACCTTTTATTCCTTATGAATCTTGCAATGGACCACGGCGCATCAGTCAAGGTATACGATAAGCAGCTGGTTATTTTTTCCGAGGCAAAATATGAAGCCAAGCCTTCTGTAATAACCTTCATGCGCGGCGACAAACGCTTGAAGTCATATACGTTCACACAAGATACTTCCGACGTGGCTGAGGGCGCTGTAGCCACATACAAAGACCCAAAATCCGGTAAATGGGTGTCGGAGGAGTTTTACCCGCCGGATGCTCCCGCCGTAGGCAATCAGCTGATTGTCAACGCTCGGCCATGGAATATGGAAGGGGATAGGTACCGGGAATTGTTGGAGTGATTATAAGATGTTGGATCAGGGTAATTCGGCGAATCAGGTCATAGACGATTTTTTGGACATACGCGCCGACGTGCGCGATCAGGCGCTGCAGCAATGCAAGACCTCGCTGCGGGAAAAGAATAAGCACGAATGGACATGCGAGCTGGAAATTATGGGCAACACTGAAATTGTGTCCGGAGTTACATTCGAGGTTCAAGGGTTTGGCATATTCGACGGAAAATATCTGTGCACGCAAGTTATACATAAGCTGGGCGGGGGTTATACCACTAAAATCAAGGGACATCGCGTGCTTAACGGATATTAGTTTTTTGGGAGGATAAAACCGTGTCACGGCTCAGGTCAAACACCGGAAACTACATAGAAGATTTTATACGGATAGGGCAGGTTTCAAGCGTAAACCCTCTCACCTGCTCCTGCCGGGTAGCTTTTGATGATATGCAGGACGACGGCACGCCCATGGTGTCATACGACATGCAAATCCTCCAGCACAGAACGGTAAAAAGGCAGGATTTTACCTTGCCGGAGATAGGTGAGCACGTTCTCTGCGTATTTTTGCCAAACGGCAATCAGGAAGGTTTTATCCTAGCTTCTTTCTACACGGGCAGCAATCTGTTTGAATACCCTATCGGAAGCAAAAAGCTCGCCGGCAAGACCGGCATATACCGCAGCCACTACGCCGATGATTCTGAATTCGAATATGATTTCAACACACATATCCTACGCGGATATACAAACCACGCCGACATCGAGCTCGGCCGCATCGAGGGCGAAAGGCTCCTAGAAACCGGCAAAACGACGGTTCATATCAAGGTTAACGGCGATAACGGCATTATAAACCTAAAGGCATGGAATCACAGCACAGGAGAACAGACTGCCGAGGCCAATATTGACGGAATCAAAGGACAGATTGACGTAACAGCTTCCGGGGACATAAATGTTTCATCGAAAAAAGCTATACGCGCAAGCGCCGATGAAAATATTATTATTACATCATCAAAAAATATAAGAATCTGGGCTGATGCCAGGTTGCAAATCAGGGCAGAGGAAGCTATCCGCATTTCCAGCGGAGAGAGGATTACCATGGTTGCGCCGGAGATTCAGTTTAACCCGGAAAATGACCCGGATTATGACGTAAGTTTCATAAAAGAGGACGAGTCACAATTATATCTTGGCGATGAAGGCGAAGGAGTCTTAAAACTTCAGGAAATGCTTAGAGAGCTTGGATACGACGTCCCCTTAACCGGCGTTTTCTGTCAAGACACCCTTGAAGCGGTTAATGCGTTTAAAGATGAGTTTCTGCCCGATGGAAATAACGGAAGATGGCGCGGTCTTGTCGGCGCGGCGACTTTGGAGGCCTTGGATAAGGCGGTGGCTCAGCAACCAGAAGAAACTCCGGCAAATGATGTAGAAGTTTTATGGGGACCTAATGCAAATCGTGCTGTGGTAAACGAACATGCAATCAATATTCTTAAAGAAATAGCAGCGGAAGCAGGGGTTACCAGTTTTAGGATAACCAGTACTCTTAGAAGCATTGACGACCAGATAAGGATTATGTATGAAAATGTTTACCACTTTGGAACTGATAAAAACGATTTTACAACAGACAAAGGGCGTGAACATTATAGAAACCGTTATGTGGTGCAAAGGGGAGAATACGGAACAGGAGGACAGGCAGTGCTTAACGCGGGTGAAGCTGAAGAGATAAAAGCCCGGGATGAAGGTATGGTCATGAGTGGGGCAATGAGGAATAGAGTGATGAGAGCTATGATGGGTGAAGCCAATGTACAAATAAACGAACATGGGAGAAATGTCGGTAGCCACACCGTTTCAGAAGAGCAGTATGCACGACGAAATATAATAGATATAAGCTATAGCGCAATTGTACCTTTGGATAGACGAAATGCTTTTCACGAAGCATTGAGAAATGCGGTAGGAGAATCAATACATAGATACCAAGACGAACGAAGTTCAAATAGTGTCTATCATGTAGAAATAAACATTCCATGATAAGAAAATTTACCCTTTTATTCTTTTGCTAAATGTTGTATAATTAACTATCAGGCAAAAGAGGTGGTGGAAATGATTAAATACATCGCAATGATTTTTGTATCTATTTCACTGGCAATGGTGGCCGGGTTTTATATTGAATCATACGATAAGAAAGATTTTGATAAAGACAAAGGCTTGGTCAAGCAAGCGGCACAGTCTTTGTTTGAAGGAGATACAGTTGATTTATTAACCGAAGAAGATTTTGATATATACTACGAAGGTGTATTGATTAACGCGTCTCAATCAATACACGATATAATAATCGGGCTTGAAATTGATCTTGAAGAGTATTTAAGGAGATCATATGCTATAATGGTTATGCCAAAATACGGGGCTGGTTTCCGATTGTATTATGATTATGATAGACCCATAAAAGATGGTGAAATATCTTTTGTGTTCGCTTATGATGAATTTACCGAAGAATCATGGTTGTTTTCAGTTGCATTGCGCACCGATTCTGTGCAGACGCATCGCGGCATAAGGATTGGAGACAGTAGGGGGGCGGTTGAGGAAATATATGGCAAACCAAGCTTAATCCACATCTTCTACGCCGGAGGCTACCAGCTTCATTATACAAAGGAAAACGTCATATTGCACGAAACTTTTGAAGACTGCACAAACGATTGTATAGTCTTCTATATGGATGACGACGATAAGGTTAGGAGTTTTACTTTTAGTTATTTTGCTCGCGGGCCTATGAGGAATCCGGACGCAACGTCTATTTTAATGGAAATACTCGAATATGAACCAGAGGGGCTTGAAGATTATTTAGACGCGATTAGGGAAAACGGTGATATTGAATTAGTAGAAATATTCTTGGAACGCTTGGATGAGTGGGGAATTGTACATAATTATAAATAGATATAAATAAAAACCCTTCCGCTCACTGAGCGGATTTTTTGATTGCGAGGATATTTATGTCACGACTCAGGTCAAACACCGGAAACTACATAGAAGATTTTATACAGATAGGGCAGGTTTCAAGCGTAAATCCTCTCACTTGCTCCTGCCGGGTAGCTTTTGACGACATGCAGGACGACGGAACCCCCATGGTGTCTTACGATATGCAAATCCTCCAGCACAGAACGGTCAAACGACAGGATTTTACCTTGCCGGAGGTTGGTGAGCATGTTCTTTGCCTGTTTCTTCCAAACGGCAATCAGGAAGGTTTTATCCTAGCTTCTTTCTACACGGGCAGCAATCTGTTTGAATACCCTATCGGAAGCAAAAGGCTCGCCGGCAAGACCGGCATATACCGCAGCCACTACGCCGATGATTCTGAATTCGAATATGATCTAAACACACATACCCTGCGCGGATACACCAATCACGCCGATATCGAGCTCGGCCGCATCGAGCCTGGTCGTCCAGAGGGCGGACTGCTCGGCCCTGCAATCAGGGGCGAAAGGCTCTTGGAAACCGGCAAAACGACGGTTAATATCAAGGTTAACGGCGACGACGGCATTATAAACATAAAAACATGGGACCACAGCACAGGAGAACAGACTGCCGAGGCCAATATTGACGGAATCAAAGGGCAGATTGACGTAACAGCTTCCGGGGACATAAATGTTTCATCGAAAAAAGCTATACGCGCAACAGCCGATGAAAATATTATTATTACATCAGCTAAAAATATAAGAATCTGGGCTGATGCCAGACTGCAAATCAGGGCAGAGGAAGCAATCCGCATTTCCAGCGGAGAGAGAATTACCATGGTTGCGCCGGAAATACACTTTAACCCGGAAGATGACCCGGATCATGACGTAAGTTTCATAAAAGAGGATGAATCGCAATTATATTTAGGCGATGAAGGCGAAGAAGTCCTGAAGCTTCAAGAAATGCTTAATGAGCTTGGATACGGCGTCCCCTTAACCGGTGTTTTCTGTCAAGACACTCTTGACGCCGTCAATGCGTTTAAGGACGAGTATCTGCCCGGTGGCAATAAAAGCAGATGGCGCGGTCTTGTTGGCCCGGCGACTCTGGAGGCTTTGCAAAACGCACTTATTGAACGTGAAATTCAAAATCGGTCAGAATTAAGCCTTGATTCTGCAGGGGAAGATGTAACAAGGCTTATAGAAATCCTTACCGAACTTGGCTTTACCGACGACGATGGAAACCCGCTGGACCCGGAAATCGACGTGTTTGACGAAAAAGTCCTTCAGGCTCTTAATAAATTTATGGATATGTATATGACCGACGGGCAGCGGGGCATTGTGGATGCTAATGTTTGGAGGGAATTGCTTAGAAGACAACGAGAGCAACAGCAACAACAGGCGCCTCGTGTCACAATAACCTTTGACGCAAACGGTGGTACGTTAAACTCACCGGAATCAATAACCATACCCTCCGGCACTTCTATTACTGAAACGATAAATGACCCGCACAGATCAAACCATACGTTCAAGGGCTGGCGTGTAACCGCGCCCGCAAGCGTCCAAGGGTTTGCCGCCGCATCCGGTTCGGCTGTAGCGCACGCTAATATAATAGGAGATTTTTTCAGGTGGCTGGGCGGTATTATATTTAATACTAACCTGTCTTTAGCTGCTGAATGGGAGGCGAAAGGGGAACTTAAAGGGCCGCTTACAATAATAATCCCGGCCGTTGATAATATGGGACTGACGATAGGCAAGAGAGGTATGAATATTGTATTGCGGGCCACACCTTATGCCGTTCTTCGTTGGAATTTGCGTGATATAACCAATAGCCAAAATGCTGCATTTGCGGCTGGGGGCCCGATTAATGAGGCAACCTCCGATATGCCCCAAACAAGCTTTGTTATACCGCGAGATGTCTTATCTGCAGGCAGAAGATACGAGCTTAATATACGCGCAGAAGATAAAACAAGCGGCGTTGTTGCCAGCAGCTACAGGTTGTTTACGGTGACACGGTTTGACGACCGGGATATTGAGGTAGATATAACGTACCCGGCTAACGACAACTATACGTGGACGAGAGTACCGGAAGGCTTAACCGTAACCGTGGACGCTGCGTCCGGAGTTGAGCGCCATTGGGCATTGCGCAATCTAACAGTTAAGCAGCTTTTGTTTCAGGAGCAGGAGTTCACAGGCCCAAGCTTTAATATAGACCAAAGCCACCTGGTAGCAGGGCACAGATACAGCCTTGCTGTACGTGCAAGAATAAACGAGATAGATCCCGGTGTATGGAGCGGTAGGGACGTTGGGGTGCAAGGAGGAAAGAAAATGTTTATCGATGCAGGGCATAATGATAGTGGCTGGAATACAGGTGCAACCGGAAATGGTATGCGGGAGCAGGATATTACTTACGAAGTTTCTAAATATTTAGGTTATATCCTTGAAAGTCAAGGGTTTGAGGTAATGTTAAGCCGTCCTACACGCGAGACAAATTTAGGGCATGATAACAGTAGTTCAATTAATGCACGCTGGCAGATGGCTAACGCTTTCGGAGCAGATTATTTTATTAGCATCCATGTAAATAGTGTTGATAATGAAACAGCAAATGGGGCAGAAACCTTCGTTTATCGTGAGGAACCAAACCTTGACAGACGCAACCGCTCCGAGAAATTTGCAAAAAGTGTTAATGATATTTATGTTATTGAGATGGGTCTCCATAACAGAGGAGTTAGGCCCGATACCGAATCAAGTTCTCGTTCTTTAGGTGTGTTACGAAGCACAAATATGCCTGCTATTTTAGTTGAACTTGGATTTTTAAGCAGTTTGTTATCATTTCCTGATGTTGATATTTTGCAAAATAAGCGACCTGAAATGGCGGAAGCCTTAGCTAAAGGTATAATCGCTTATTTTTCAAAGCAATAAAGGTGTGTTTTGTATTCACAGGGAATGAAGCGTCCCTGTGAATACATTTTGTTATAATGATATCGTATAGAACATTAGTGTTTTAAGAGGGGCCTATTCGATTGTATTTAAATACGCATGAAATGGTTCAGCGTATTCCCATAGATCGGGACGAGTATCTAGCCACCATTCCATGCTATGATGGTTGAGATATCTGTTTATAAACCAGTCAACATAGTCCCAATCTTGTAACAGTTCATCCCAAGGACCATCAGCAGCTAGTTCAACCCATATATGCATTGTTGTTCCATGTATATTAGTAAGTGAGATTTTAAAGTCCCCAAAGCTGGAGAGCTCTATTTTCTCTACAAACAACCCTGTATGCTTCAATCCATTCATCGTATTAATTATTGATGGATTGAAGAAGTTAAAATCCGAACCATCCTGAGCAGACAGCGTAGAGATAAGTGCATCGGCGTCGCCGGAATTCATTGCGTCAAAATGTCTTAAAATCATTCCGATTATTAACTCAAAGTCTTTTGCGCCATGTACTGCCAATATCCTTGTATCCGCCAATGTGCCATTGTCTAAGGTTATAAATTCTTGAACTTCTGGAATTTTTGCAAAATGATATCTATTTGCCAATATTAAGTATTCCGAGTCAAAACCTTCTACAGCGTGCCACTGTTTGTAAAGGTTCATATCGCTCATATCTATGGAATCATCCGCCGTTATCCATTCCTTTTGAATGAGGTAACGCGGATGATTTTCAGTTTCGGTTATCGGCAATAATTGATTCGATTGCTCTTGATTGCAAGACATTAGAAATAGAGTCAATGAGATTACCGTTATGAGGCAAGCCACCGCTCCTAGTATACTCATGGCTTTTTTCTTCATAAAGTAAATCACTCCTTGTTCTTTTATAGGAATTATCTTGCCGGTAAAGTTTTACTGAGTTTAGTTTTTTATATACGCGAGGGATTATCCGACCGGCCTAGCAGATAATCGGTGGATACGTTGTGGTAATCGGCGAGCTTGATTGTCGTTTGGTGGTTGGGCTCATGCTTGCCATATTCGTATTTTTGATAAGCTTGCTCCGTTATGCCAATCCCTTGGGCTACAGCCTTTTGGGTTACGCCTTTGGCCTTACGTAATTCTTTTAACCTATCAGAAAAAGATGACATAAAAAACCCCCGATTAAAAGAAAAACAAAACATTATCACAGCATTGTTACTGTTATTTAATAATAACATAGCCTGTTGTAAATTGCAATACCTAAATGTATAAATTTCCCGTTAAAAATTGTTGTCGTGTATTGCGCTATATTCGTATATGTCGTATAATGATATTATTACATATATTTCGTATTATACATATATTGCGTATATGTCTCACATTAAACTTACTTTACTGATATCTATTTGGGAAGAGGTGACCGCATGCTGCAGATGGCAAGAGTTACAGACGTACATGAAGGTATTTGCTGCCACGGCTCACCGTGTTGCCCTCATAACGTCACAGGAATAATTGTCGGCGGAAGCCCTGACGTTTTTGTTAATGGGCTTCAAGTAGCGCGGTTAAACGATGAAGTAAGCCACGATTGCCCCCATTGCGGGACAGGATGGATTTCTACTGCTTCGTCAACGGTATCCGCTAATAATATTAGAGTAGCCCGCATGGGCGACATTGTCATTTATCCTGGCGGCTCCGGGATAATTACAACCTACAGTAATGATGTCTTTGTAGATAAAGTTTAAATTTTTATGAAATATTTTTATTAGGTATTGCATTGATATGCGTATAATGCTACTATTATGTTATACGTATATTGCATATTATGCGCATTTTTAACATGTTTCGTGAAAAAGGACGTGTCCGTATGGCTCAAATAGGCTCTCTGGGCGACATTATCTTTGAAGTTTCCGACGAAGTCGTCCGCACCTTTGATGAGTATATGCAAAAGACCGCCGGCCGCTGGTATGTGCACCATCCCATCCACTCAAATCCACGCGCGGAGTTTCTCGGCCCGGAACAGGGAGAGATCGAATTTACAATGCGCTTATCCGATTCACTGGGGATTAGCCCGCGAGAGGAAAAAGAAAAGATTGAAACCCTTGTACGCACGGGAAAGCATACGCCGTTTATGCTTGCAAACAAGCCCGTGAGTTACGGTGATTGGTACGTCGAGGCTTGTGAAACAACATTCCAATGGATAAACGGCAAAGGCGAGGTTTCATACGCTGATATGATTTTGATAGTTAAAGAATATTACTAGGGGGCGTTTACATGGCGCTGTTTGACGTAACGGGACATAAACGCAAAATAAATTTTGGCGCGGCCGGCGTTGACGAAGTGCTGCAAAACGTCGCCATGATTCTGACCACGCCAAAGTTCAGCGTACCCCTGCGACGTGATTGGTTTATAGACTATTCACTGTTGGATAAGCCAATGCGCCATTCTCAAGCTATACTGGCGCGAGAAGTTTTTACCGCTTTACGCGCCCATGAACCGCGCGCCCGGCTGGTCGGGCCGGTACGTTTTATTCAAAATCCGGAAGAGGGCATGGACGGATACATGATGCCGGAAATCACCGTGGAGGTGTCGCTGAATGGCTTTGCCTAACGTTGAGTTCGCACCGAAAGATACCCGAGCAATCGAAACAGCCGTAATCACCGGCTTCGAGGCTGCCGCGCGCCTTGCCGGCCAAACTGATTTCACGCTTTACGACGGCGACCCGCGACGCCTGTTCCTGCAGGCCGTAGCGCTGATGATTGTCCATCAGAATCACCGGATAGATTTAACCGGAAAAGGCAACTTACTGCGCTACGCCGATAACTCCACCATCGAGGATATCGGCTGGCTGTACGGACCCCGCGCCGATCGGCTGCCGCCTTCGCACTCTGTGACTACGGTAGAGTTTTCATTGTCGGCAATACGGAACACAGTTACTACTATTCCGGCAGGCGCCCGTGTAGCCACGGACAAATTAACTTTCGCCACAGCGGTAAACTTAGAAATCCTTGCAGGCGAACTGACCGGACGGGTATTGGCAATGTGCGACAAACCCGGACCGCATGGAAACGTCATGCTGCCCGGTCAGGTATTCCAGATTGTAGACCGCGTCGCTTTTGTTGAAAGCGCGGTTAATGTCACAGAAAGCGCCGGCGGCGCATACGTCGAGGACCTTGAAGCTTACCGCGAACGCGTCCGCAATACGCCGGAATCATTCAGCACGGCTGGGCCGGACGGCGCGTATTGGTTCTGGGCAAAGACCGCCAATCCGGGCATTGCGGATGTTGACGTCTGGATGCCAGAGCTGGACTATTTATTTTTTAAGCAGTTTTTGACAGAATTTCTTGAAAGCGGTTTGGCCTCTGTTGGAATAGCTGACGCCGCTAAGTGGTACGGCCGTTTCATGGAACTTTGCTACGAAACGGGCACCGGTCCCGGCAACGTAAATATCGTAGCATTGATGCAAGACGGAAAGCTGGCGTCTGAGGACATTCGCAAAGCCATATACGAAATATGCAACGACAGGACCCGCCGTCTCCTTACCGATTTCCTGCATGTCGTTGAGGGAGAGTATATCGACTATAATTTAATGTTTACATACTGGATAGACATAACCCGCGCTACGGAGTCTTTAGCGATACAGAGCGCCGTAAACGCCGCTGTAGAAGAATATATACGCTGGCAATGCGGCGAGCTGGCCCGGCCCATCATACCTGACCGGCTTGTGCAGTTATGTATACAGGCAGGAGCCAGGAGGCTTGATATTAAATCGCCTTCTTATCAAAACCTTAAGGTGGGTCAAGTGGCAAGGCTTGTTAATATCGAAGTAGTGTACGGTGGCTTGGAGCGCAGAGAGAATGCGTGAACTCCAACATATTACCCTGCGTGAACTTTTGCCTCCTTCCATTTCTCACGACCCTGATATATTGGCCGCAGCCGATGCCGTAGATGCGGAACTTAATAAAACAACTCATTACATCGAAGATGTTGCGATAATTAAACGGCTAAGAAACAGAGAAATTAAAGACCCGCTCCTTCTGGATTTCCTCGCGTGGGGTTTTCACGTAGATTTTTATAATCCGGATTTCCCGATTGAAATTAAACAAGAGCTTGTGGCTAAATCCCTTGACTGGCACACTCGCAAAGGCACACCGTCTGCCGTTGAGGAAATTGTCACTTCGGCATTTGAGGAAGCAGATGTTGCGGAGTGGTTTACATATGGGGGCAAGCCGTATCGTTTTAAACTTCTTTTAAGGGACAGCGTGATAGAAAAAGAGAGTTTTTTTAATATAATACAAGCTGTTTTTGAAATGAAAAATACCCGAAGCCGGTTTGATGGGTTGAGATATGAAAGAGAATCCCAAAGCCGTATTTATTTCGGTCAAGTGGGCAGGCACAGCAGAAAGTTTGAAATATCATCCAGAGATGCGGAAATAATGATAGGCAGTACCGCTATCAAAACTATGATTATAGGCAGGGCTTTATCAAAGACAACTATCGGTTCATCGAAGGAGGCTGAAAGTTAGATGGCTTTATTTGGCAACAATGAAGTAACAGGGGCTGGCCATGCATTATTATCTAAAGTTCTGGCCGGGAAGTGCAGGCTTAAGTTTACAAAGGTTCAGGCCGGGGATGGTCATTTTGACGGCGATGTAATGGACCTGACCGAACTTGTTAGCCCCCGGCTTGAAGGAAGAATTATCCGTGTGCGGGAAACGGGAGCGTTTACCGAGGTCGGGTGCTTGATAACCAACCAGCACCTTACTGAATTTATGGAATTTCGGGAGGTCGGTCTAAGGGCGACGGGCATCCTGCCGGATGATACGCCCGACCCTGAGTTGGGCGAGCACGGCATTCTATTTGCTTACGCTAATGCGACTAAACATCATAGTCCTATTGGGCCGTTTAACGGCGTTTGGCTGCATGAAGATCAGTTTACCATGAGAGTTTACACGGCGAATGCCACGGAGATTATGGCCGAGATTACGCCCAGCGCATTCGCAGTGGAAATACAGTACGATAATGCCCAATCCGGCATCGACGCGGACAATGTGCAGGATGCCATTGATTTTCTAAAAAACCACACTGCTACTTTCGAGTATTTATTTGATAACGCGTGGCTTAAGAACGATATGCGGCGCGCCAACTGGAAGTTCCCGCCTGACCCGGATTTATTCATTTATATTGACCCGGACGGCGACGATGTATTAGGCATGGGAACAGCAGTTAGTCCTTTTAAGACATTATCAAAAGCCGTCGAGGTTGGCAATCAATATACACGTGATTCGCATGTGCAGATTATACTCGCGGCAGGGGATTACGTTGAAGAAGAAAGACTTTCTATTTTCGGCACGGGATTTATGACCATCACAGGTCAAGGAAACGACAATACAAAGATATATTTCAAAGGACGGATAGACATTACGGCGTGTACAGGTCTTACATTCGCCGGCGTATCTTTGATTTGTGATTACGAAGATGGCTCGGTAGGTTTTATACGTGTTGACAAATCATTGGTTGCTTTTAATTGCAGTATATTAAACGCAAGCCAAGATTGGACTAATACAGCCTTATATGTTTTGGAAGCATCGAAAGTGTTAGTTTTAGGCGACAGCGCAGGCAGCAACATAATCACCGGATTCTCTATTGCTATATTTTGTATCAGAGGGGGTTATGTTCACTCCACTATAACGGGCGAAGCCGCGACAGCGTATTATGCGTATGGCGGTCATATAGATGTAAATCTTACTCAAACGACATCTTTTGACCTTGCACCAATAAAAGGCACGGTAACAGAAAATCGCAGCGGCAAGGTAAGCTTTTCTCATCTTCAAGGTCATAACAATACCGTCACTATTCATGTTTCCCCCACAGGAAATGACCATAATTGGGGAGAAAGTGCCGCTAATGCTGTAAGAACATTAAAACGCGCGGTGGAAATTGCAGCTAGGATTGAAAACACAACAGGCAGAACGATTATTCAGCTTACCCCCGGTGACTACCGCGAGAGCCAAATAAACATAGGGGGTATTGCGAACCTTGCAATATTAGGCAACAATGCGGAACCG
>Ga0123353_10003950_pt1 | contig 18959 bp, 17 predicted proteins | sample TergutLab28metaG_3_FD_92763 | JGI IMG/M metagenome (GOLD analysis project Ga0123353, IMG submission 92763) | Labiotermes labralis P3 segment gut microbial communities from Petit-Saut dam, French Guiana - Lab288 P3 | ecosystem: Host-associated > Arthropoda: Insects > Digestive system > Gut ... | reverse complement strand
GTGGAATGTTTGTAGAAGGTTATACCATCTATGCGCCAGACGGAAGCAATATAACTATTGACGAAATAGAAATATCCATTGATGATACTGCAATTAATACGCATGAGCCTGACTTAAACGCATATGTGGTTCCGCACTTATTCTCCGGGGAGCATAGCCTGAAAATCACTAGTGACATTTTCGAAGATTATGAGGAAACCTTATATGTAACAAGTTCGGGAAATAAGACAGTAAAGGATTTTGTTTTGAAAGAAAGCATAATAGCAGATTTAGCAAAACAAACGGAAAATACATATATTTCTTATATGGAAAATGCCATAAAAGGGAACGATTTTAGTAAGGTTGATGGGGATTTTACGACAAATGACAGCGAACTCAGCGATATGAGGGAAGGATATTTAATAGATTGCGAAATATATGAGCAAACAAAGAAAAGTTTTTCTGAAGTTTCTAAAGAGGAACAGTCTCTAGTCGAGGTAACCGATGTAAAAGAATCTATTTCTTTTACATCGATTACTGATAGTAGCAACAGTAACAGGCTAAACAAAGAAAACCGTTATCACTGCAAATTGAATTTTATACTTGATGATCTGATTAACGTTTTCTTTCTTAATATGGAAGAAAATAAAAAGTACAGTGTGGAATACTCCATCTCTGATTGGCCCGGATATGTGGAGATGAGTTTTGAATATTCTGACGGCATATGGAGAATATGTTCAATCGAAGGCGAGTGGTTTTCACAGCCTGAAGGTGAATGGTCTGAAGCTCAGCTTCTGTAAAAGTCGCAAACCCAATTTGCTATATTAGCCTAAAAAGTCATAAAAAGGCTAAAATAATAAACCCATTGAGAATGGAAACATAAGGAGGAAAACATGGCAAATTTTTGTACCAAATGTGGAAATCCCCTTGAACAATGCACGTGTTCAAATAATCAAACGGTGATTTTATCACCCAGCTTTATTGAAATCATGAAGAACCGTATGGGGATTGGTGAACCTGAAACCAATGCAACGGACACATACGAGCGGGGCATGAAAATCGCTCCCGACAATATCCGTTTGAACGACGGCGAAGTGGCAGTCAAACAGTATGACATGGCAATACTAAGAACACGGTGGAAATTCATGCGAGCCGAAGGGCGCTTACAGGTAACAAATAAACGGCTCTTGTTCCGCGCTACTGGGCGTTCAATCATGGGGCGTACTGCAATACAACATGAATTTGCAATTGACCAAATCGGCGGCATTGAAATTCGAAAAGATTACCGTTTCGGGATTTTGGAAGCGCTTATTGCGCTTGCTATCCCCGCAGCCCTCGGAACTTCCGCTATTGGAGCGAGAATCGGAGCATTCCCAGGCCTGTTGTTGGGAATTTTGGGATTAATCCCATTCTTTGCGCTAAAGAAGATGTTTCTCTTAAAAGTAATTGCTTGTGGAATCAGCGTAGCTGGTTTTACAGGTGCATATGCAAGCGATGAAAACATTTTCTTTGGACTTTTGGCAGTTCTCTCCGGGATTGTTGCATTAATGGCGTTATTCCTTTATTGCTTCAAGCCGAATTTGATTTTTACAATTAAGACAACTGGGGCAAATGAAGCGATAGAAATAAGGCGGAAGAAAACTGCTGGGTTGCTCAGCCTTTTCTTTGGGAACAATTCTTCCGATAAAGAAGAATACACGGGCTATTCGGAGGTTCTGCCGTGGAGAGAAACAGAAATCGCAATCCGGGAGATTGGCGCAATGATTAGCGACATACAAAAACTCGGTGACTTCGGCATTGAGAAATGGAAAGTTGATTAATAATTATAATAAAAGCCATGGCACAATGTTTGTTGCTTTGTGCTATGGATATCTTAAAAGGAAAGGGGGTATTGATTATGTTTTATATTTCAATAGGTTATCCAATGGGTTATAGGAGAATGCAAGATAGAGATGAATTTGAATATTTTATGGAAATCAGAGGAAAGTTTGTTGCTGTAACACGTCCAGAACTTGATTTATGGACGAACATAAATAATATAAAAAAAGAAAAGATTGATGAAAATATTCTTAATTCATTAGAGGAAAAGGGACTTGTTATTGGTTCCGATAATATCTCTGAGCTATTTGACAAGCTCTTGAATTATTCAGTTATGCGACAAGGTATAGGCTGGGTCAATGACAGTAAGCCATGTATATTGACAATGAACAAAGTAGCTTTTCACCCAACGTTGCTACAAACCATTATATGGATTAATGGCTATGGACAATTTATACTTAAAGGAATTGTTGAAAAAAGGTGCATAAATGATTTTGATATAGCTTCTGAATCATTTAAAAAACAATTTGTTGAGGATATTATTAAACTTATAAGATATTCTGTTATTATGGTGGTATGATATGATTATTATATTACAGCACATACTTTTAGGAATCGTTACCTTTTCTGCTATTGTTCAAGGTATACATACATATCAAGATAGCTTTGACAATAGCGGTATTTCACGGACATTTCCTACTCCCTCTGCTACTCAAAACATGACTGATTTTGAGCGGGGGGCAAATGCTACACATGAGGGCGTTGGGGTTTGGGGGGGTTACTTTGAAGATAAAAAGCGGTACGAAAAAATAAATGAAGATATGAAAGTTGAGTCAATTTCTAAAATCAGCATTGTTGAAGATGCTGGCTATGATTTTTATGAAGGTATAAGTTACTAGCGGAGGATTTTGCAAGATGAAACAAATAGAAGTATTTGACGGCAACAAGCTACAAGAATTCCCTATGATTGACAGGGTACAAAACCCCAAGTGTCATTTTTATGGCACTGCGCCCAATGGCAATGATATTTTTGTTCCGTTTGATACCGAGCTTTTGAGCCGTCATATTTTATTTTTGGGCGGTATCGGGACAGGCAAAACTAACGCAGTTTTTCAAATCCTGCGCCAGCTTCGGCACACCATGACGCAGGATGACATTATGATTGTGTTTGACGCGAAAGGCGATTTTTACCGTGGATTCTATCAGCCTGGGGACATTGTTATCAGTAATGATGATACTGCCACAGGAGCACATGGGGTTGATTATTGGAACATTTTCAATGAGATTGAATTAGATGAGCGCATGGAAGAAAATATCGTTGAGATTTCAAAAACGCTGTTCCATCAGAAAACAGAAAAAACAAATCAGCCTTTTTTCCCAAATGCTGCAAAGGATTTATTCTCTGCAATCCTGACGCACTTCACCAGAAACAGAGAGATACTGCAAAGCAACAACAAGGAATTACGGGCTTTTTTAGACGCTTCCCCAACCCAAAAAATCAGGGAAATGCTAGAACAGCATGACGATTTAAAGGCAATGATTAGCTATATTTATGATGACCGTTCCCCACAAACACAGGGCGTTATTTCCGAACTGCAACAACTTTCAAGGGAACTTTTTTTAGGGAATTTCAAAAAAGAAGGAACCTTGTCAATGCGCAATCTAGTCAGGAAAAAAGGCGGGAAAATGATTTTCATTGAATATGATTTGGGAATCGGAAACATGCTGTCCCCAATTTACAGCCTGCTTTTTGATATGGCAATTAAAGAAGCGTTATGCCGACAAAAAAGTGAAGGTAATGTTTATTTTATAACGGATGAATTCAGCTTGATTCCGAACCTGCAACATATTGATGATGCTGTAAACTTTGGGCGAAGCCTCGGCGTAAAATTTATGATAGGGATTCAAAACATAGACCAAGTTTTTGATGGATACGGCGAACAACGCGCAAGAAGCCTGCTTTCTGGCTTTCTTACCTCTGTTGCTTTTCGGGTAAATGACGCGACCTCAAAAAAATTTATACAGGAGCTTCACGGCGTGAACCGAAAGAAAGAAATTTTCATGGCCTCAGTTACAGGACGGGGAATTACGGAACAAGTCAGGGACGCTAATGTTGTTGAGGATTGGGACATTTCAAGGTTACAATTAGGACAGGCGATTATTGGATTGCCCGGAAAAGAGCCTTTTCTATTTCAATTCAAAAAAGCATAAAATTCGTATAATATCAGCAGGCACGGCGAAAGATTTTTGTTTTCGCCGTGCCTGTGTTTTTAAAAGGCTACAAGCTACCCGTAAAATTATACGGATAGCTTGTACACCTAAACGCAAACTGACATAAGAGATTTTGCTTGCCAGACGAACCTTTTTAGTGTAATATGGAACCAAACCTTAGCGTCTAAAGTCTAGAAAGCTTCAAAGCGATTGATGGTCGCGAAACAGCGCGTCTGCTCAATGACCAGCTTGAAGCGCTGCACCCGGACCTCCTGGAAGCGGCAGATGCGCTTGTAGCCGATGACCGTGCCCTCCGAAAGCTTCTTCCACTTGCCGCCCAGCTCACCGTAGAGCTGGAACTTCTCCACGTGCTGCCCCGTGCGGATATGTTCGCCGAGCACGATTTTGTCGATGTCGTAGTCGTCGCCCAGGTCGAGAATCAGCTCGGCATTTACGGGGTTTTCCCCCGTGTGCCAATATTCGTCCGGGTTGCCGCCCAAGGCCATCTGCCCGCGGTGCTCGTGGTCCAGGCGGCAGTTGTCCGTCATGACGGAATCCTCTGCCAAGTTCTCGTTGAAGTCGATTTTCAGCTGCGCGCCCAGGGAGCGCAGGGTCTCCTCGTCCCGCTCCGCGAACAGGCCGTCCCTGTTGGGCGGGATGTTCAGCAGCATGGTCGCGTTCGCGCCGACGGACTTGTAATAGATGTCCAGCAGCTTGGACAGCGGCTTGACCGAAATGTCCTCCCGCCGGTGGTAAAACCAGCCCGGCCGGATGGATACGTTCACCTCCGCGGGGTACCAGATCAGCTTTTCCGCATTCTTGATGGCCTTCCGGCTGCCGATATCCGGGGTGGTGCTGCTGATTTTCTTGGGGATATCGCTCCCTCTTTTGTTCGCGGGGATATCGTGGCGTTCCGCAATGCTGTAGTAGTGGGGCACCACGCTCCACTCGCTGCTCCGGCAGACGCCGGCCTCGTTGCCGCACCAGCGCACATCCGGCCCGCAGACGGAAATAGCCGCGTCCGGCTGCAGTTCGCGGACGATTTCGAAGTAGCCCTCCCAGTCGTACTCCTGCTTCCGGCCGTTTTTGCCCTCGCCGCAGGCGCCGTCGAACCAGAGGCAGAACAGGTCGCCGTAGTTGCTGCAGAGCTCCGTCAGCTGATTTTTAAAATAGCGGTTGTAGGCCTCCCCCTCGCCGTAGCGCGGGTCGTGCCTGTCCCAGGGCGAGAGATAGAGCCCGAATTTCAGGCCGTATTTCCGGCAGGCGGCGGCGGCCTCCGCCACCACGTCGCCCTTGCCGTCCTTCCAGGGGCTGAATTTCACGGAGTGGTCCGTGTAGGCGCTGGGGAACAGGCAAAAGCCGTCGTGGTGCTTCGCCGTGAGAATCATGCCCCGCATCTTCGAGGCCTTGATGATGGAGGCCCACTGCTCCGCGTCCAGCTTTTTGGGGTCAAACAGCTCCGGGTCCTCGCTGCCGGAGCCCCACTCGGAATCGGTGAAGGTGTTGATGCCGAAGTGGATAAAGGCGTAAAATTCCGTCTCCTGCCATTTGATCTGGCGCTCGCTGGGTACGACGGTGGCCGCGCAGCGGATGAGTTCGTCTGGTTTCAAATTGAATCTTCCTCTCTGTTCGTAATGATTTGAACACAATATACCATACTTGTTTTCAGAATGCAAACAAAATGAACAGGCTGGCCGCCTTTTTTCATTCCGCCCATAAAAATAATTGCCGCCTGCCGGTTTTATGGGCAGGCGGTTTTATGATGTGTTGTGTTTTGGACTCAAATGCCGATGATAATGGAGAAGAAGTTTAGAATCATCCGTATCAACGCCAAAATGAAATCAAAAATTTTTTGTAATGTTGAGGGTTTGCCGGGCGGGTCTACGGGCGGCGTCACATAAAAGCCCAAATTCAGAAAGCCTATGCCGTTTTCACCAGCCACCTGTACGGGGACGCTGCTGTTTGTACCCGTGCCGTCGCCCAACTGGCCGTAATCGTCGTTCCTTCCCCATGCCAGAACCGTGCCGTCGTCCGCCAGCGCCACTGTATGAGAGCGCCCCGCCGTGACTGCGGCGAGGTTAACTCCCGGGGGTAGGTCTATCTGTACGGGGACGTAGCTGTGGGCGGTCGCCCCGTTGCCAAGCTGCCCGTATTCATTGTTCCCCCAGGCCCAGAGTATGCCGCTATCCGACAGCGCGAGCGCGTGATAGGTTCCCGCCGCGATGGAGGTAATGATCTCACCGGCAGGGATCTGCACCTGCACGGGAATGCCGCTGTGGTCGGTGGTTCCATCGCCAAGCTCGCCGTAGTAGTTTTCCCCCCAAGCCCAGACCGTGCCGTCGTCCGCCAGCGCCAGCGAGTAATTCATCCCCGCCGCGATAGCCGTGACGGTCACTCCGGCCGGAAGGTTCACCTGCAAGGGGATATAGCTGTCTGTATCCGTTCCGTCGCCCAACTGGCCGTAGCTATTAAATCCCCATGCCCAGAGCGCGCCATCGTCCGTCAGCGCCAGCGTGTGATAAAGCCCCGTAGCGAAGGCGGTAAAGATAATGCCGCCGGGAAGGTTTACCTGTACAGGAATATTGCTGTTCGCGTCTGTACCGTCGCCAAGCTGCCCGCGGCTGTTGTATCCCCAGGCCCAGGCAGTACCATCGCTTGCCAGTGCAACCGTGTGGGACGCCAATCCCGCCGAGATTGCGGTGACCGTTACGCCGCCGGGAATGTTCACCTGCGCGGGAATGTTGCTGTTGGTATTGGTTCCGTCGCCCAGCTCACCTTCGTTGTTCCACCCCCAGGTCCAGACCGTGCCGTCGCTCGCCAGTGCCGCCGTGTGCAGCCATCCCCCCGCGACATAAGAAAAGGTCATGCCGACGGGAATGATTGTCCGCGCGGGGAAGGGGGAGGTCGTGTTTGTCCCGTCGCCGAGCTGGCCGCTCCCGTTATAACCCCAGCCCCAAAGCGTACCGTCGCTCAACAGTGCCATTGAATAGAGGCTCCCCGCCGAGATCATGGGCGGGGTGGAAAACGCCGCCTGGGCGGTTTGCAGGCCGAAGGCCGCCAGAGTGACCAGCAACAGGGCCAGGGTCAGTATCAAGGATAGCAGGGTTTTGCTTGTTTTCGCCTTCATAAAGAAATATACCTCCCAATTTTTGTATTTTTTATGGCTGGTCTTATTTTAGCACTTTGAAAGGAAAAGTCAAGTTTTTTTGTAGACACTCAAACCGCCTTCCCCACGCAGCAATCGCCGTCCACAGCAGCAATTGTTACGTCTACAATGCCCTCTCCGGGTAAGTCCCCACAAATGCGCACAGGCGTATAGTTTGCCGTATATCCAAAGGCCGTGCCGTCCGCGTGAAAAGTCTCCGGCAAGATGGACAGCGTCCGCCCGACCTGCGCCCGTAGCCAGCGCTCCCGGATTTCCTGCGCCGCTTCCGCGAGTATCCGGCAGCGCCGCTCCTTCTCTTTTTTCTCCACCTGATCCGGCAGCTCAGCCGCTCGGGTGCCCGCCCGCTTGGAATAGGGGAATACATGTACTTTTTCAAAGCCGATTTCTTGCATAAAAGCCAGAGACGCCTCAAATTCCGCCGGAGTCTCCCCTGGGAATCCGGCCATGATGTCCGTCGTGAGCGCGGCGTCCGGGAAGCTTTGGCGTATGTACACGCACAAATCGCGGTAGTCCGCCGCGCTGTAGTGCCGGTTCATGCGTTTCAGAGTGGAATCGCAGCCGCTCTGCAGGGAGATATGGAACTGCGGACACAATTTCGGGATGCCGGCCAGGCGGTCAAGCAGCGCCTCCGGGAGCAAATCCGGCTCCAGGGAGCCGAGCCGCACGCGCTGAATCTCGGGAAAGGCGGCGGCAATCTCCGCCGCGTCACAGAGGGAAGCATGATTGTCCGTTCCGTAGGCGGAGAGGTTGATGCCCACCAGCACGATTTCGCGGAAGCCGGCCTGTGCGAGCCCGGTACACTCCGCCCGCAGCGCGTCCAGGGGTTTGGAGCGCACCGGGCCCCGCGCGTAGGGGATGACGCAGTAGGCGCAGCAGCGCTCGCAGCCGTCCTCAATTTTTACTATCGCCCGGGTCCGTTCCCGGAAACCGGTGATGGTGTCGCAGGGGCCGGCACCGTCTTGGGCAGAATCGTTGATTTCCCGTTCCTCCTGCGGCGAAATAGAGATCAGCCTGCCATTATGATTATAATATTGCTCGATAATGTCGGGCAGCCGCGTCTTTTCGCGGTTTCCCAAGATAATATCCGCCTGCTCCAGCGCTTGGGCCGCCTCGGGGAAGGCCTGGGGCATACAACCGCAGAGGATGACCAGCGCGTCCGGGCGGTTCCGTTTCAGGCGGCGGACGGCCTGCCGGGTCTTGCGGTCGCTCTCCGCCGTCACGGTGCAGGAGTTGACGATGTAGGCGTCGGCGGCCTGGGCGCTGTCCACGATTTCATAGCCCCGGTGTTCCAGGGCTTCCGCCATGGCCTGGGTTTCATATTGGTTTACCTTGCAGCCCAAGGTGTAGAATGCCGCTTTCATAAGTCCTCCCGGAAGGATGATTTTATCATTATACCGGATACACTCCCGTTATGCAATGCATGTGCCGGGCAGGTTGGGCATAAAAATAACATGTAAGAATACAGAAGGGTTGTGAAGTCTTATGTTACGCAAGTTCAAAAATTTGATGGCCGCTATAATGGCGGTATTGCTGCTCACCGCCAGCGTGCTGCCGGGAGCCGCTGAAGTAGACGAGGCGCTGATTTACGAAGAAGAGGCAAAAATTTATGAGCCGGAGGCGCTGGCCGCCGACACGAGAGCGGAGCCCGCGCCGCCCCAGGTGAACGCGAAAGCTTTCCTGCTGATGGACGCCGGCACCGGCCAGGTGCTGATGGCGCAGAACGAGCACGAAAAGCTCTTCCCCGCCTCCGTCACCAAAATCATGACGCTGCTGCTGGTCATGGAGGCCTTGGATTCCGGCAAGCTTGCGCTCAACGATACCGTGACGGCCTCCGCCAACGCGGCCTCCAAGGGCGGCTCGCAGATCTGGCTGAAGGAGGGCGAGCGCATGTCCGTGGACGACCTGCTCAAGGCCGCCGCCGTCTACAGCGCCAACGACGCCTGCGCCGCGCTGGGGGAACATCTGGCGGGCAGCGAGGAGGGCTTCAATCGGATGCTCAACGAGCGCGCGGCGCAGCTGGGCATGACGAACACCCACTTCGACAACTGTACGGGTCTGGACGACACGACGGATACCCATCTGACGACGGCCTACGACATTGCGCTGATGTCGCGGGAACTGCTGAAGCATGAGAAAATCACGCAATATACCACCATCTGGATGGACTCCCTGCGCGGGGGGCAGACGGAGTTGGTGAACACCAATCGGCTCGTCCGGCACTTCCCGGGGACCACCGGTCTGAAGACGGGTACCACCAACAAGGCCGGCTGCTGCATTGCCGCCAGCGCCCTGCGCGAGGGCACGCATTTGATCGCCGTGGTGCTGGGCAGCTCCAGCAGTGACGACCGCTTCAACGGCGCGAAAGCTATGCTCAACTGGGGCTTTGCCAACTACAGCACTCTCCGGCCGGAAATTGACGTCTCCCTGGTAACGGACGTGACGGTTCTGCGCGGTGTGGAGGAGATCCTCCACCCGAAGCTGCCGGAAATCGGAAACATCCTGGTTCGCAGGGGCCGGGAAGGGGACATCAAACAGGAGGTGCAGATCGCCGTCAATGTGGAGGCCCCGGTGGAGCGGGGACAGGTGCTGGGCAAAGTCACTTTCAGACTGGACGGCAGCGTGCTGGGGGAATACAACCTCACGGCGCCTGCCGCAGTCCGCCGTTTGACTTTTATGGATGTGTTGAAGCGGATTTTACAGGCGCTGGCGGGGTAAACTCTACGCATCGGCATATTAATACCAATCTCAATAAGATTCATCACGATAAAATCGGTGCAAAACCGTTTACTGTATGCGGTTTTGCACCGATTTTATCTACTCATCTAATTGAAATTGGTATAACATAAAAGAAGGTTTGGAAGAGCGTTTACCAAACCTTCTTTGTACACATTATGCGCGTACCATAAAAAATAGGCAGCATATTGTCAGATTGTTTACTTGTCCTTGCATAGAAAGAACCCTTCCCTTCCGGGCGCAAAGCCCGTGTAAAAATATTTTTTATGTTTTTGCGTACCACAGCTCAAGCGCTGCGAACTTCTCAAAGCTGCCGCCGTCCGTCTTCATGCGGTAAATGCCGTCTTTTATCGCGAACTCCTCATAATCTTCTATATCTCCATTCTCGTTTATCATAGGATATAAATATAGATACTCGCCTATAAGGTAATAATCGCAATAATATTCCGCGATTGTTTCAACATTTTCCCAATCATAGCTGATTTTATATATTTCTGGGCCATCAAAGTCATTTGCGATGAAATAATCGAGCATACATTTAATTCGATAACAATCAATACGCGGAGTTCGCAATTCCGACTTGCCGCTGATTAAGTCGACAGTTACCGTCCCATAGTTGGCATACGAATAGACCACATCGTTGTGTATATTGAAGTAATTGTTATGCAATTCGGCAATTTCAATTGAATTTTTACCGTTCAACCCGCAGGATAACAATATCCACCAGTTGCTATCCTCTCTTTTCGCATCTTCATTGTACTTCGTATAATAGACCTCCTCGGAAACTAAATTCGGACTCAATGTTTTCAAGGGTTTAGATTGTCAAAAATGTGGGTTTCCGAGGAAGTCTAATAAATCTTGTTTTTATAAATTTTATAATCGCCGACGTCTTTTTGTACCAATGTTTCATTGGAGCCTGGACCGGCCTTATACAAATCATATTGGCGAGCATAATAATCAGGCTCATCAATTATGATCTTTTTTAAGTAGTATGGATCGTTCCCCAGATGAGATATACTGGCTATATTCTCTATACTTTTTACCTTTTTTGCATTTAGGTCGAAAACGATGTACTCTTCCTCTTCATCGCTGACAGGATAGGGATATAACGTTATCAGCAACAAATCATCCGAATTTAACTTTGATAAAGAATAGTGCCAATCATACTGGAATGTGTAGACAAATTCCTCCCCGGTTCCGTCTGTTTTGATTTTGTAAATCTGAGCCTCAAAACAATGCTCAGTCTCCAAATAAAGAGACTTTTTTACAAAATAGAAATAATCTCCTATTTGAATAATGTCTCCTGACATTGTGGGCTCCTCGTAATTTTCAGCCTGCGGTTGGCAGGCCGTTAGAAAGACAAGGGCCGCGAAAAGGAGGAGGTATAATTTTTTCATCGTTTTGTCCCAGTCTCTCTCCTGATTGCCTTCAGGCGCTTCATGGCGTCGTTCGCGCCGCGTCCGAAATAATCGTGCAGCAGGGTATATTCGGCGTAGAGCTTGTCATACACCAGGGCGTTTTCCGCGTTGGGCAAATATATAGTATCTTTCACCTTGCCCATGGCCCGCGCCGCTTCAAAGACACTGTCGTAACCGCCGCTTGCTCTTCCGGCGGCGACCGCGCCGAAGATGGCGGAGCCCAGTGCCCCACTCTGTTCGGAGCCCGCGATTTTAATCGGACGGTTGATGACGTCGGCATAGATCTGCATCATCATAGGGTCCTTCTGGGCGATGCCGCCCGCCGCATAAAACTCCGTCACCGGGAGTCCGTGTTGCGTGAAGTTGTCGATGATCATGCGGGTGCCATAGGCGGTGGCCTCAATCAGCGCGCGGTAAATCTCTTCCGGCGCCGTCTGCAGGGTCATGCCCAGCATCAGGCCGCTCAAGTCCGCGTCCACCAGCACGGAGCGGTTGCCGTTCCACCAATCCAGGGCGACGAGGCCGCTCTGCCCCGGCCGCAGGGCCGACGCCTTTTCGCGCAAGTAGGCGTGGATATTTTTTTGCTCGGCCTCTGCCGCGTCCCGGTACGCGGCGGGCAGACAACTCTCCACGAACCAGGCAAAGTGGTCGCCCACGCAGGACTGCCCCGCCTCGTAGCCGAAAAATCCGGGCAGGATGCCGTCCTCCACCACGCCGCAGATGCCGGGGACGGGCTGCTCCTGTTGACCCAGCAGCATGTGGCAGGTGGAAGTCCCCACGATGGCCATCATTTTCCCCGGCCCGTCGATGCCCACCGCCGGGGCGCAGACGTGGGCGTCCACATTGCCCACCGCGACGGCGATTCCGGCGTTCAGACCCAGACGCACCGCCATTGGGGACGTCAGCTCGCCCGCCTTCGCGCCCAAGGGCAGGATGTCCCGGGAAAGCTTCTCGTCCGCCAGCGTTTCCAGCCGCGGGTCCAGGGCCTTGAAAAAGTCAGCGGAGGGATAGCCCTCACCCTTGTGCCAGAGCGCCTTGTAGCCCGCCGCGCAGGCGTTGCGGGTCTCTTGACCGCAGAGCTGCCAGACGATCCAGTCCGAAGCCTCGATAAAGCGTTCGGTCTGGGCATAAAGTTCCGGCGCTTCGTCCGCAACCTCCCATATTTTTGGAATCGCCCATTCGGAGGAGATTTTCCCGCCGTAGCGCGCCAGCCAGGGTTCATTGCGCTCCGCCGCGATGTCGTTCAGCCGGTTGGCCTTGTCCTGGGCGGCGTGGTGCTTCCACAGCTTCGCGTAGGCGTGGCGGTTGCCTTGATACTGCGGCAGCAGACAGAGCGGCGTGCCGTCCGCCTTGCAGGGAATGAGGGTGCAGGCCGTGAAGTCCGTGCCGATGCCGACGACGTCGTCCTTGGAGACGCCAGCCTCTGCCAGCACCTGGGGGATCGTCTGCGTCAGGACGTCCAAGTAGTCCTGGGGATGCTGCAGGGCGTAGTCGTGGGGCAGGCGCTGGCCGTCCGGCAGAGCCGCGTCCATTACGCCGTGGGGGTAGTCCAGGGCCGCGCTCGCAAGCTCGCGCCCGTTGGAGGTGTCCACCAGCACCGCGCGGCCGGAGAGGGTACCGAAGTCAATGCCGATTGTGTATTTTGGCATGAGAGAATCGTCCTTTCTGTGGGAAAATAAATATGTGTGGACATGGTTGCCTTATTTGTGGTTTTGTGGTATAATAAACCAAAATCAACGAAAAAATTTATAGAGGAACTGTTGTGATTTTATGTGTTTTTGGAAAAATAAACATAGAAGGAAGGATTTACTAATGTATGTTGACATTTCGTCCAGTGATTTTAAGTGTGTCTTTGAGGAAGATATTTTTCATCTGCCTAAAAGATGGAACGGCGGTGATTTCCAATTTACAGTAGAAAAATTACTCGAAAATTATCGTGAAAAATTGAGAAACGTAGTCGGTAATACGAAATATGATGAGCACTATGGGGGGATTGATAATATATGTAACGGAATTATTCGATCACTTGAAGAATATTTCAAGGGTTACCCCTCAGAAGCATTCGTCGAGTTTAGTAAGGTCATGGAGATACTCATGGAACACCCACTTAAAACCTATCATAAAACTACATGGGGTGAATTTTTCGAGTTTAACGGTGACCCACTAAAGCTATACAGAGTACGTAATGTTCAGCAGAATATCCAATATTCACGTTCTGATATATTCCATACTCCGTATAATTTGCGGTCAAAAGTTGCAACATGCAGATATAGCATCGCTGGTTATCCCAGTTTATATTTAGGCACGTCCTTAGAACTCTGTGGAGAAGAATCAAAAGTAACCTCACTCAATGACTTTCAGATTGCTTCACGTTTTGAGCTGGTGAGAAATCAGCACTGTCACAACACCTCAATAGAAGTCATTGAGTTAGCAGTGAAACCTCAAGACTTCGTTAAAAAGAGAATAAACGAAATATCTGTTGATAATAAGTCCGGGCGCTATTTCGATGAGTTAAATATTAATAATGACGAAGCTCGCTCTGCTTACATATCTTGGTATCCGCTTATAGCAGCTTGCTCGTTTATTCGCGTGTCAAAATCAGACCCATTTGCTGCTGAATATATAATCCCACAGTTATTAATGCAGTGGATTCGGCACAAGTACAATCAACCAGATGAGTTATTTGGCATAAGATACTTTTCTTGCGCCTCGGAAAAGGCTTCTGAAATGGGTTTCAATTACGTTTTTCCCGTCAGCGGAAACAAGTATATAGGCGATAAAAGGTATTGTGCTGTATTGACACAAGCATTCAAACTGACTGTCCCAAAGTATGTTCACGAGTTTCAAACATGGAAAGACTGTGAAGAAGCTCTGGTTAGTGATATGGAACTAAAGCTTTTATAGATGGTATGCAATATATCTTACTTCAGGTTCACCTCCGCAACATATACCCCACATCATTATAAAACAATTCTTTCTCCAACTCCACAGGGTCAGCATTTTTCCCAATATGGATAAACTCAATATCCATCATCCTTGCGAAGTCCCGCAAAATATCCGCGCCGGCGGCATAACTCAGCACCGAATGGTGCGCCCCGCCCGCCAACATCCAGCACTCCGCCGAAACCGCGAGGGAGGGCTCCGGCGCCCACATCACCCGGGCCACCGGCAGCTTGGGCATGGGACGCGGCGCCTTGACGCAGCGCACGTCGTTGACGATCATCCGCATACGCCCGCCCATATCGACCAGACTGGTGACCGTGGCGGGACCCGCTTTGCCGTCAAACACGAGCCGCGCGGGGGGACGGCGGTTGCCAATGCCCAGGGGATGCACCTCAATCGCGGGCTTTATGCTCGCGGGCCGCACGCCCGTTTCGGCGATGGAGGGGCATACCTCCAGCATGTGGGCGCCCAGAATGAGCGCGTTGCCCGGCTCCAGGTGATAGGTGTAGTCCTCCATGAAGGAGGTGCCCGTGTCCGCGCCGCGCATCATGGCCTTGAGGAGATAGGTCATCGCGGCGACCTTCCAGTCGCCCTCTCCGCCGAAGCCGCAGCCCTTGGCCATCAGATTTTGCACGGCGAGCCCCGGCAGCTGTTCCAAGCCGTGCAGATCCTCAAAATTGGTCGTGAAGGCGTGGAAGCCACCCTCCGTGAGCATAGCCTCCAGCGCGCACTCTATGGCCGCCTGGTATTCCACCGCCTGGATATCATCCCGGATATTATCCGTGTTCAGGCGGTATTTATTTTGGTATTCCTCCATCTTTTCGCGGATTGCGGCGGGACTCACCCCGGCGACGCGGCCCGCCAAATCCCCGATGCCGTAATATTCGATATCCCAGCCCAGCTTGAGTTCGGCCTCGACCTTGTCCCCCTCGGTGACGGCGACCTGGCGCATGTTGTCGCCGAAACGCAGCAGCCTCAAAGTCCCGGAGGCTGCCGCGCCGATTGCGGCACGCTGCCAGCGCCCGATTTTCTCCTGGACTTCGGCCTCCGTGAAGTGACCGACCACGATTTTGCGGGCGGTACGCAGCCGCGCGCCGAGGAAGCCGTGCTCCCTGTCGCCGTGGGCCGACTGGTTCAGGTTCATGAAGTCCATGTCGATGCTGTCCCAGGGGATGTCCCGGTTGAACTGGGTGTGCAGGTGCAGGTAGGGCTTCATGAGCCGCTTTAATCCGTTGATCCACATTTTGGAGGGGGAGAATGTATGCATCCAGCAGATTATTCCGGCGCAGTCCGCATCGAAATCCGCCTCCTTCAAGAGATTCGCGATCTCCGTTGGCGTCGTGACCACCGGTTTGCACACGATGGGATAGGGGATGCGTTCGGACTGATCCAGCATCTCCACCAGCTTGCCGGAATCCGCCGCGACCTGCCGCAGGGCCTCTTCTCCATATAAATGCTGGCTGCCGGTGATAAACCAAAATTCCGGATTTTTCATATGAAACAGCCTCTTTTCTTTCAGAGTGAAGTGTGAAGAGTTGAGAGTGGAGTTGTTGGCGAAATGTTTTGTTTGAGCGCATTTTTGAATATTTTACAAAAACTCCACACTTCACTCTCCACACTTTGCTAAAAACATTTTTTTGCAAGCGGTATATCCGTTCACAATCCGTCCATACTAAACTAAGCACTGGAAAGGAGTTGAACAAAATGCTTGACAGAATTGCTTTGATCCTCGTCATCATCGGCGCACTGAACTGGGGCAGCATCGGCCTGTTTCAGTTTGACATCGTCGGCTGGGTTTTCGGCGGACAGGGCGCGATCCTCAGCAGAATTATCTACACACTGGTTGCCCTGGCCGGAATCTGGTGTATCTCCTTGCTTTTCCGGGAAAACGAGGTTCTGGAAGTCGGCAGGGAGGATACACCCTAGACATTAGACGTTAGATGTTAGACTCTAGACGCGGTAAATGATTGTAGGGGACGGCGTCTAATCCGCGACGCGCGGGGACTCGACGTCCTACAGACACCCGCGGGACGCTGAGAACAGCGTCCCCTACATATTACACCGAAAATACGGATCGTTTCTGCCCCATAACCGCCGCGGCGTCATCTAGGCCGAGGGCGTAAAGCCTGTCCAGCGCGTTCAAATCTTTCGACGTCATGCCGACCTCTACCTCGGCGGAGGGCGCAATCACAACGGCCCGGCCCTCTTCTTCCAGTTCTTTCAGGAATTCCAACGACTCGTTGTAGATGATGTGCCGGTTGTTCAAGGCGTGGACCGTATTGGGATAGCGCCGCAGCATCCAGCTGTAAGCCATGCGGAGGCGCTCCGGCTGCTTGACAAAGCCGCGCGGCTTGGACAGCACCACCACCACCCGGTCGCAGCCGTCCACCAGGGCTTTTTTTACGGGAATGGGGTCGGCGATGCCGCCGTCGTAGTAGACCTTTCCGTAAACATTGACGGGCTTGCACATGGCCGGAACGGCGCAGGAGGCCATCAGCACGCGGCAGTCGTTGCGCTTGAAGTCCGCGTTGCCGAAGTAGTGGGCCTGGCCCGACTCGGCCTCCGTGGCCACCACGTGGAATTGGCTGGCCGCTTCAAGCAGGACGTCGTAATCGATGGGGTCGATCTCATTGGTCAGCGTGTCGTAGATAAATTCCAGGCCGAAAAAAGAGCCCGTTTTCAACATGTTCCGAAAACTCATGTAGCGCTTGTCCTGGGTATGGACCGTGTAGAAGCGGTAGGTGCGCTTCTTTTGGCGCGCGAGAAAGGTGGCGACGTTGGCGGAACCCGCGGACACGGCGACGCAGTAGTCGAACTGAATATTTTCTTCCAAAAAGAAATCCAGCGCGCCGCAGCTGTAGATGCCGCGCATGCCGCCGCCTTCCACCACCAGACCGAGTTTAGCCATGGATGTCCTCCTGAATGTTCATTCTATTCCGACAGTATAAAAAAACGGATTTTTTTATCCGTCAGTAGTTACTGGCAGGGGTCCAATGCCATCAATATAGCTTCCTGAACGCATCAATATCCATCTCCCATTTGTCAGCGTTAAGAGAAGCGCTCTGTCATCGATTTTGTAGATCATTGCATCGAGAAACACTTCGTAATTGCCTTGAAAATTAACTGTGGGACTTTTTGTTGAGTCTGTAACCGTGTCTATTTTCCCAACAAATTCCAGATCGTTGAGATTATATTCGCTTTCATAAACTCGTTTTTCTTCAAAATATAATTTATTCTCGCATATAATTGTTGGGGGATAATCATAGCGCTCGCCCTTGTTCAAATGCCTGCAAACAAGATATGCGCCCGTCAATAAAGGGACCAAAACGAGCAGAGTGATCCCTGTTTTCCAAAATAATTTCTTGTTTTTCAAGGAACCGCCTCCCTCTTCGCATAATTTTCAACTTTAGTATATCCTAAAAATGGCCGGAACGCAAGAAGATAAAACAGCTTTGACTATACACAGGCCGGAGTTTATGGTAATATATTTTTTAGATTCATTCTATTTCTTTGGGCGTTGACCCGGAAAGGTTCTTTCCTATGCTGGAACAATTAAAACAAGAAGTCTGCGCGGCAAACAAACAACTGCCCGCCAGTGGCCTGGTGTTGCTGACCTGGGGCAACGTCTCCGCCATTGACCGCGCCGCCGGTCTGGTGGCCATTAAACCCTCCGGCGTGGAGTACGAGCAGCTGCGGCCTGAGGACATGGTTGTGCTGGACTTGACAGGCCGTATCGTGGAGGGCACGCTGAAGCCCTCCTCGGACACGCCGACGCATCTGGAGCTCTACCGCCGCTACCCTGCAATCGGCGGCATCTGCCACACCCATTCCCGCTATGCCACCGTCTTCGCCCAGGCGGGGCTGGATATCCCGGCCCTGGGCACCACCCACGCCGACTACTTTTACGGCGGCGTTCCCTGTACCAAAGCGCTCACGCCTGCCCGCATTGCGGGGGAGTACGAGCTGGAGACCGGCAAAATCATCGCCGAACGCCTGGACGCCGAGGGGATTGACCCCATAGAAATGCCCGCCGCGCTGGTCTGCGCGCACGGGCCGTTTACTTGGGGGAAAGATGCCGCCGAGGCGGTCTACCATGCTATCGTATTGGAGGAAGTGGCCAATATGGCCTGGCACACATTGCAATTACTGCCGAGCAAGGGCCCGATGCAACAGGAGCTGTCGGACAAACATTTTCTGCGTAAGCATGGGAAGGACGCGTATTACGGGCAATAAACGACGAGAATCATAAAAAACAAGGCGCGAACTTCAGCCGCCCTCACGTAAGACAATATTTGTGATAGGTAACGGTGTAGTGTCATACTACGCCGTTTTCCTTGCTTCTTGGTTGGTTTTGGCTTGTTCTGTCGCCGCCCGAAAATCAAATGCCCCGATGAAGTTGTAGACGATATGGATTTTACGGTTCTTGTCCGGCTTGCGGCCTCGCCCGTTCTCATTCGCTGAAATTTCTATCCTGTCTACAAACTCGCGTAAAACGGTAGCGTCTAACGCTTGTATATCGGTGTACTTCTTTGTCGCGGCGATGAAGTTGTTGAGGTTGCCTTTTTTCTGCTCCTGCTGTTTGAGGTCTTGGCGCATGACTTCGGCGGTGTTTTTCAAGTTGTCCTGTTCAAGTTCAAAATCGCGGGATAACTTGATAAACCGCTCGTCGGTCAGCTTCCCGGTCGCGTTAT
>Ga0123353_10003949_pt1 | contig 18960 bp, 19 predicted proteins | sample TergutLab28metaG_3_FD_92763 | JGI IMG/M metagenome (GOLD analysis project Ga0123353, IMG submission 92763) | Labiotermes labralis P3 segment gut microbial communities from Petit-Saut dam, French Guiana - Lab288 P3 | ecosystem: Host-associated > Arthropoda: Insects > Digestive system > Gut ... | reverse complement strand
ACGCATCTTGCGTTTCTTACGTAATTTTCGTTTAACCATTTTATGCAAACCACCAGATTTCACGCATTGTACGATGTTTCACCAATGCGCACAATATCAATCCGAAACAGGAATAGAGCCAATATTTTAACCACAAAGTCCACAAAGATTTCACAAAGGAAAATACCAGTCTAATACCTCCCTCCCATTCCCCCTCCGAGACCCCCCATTCCCCCGTCCGTTTCAGTGGTGAGTGTCACCAGTTCGGCGATTCGTGTTCCGAGGTTTTTCGCTGTGGAGATTCCGAATTCGTCGTTGGCGACGGTGTCTTTCTGGTTCCAGAGTGTTCCGCCCCAATGTGAGGTCGGCGGCGCGTCCACGGCAAGGATGACCTGCTGGGCAACAAGCGAGTTCGACATGGCGTGCAAGACCGTTTCCTGTCCACCGTTGCGACCGCCGGCAACCGCGACCAGTCCGAGCACCTTGTTTTTCAGTCCCCAATCCTTGCGAACCGGGCTGAGACGGTCGATGAGCGCCACACATCGGGCCGAAGGAAGTCCGAAATAAACCGGCGAGGCCAAAACAAATCCGGCACAATCCGCGGCGGTGATTTTTTCAAGCACCATGTCGAGATCATCCACCGGCTGCTCGCCGCCGACCACGGGAAAACCGAAGTTCAGCGTCGCAAGCTCCAGCATCTCCGTTTCCAGAGAAGGGTCGGCCGCCTGAATCGCGTCAAGAACGATTTTGATCGATTCTGCGCAAGTTTTGCCCGGCCGATGACTGGTGTTGATCCCGATGATTTTTCGTTTTTCACCCGTTCCACCCAGCAGACTGTCAGCGGCAACCGTGGAGGCCATGGCGTTTGCCCCCAAGACCCCCGTGATTGTCAGGGCCGTATTTTTGAGAAAATCGCGTCGTTTTTTGTCTGTCATGATCCTATTCTCCTTTCAAATTTCAAAAATTACATTTTCGCGGTGGGATTGGTCAGACCGATTCCTGAAGCGGCATGAAAACACGCATATTCCGTGACGATGGCGCCTTCCGGACCGGCCATCATGTAGTGAGGCTCTTCCAGGTTGCGAAGCGCGTCCATGTCGCCGACTTTCAGGAGTTTGGTGTCGAAACAGGTCATGGTCGCTTCCTGGCTTTTCGGAATCCGGAACGGCATTTTGCTTTTGTCGCCCCCTTTGGCGGCGGTCCAGATGCTGCCGTGACGGACGTGCCACGACTCATGTTTGGCGGGCATCCCTTCGGCGGGAAGGTGAAAATGCTCGGCGATCATCTGTCCGGGCAAAAGATAAATGGAATGACAGAAATAACTGTGTTCCTTGTCATTGACGAAACAAACGCCTCCCAGTCCGACTTCCGCAAAATCGTTCTGGGCAAAATCGGTGATCCAGAAATCAGGGCGGCTGAGCACCGCCTCGGCCAGGGAGTAATTGTGATACCGCAGCAGTTCCGCATACGCCTGTTTGGCCAGATCGTAGTCGAATTTGCCGTTTTTGTAAAAATGTTCGCTCGGATACTTGGTTAACGTCATGAGATTCTTCTCCAAAAAAAAAGTGGAACGGATGAACTTCTTTCGATTGTGGCAAAAAACATTCGCCGTGTCAATCGGTGGAGCCGGAAATGACCATAACATTTAATGTTCCGGCATTGTCGTCCAGTTCGGCGGGAGAATCGTTGATCCGAAGGTAAAGCGTTCCATCGGTTTCCGGAGAGATTTCCGTCCGGGAGCCGATTTTGAAAGGGGTTTGAAACACGATTCCCGGAGGCGTTGCATCCGGCGATGACATCGGTTCATCCGGCACGACAGCCCCGATCAACAGTCCAAGCGGCATCCCCTGATGATATCGAACCGTAACCCCGTCCGGTTCCGACCACCAGATTTTCGGCGTTTTTGCCAGTTGAACCCGTCCTTTGGCCATCACGTCATATTTTCGGCCTTTTTGCAACGCAATTCCGCTGTTCTGCCATCCCCGGGCGGCGTCCACCGACACCATGACGGCCTTTCCTTCGAGGGGCTTGCCCGGCGTAAAATCGATCACCGTCCTGTCGAGTCTGTACCCGAACGTCAGTTGTGCCGTGAAATCAACCCATTCGTTGTTCAGGAACGTCCAGTCGTTTTCCAGCGACCGATAGAGCCGGTCGGTGAAGTCCGGAAACGTCAGATAGGGAACCACGGCCCGAAACCGTTCCTGATATCGGGGATGATTGTCGAGAAAATAACCGATTCCCCAACTCCAGGCATAGCCCGTCGGTTGATCGTAAACGGTCGGACCGAACCGGAAAATGGCATCGGGCGATTTTCGTTCATTGGCCGCCACGGCATCGCGGATGATCTTGATTCGTCCCCACATCGGAACGTCTTCCGCGCTTCTCGGCATGACACCAAGGACAAGTTTTCCGTCGCTCCATTGATGGGTTCCCAAGTATTCGGCCATGGATTCCATGTACCACGGCGGCCCACCGGTTCCGAAGACAAAATTCATGAAAGCGTGGACCCCTTCATGGATGAGGAGGTGACGCCGGTAATAGTCGCTCGGCTGGTCGTTGAGCCAGAGACGGTATCCCCGGGAATAGCCATGCTGAAACGACGGTGCTCCCTGCATCAATCCGGCCTGCTGGAATTTGGTCCGATCCTTGATCAAACAGCCGGTGATCTTCCATGATTCGTAATTTTCGGGATCAAGATGAAAATATCGACCGTATTCAACCACGGCAAGGTCAAACACCTGGGGAAGCTCGTCGACAGCGGGCATCGGCTCAAGATCGGTGAAAAGTGTCAGATATTTCCCCGAAAGAGTCCGGATTCCCTGGGCTTCAATCTGTTGCCGATCAATTTCCGGCTCTTTCGGCCATCGTGACCGAAGCTGTGCCCCCATTTTGACGGCTTCCGCCAATGAATTCTCCGACAAATTCTCCGACGACTCCCCACGCTGTTCTTTTCGGAGCCGTTCCGCCTCTTGAACAAGGCCACGGATCGTTTGCGGCACCGGATAGATCAAATCTTGGGCAAAAACAGGAGAACACCCGAGAAAAATCAAGCAAAAAAACAATCGCGGAAGAGATTTCATGGTCGTCTTTCATGGGGCGGTGACAAAAATGAGGTGCAGGTGCAAAATACCGTAGCCGGTATGGGCACTAGCCTTCGGCCTCGCGCAAACGCCCTGCGATGCAGGGCTTTCCGTGTTCAGCTTCGAGAATTTTTAACCGATTTGAGTATACACCGCTTCAAAACCGCCAGAGGTCACCAAGAGCCGCTTTTTGAAATTCCGTAAGACGTTTGATGCCGGTTTTGGCCAGCCCGATCAAATCGGAGAGTTCTTTTTCCGAGAACGTCGCCTCTTCCCCGGTTCCCTGCAATTCGACAAACCGTCCGGTCCCCGTCATCACGACATTCATGTCGACTGCCGCGTCAACGTCTTCCAGGTAACAGAGATCAAGCCTCGGTTCCCCTTCGACAATGCCGACACTGACCGCGGCGACACTGTCTTTGATCGGCAATTTTTCCGGGTCGGGCAACATTTCCCGAATGGCCGATAACGCCTCAACGACGGCGATAAAAGCTCCTGTTATGCCCAGAGTCCGCGTGCCTCCATCGGCTTTGAGAACGTCGCAATCAATGGTGAGTGTTCGTGGGCCAAGCTGCTCCAGATCAACAATCGCCCTCATGCTTCGACCGATCAGGCGTTGAATTTCCGTGGCACGACCGTCCGGACGGTCACGACGTTCCGAACGGGGCACCGTGCTTGCCGGGTGCATTCGATATTCCGCCGTCATCCAGCCGGAAGTTTTTTCTTTCATCCAGGGAGGGAGATTCTCCGTCACACTTGCCGTACAGAGCACGATTGTGTTTCCTGCTGAAATCAGGACGCTCCCCGGCGCTGCCGTGGGAAAAGACCGTTCCACACGAATTGGTCTGAGTTCCGAAAATCCACGTAAATCCGGACGGTTTCCCATGATTTTTTAGTTATTTGAAAAACAAATATCCCAACAAAAAAATCTCAAAAATGGAAAAAGCTGCTGTAATTCGATTTCCTTATTACAACAGCACCATAGCAATCAACGGTTGATTAAAAAAACGAACGATTACTCCTCATCTTCTTCGTCGTCGTCTTCAAAATCTTCATCTTCCTCATCGTCGTCTTCATCCCATTCTTCATCTTCGTCCTCTATTTCCTCCCATTCCTCATCGTCTTCCCAATCATCCTCATCTTCCTCGTCCTCTTCTTCATCATCCCAGTCATCATCCCATTCTTCTTCGTCTTCAAAATCTTCATCTTCCTCGTCTTCATCTTCGTCCCATTCTTCGTCCTCGTCTTCGTTATCATCACTCATAACAAGAGTGGAAGCGTACTCAAATTCGAACTCATAATCCTGGGTGTCAATTTCACGATTCACATCATTAAGACCGGAAGCAAACAATCTGGTAACACTCACTTTAGATATCCTTTATATTTTGAGGGATTAACAAAAAAGTCAAAAGTCATCTTGCAACCACTACGACACGGCCAAACCTGTTTTTTATACGCTCCAGGTTTGGTGAGGTACTACGACTTTCAATACGGAATACAAACGACAACGCCCGACAAAGTTTTTGCTATGTCGTCACGAACAGGCTCTGAACTTGACCCGGTTTTATAAATTCCGTCCGGTTCATGGGCATTTGCGGCATTATATCATAGGAAATAAGATTCAATCAAGCGTGGAAAATCGTTTTCCCGGAGAAAATTTTACATTTTGGGGAGTTCTTCCAGACGATTCAGGCCGAAAACTTGGAGGAAACGCTTGGTGGTCCCGTAAAGGAAAGGTCTTCCCAATTCCTCTGATTTGCCAAAAATTTTGATTAAATCCTGCTCCAATAATTGTCGGATGAGTTCCCCACACTGGACGCCGCGGATTTTTTCGACCGTGGCCCGAAGTACCGGCTGTTTGTAAGCGATGATGGAAAGCGTCTCCATCGCCGGAACACTCAGTCGAACTTCCACGGGAATTTCGTGCAAACGGCACAACCAGGGTGAAAACTGTGACCGTGTCCTCAATTGAAATCCACCGGCCACTTCGTAAATCCGAAACGCGCTGGAATGGCTGTCATAGTGTTCATTCAGTTTTTTGAGGAGTTTTCGCAGATTTGCCCCCTCTTTGATGTCGGCCAGTTGACTGAGCCTCCGAGTCGGGATCGGTTCTTGTGACAAAAATAAAACCGCTTCCAATTTCTGAATTTCGTTCATGTTTTTTGGAGCCGTTTTGGCCGATTCCGTTCTCCCGGTCGTTTCACCATCGAGGGAGCTGTCGGAATTCGGGTTGTCTTTCATTTTTTCCCTTCCTTTTGCTGCCAGGCAACGATGTCATCCCGGACTTTTTGCATGGCCGAAACCGGAGAGGACTCAATCGCCTGAAAATGTTGCCGGAATTGATGGTTTCCGGATTGGGGTGAGGCAAAACAGGAAAAACGGTAAAACGTGCCGCTGTTTCCCCAATTTTCAAGCCGGTAATAGGTTGCCCCGAGATTTTTCAGCTCATTTTCAATTTGGGCAACTTCCGTCTGCTCCGCCGACACTTCTGTTTTCATGGTTGAAGGGAAATTCGACAGGATTGAAGAGGAATTCGATAGGGGTGAAGAGGAAAATGGAGCATTTTCTTGGACGCCGGAGACCAAGCGAATCGAAGACGGCGGTGTCGGCGACGTTTCGTTTCCTTCTGAGGGGGGCAAGGGCCACATCCCTTTTTTTCCAGCTGGCACAACTCCCGAAGTTGTTGCCAATGAATCATTCGGTGAATTTTGTCGCAGAAACAATGATTCCTGCTGCGGGTCCTGCTGTTTTTCTTCTCCCCATTTTTCTTCCCCATTGACGCCGGAGCGTTCTTCCCCAATGATGTTGGAGCGGACCAGTGCCAAGGTGTTCCGAATTCCGACCGGCATTTTGTTCCAGAAAACGGCTGCTGCCGGGATACTGATCAGAAACGTGAAAACAACGATTCCGCGGAAAAAATTTCCCAAACTCGTCAGGGGGGATCGGGGGGAAGGGTAACGCGACATGAACACCTCCTTGAATAATCGAATAACTACTCCTATAGTCTGTCCACAAATCCTAGCATATCTTGAATTTGTGGTCAATAGCGTCGCTTGTCAACGGATAAGAATTTTGAGATCACAGGAAAAAGAAAAACGTACACGTCAGAAATTGTCGTGAAACTGCCGCAATCCTCTTGCTTTTCTTTCCGGTTTCGAGTATTCTTGAAGCAACTGCTTTTCATAATGGCGGTTCCTTTGTTGCCAACTCGGTCTCGTTGACCGGGTTGGCTTTTTTTATACCGTCACCGATACGGGCAAATATTGGTCATTCTATCAATGGCCTTGAAGAAACAACCAAAGCCCGATACGTCAACGAGGGGCAATTAAGCACCATTTGACGTAACGAGCTTTGGTTTTTGGGATTTCAACTTTTTGTGAAAACTGACGACTATTCTTTCAATGCCTGCACAACGCCGGTCAATACCGCTTTGGCGTCACCGAAGAGCATCAACGTGTTGTCGCCGAAAAACAGTTCGTTTTCGATGCCCGCAAAACCGGGATTCATGCTTCGCTTGATCACGAAAACCGTTTTCGCCTTGTCGGCGTCAATGATCGGCATTCCGTAAATCGGGCTGGACTTGTCGTGCCTTGCGGCAGGATTGATCACGTCGTTGGCCCCGATGATCAACGCGACATCGGTTTCCGGCATGTCGGGATTGATGTCTTCCATTTCGACCAGGTTGTCATACGGAATTTCCGCTTCCGCAAGAAGCACGTTCATGTGTCCCGGCATTCGACCGGCAACGGGGTGAACCGCGAACTTGACGTCAACGCCCTGTTTGGTCAACACGTCATACAGTTCCTGAACCCGATGCTGTGCTTGCGCGACGGCCATACCGTAGCCCGGGACAACAACGACGGACCGTGCCGCCGACATGATTTGCGCGGCATCTTCCACCGTGGCGCTTTTGACGTTACGCTGTTCCATGGCTCCGGAAGACTCTTGTACTTGTCCGAAAGCACCGAACAATACGTTGGTGAACGAACGGTTCATGGCCTTGCACATGATGATCGAAAGGATCAACCCTGACGAACCGTCGAGAGCTCCGGCGGCAATCAGGAGTTTGTTGTCGAGCACGAACCCCATCGCGACGGCGGAAAGACCGGCGTAAGAGTTGAGCAGAGCAATAACCGTCGGCATGTCGGCTCCACCGATCGGGATGATCAACAGCACCCCAAACGCGAGTGCCAAAATAATAATGAGTGGGAACAACAGCCAAAGCCACGAACTGGTCGCCAGGAAAGACGACATGGCGACAAGGATGATTCCCGCAAGAATCGCAACGCCGCCGAGCGTGAAATTGATCGCGTTTTGAAATTTGTAGGTGATCGGTCGTGTCGGGATGACCTCTTGCAATTTTCCGGCGGCCATCAAACTGCCGGTGAAGGTGATGAACCCCAAAATCACCTCGGCGACCAGCGCCCCGATGCCGAACGCGGAGATGCTTTCCGTGTGATGTGTCATCCAAAGATAAAATTCGGAAACACCGACCAAACCGGCGGCCAAACCGCCAAACGCATGGGAAAGCGCGGTTCGTTGCGGCACCGCCGTAAGCGGCACCATCGCCAGGGGAACGCCGATCACGCTTCCAAGCACAAGGGCGATAATGATCCAGGTGTAATTCGTGATTTCCGGCAGAATGATTGTGCCCACCACGGCGGCGGCCATGGCGACGATTCCTGCGAAAACACCGCGACGTGCCGTGCTGGGGTGCCCCATCCACAACAGCGAGAGGATGAACAAAACAGTAGCAACCAGATAAATCAGTTCTTTAGTTGTGTGAAGTATTGCGTCCATTATTTACCGGTCTCCTTCTTTTTAAACATTTTGAGCATTCGATCGGTGAGTATGAATCCGCTGACTATGTTTGTCATCGAGGCAACCACCGCAATGGTACCGAGAACCGTCGTCAGGTTCGATTCCTGGTTTCCTGCCAGCAGCAGAGAGCCGACGATGGCAATCGCAGAAATCGCATTCGTCAGCGACATGAGCGGCGTGTGCAAGAGTCGGGAAACGTTACGAATCACAAGCAGCCCGGTAAACGTGGCCAAAACCAACACGTAAAAAAGCGTCAGAAAACTGTCTGACTGCACGCCGCGGGTTGCGACCGCTGCGACTTCGGCAGTTGCTTCCGCCGCATTTTCCACGCTGGCAAAAAGTAATGGAATATCCAAGGTCATGTGTAAAGGTTCCTTCGTGAATTAGTTGAGTAATTGTTGAATGCGGGGGTTGACGATTTGGCCGTCACGACAGACAAGCGTATCACAGATGATTTCGTCTTCGAGGTTGAAAACAACCTGATTGTCTTTGATGAGGTTCGCCGCGAAGTTGCTGATGTTTTTCGCGTACATCTGACTGGCATGAGTCGGAAGATCGGACGCCAGATTCAGCGGACCGAGAATCGTCACGCCGTTTTCGACGACTGTTTCGCCGCCTTTGGTCAGTTCACAGTTGCCGCCGCGTTCCGCCGCGAGATCGATAATGACCGAACCGGATGCCATTTGACGCACGGCTTCCGCAGTGATCAGCACCGGCGATTTCTTGCCGGGAATCGCAGCCGTCGTGATGATGACGTCGCTTTCGGAAGCGATTTTCGTCAAGAGGGCACGCTGTTTACGATAAAACTCTTCGTCCATCTCCTGGGCATAACCGCCTTTGTCTTCCGAGGTGCTTGTTTCGAGTTCCAGTTCGATGAATTTGCCACCCAAACTTTGAATCTGCTCCTTCACGGCAGGACGCACGTCATACGCGGAGACCACGGCACCAAGTCGTTTGGCCGTTGCAATCGCCTGCAAACCGGCGACACCCGCCCCGATGATGAACACCTTGGCCGCGGTGACCGTTCCGGCGGCGGTCATCAGCATCGGGAACATTTTTGTCATTTGACCTGCCGCGGCCAACACGGCGCGATAACCGGCAATCGTCGCCATCGACGAAAGCACGTCCATGCTTTGTGCCCGGGTGATACGGGGCAAAAGTTCGAGCGAAAAGAGCGCGACCCCTTTTTCCGCAAGTTTTTTCGATTCGCCGGGAACATTCAGCGGATCGGTCATGGCAATGACAACCTGACCGGCTCGATAACGGTTGAGATCGGCCTCACCGGCGCTTGGATTTGCTCCGGCGGCGCGAACCTGGAACAAAATATCAGCAGCAAAAAGAGCATCCCGGTCAGGAACGATCTTCGCGCCTTTGGCTTCGTATTGCGCGTCGGAATAACCGGCGGCAACCCCGGCATTTTTTTCGATCCAAACTTCCGCCCCGGACTTGATAAGCGCCGGAACAGAAGCGGGAGTCAAGGCGACACGACGTTCGCCGGGAAACGTTTCGCAAGGTACTGCAATAATCATGATTTGATCTGTTTCCTCCATTGATGGAATAAGATTAATTTATTGACTTCATCACTTAAATGTAATACTCAAGAACGGCTTTCGTTGCGATCAAAAAGATCCGTCGATTGCCGTCGTGCAATATATTTGTACAATATCAATAGATTTTTGTAATTATATTACTGAAAGCCCAAGAGCAATTCTGGGAAAATGTACGATTTGGAACGGTCATGTAGGGCCTGCTGTCATGTAGGGCCTGCTGTCATGTAAGGTTACTGCCATGTAAGGCTTACGCAGAGGATGAAAAAAGAGATCGAGAAAGACTTTAGTTCCGATATCGACAAAAGAGTGCATGCTGTCGAACAACACAACAGCAAATAGCAGCATTACTGGAAAAAATTTGTTTGGAATGACAATAACAAAAACAAGACCCAATTCCGATTCCGGGTTGATGGAGTTTTGGTGTTTTAGGCCAAGTAAAAATTTGCTCCATTTTGACTTCAATTCATTTGCATGTTGTGTAAATTGCGCATTTTATTGTCTGTAGGTCGCTTTACATGCCTTTTTATTCTTACAGACAGCTTGGTATGAACTCATCAACCTGAAACAGGTGAAGAGCCATAATAGAAGCGCCATATAATATACACTTTACAGGAATACCAGCAATCGGTTGTTTCATCAAAAGTCGGTTATTTCGTCAAAAAAAGGTGTCAATGGCACACTTTTTTTCTGAACATTGTTACGACTGATTATTATCAACAAAAATCATCTTGATTGTCAAAAGAGTGGGAATCACATCAGAAGAAAATATGGCTCGTTGGCTACGGTCTAACCAGATATTTGTTTTTAATATCAATCCAGAGAGGAGTTTCCTTGGAGCGAATAGGAAAACCGAGTTTTTTATCGGTGAGATGGTTGATGAGAGGTTCCCCGGCCCTGAAACGGCGGATATTTTCGCACAATAAACTTGTGACATCGTCGTTTCTCCAACGAAACTGCCCCGCCACATGAGGGGTGATGATGACGTTATCGAAACGCCAAAGCGGATGGTCCGACGGCAGAGGCTCAGGATCGACGACATCCATGACGGCACCGGCGATTCTTTGCTGATTCAACGCCGCAACAAGCGCCGTGGTGTCAACAATGGCCCCACGGGCCATATTGACCAAAAGAGCGTCTTTTTTCATCAAAGCGATCTTGTCGGCATTGATCAGATATTGCGTTTGTTCATTCAGCGGCAAATTCAGCAAAACGATCTCGGATTCCGTCAGAAGCCGGTCGAGACAGGATTCCGGCCAGAGCTTGTCAATATAGTCGGGTTTGTCTTCGGGGAACATGTCTGTCGCAATGATTTGCGTCGCAAACGGGGCCAAAACCTGGGCGACCCGACGTCCGTTTCCGCCAAAACCGACAATCCCGACCGTTGCTCCGGTCAAATCCCGGGTTGGTCGGCGGATGAATTCCCGTTTTTCTTGGGCTTTGAGAAAAACCGGAAGACTTCTCAGCCAACCGAGCAAAAGGGCCATGGTATGTTCGGCAACCTGATCGGCCAAAAGTCCGGACGCGCTGCAAACCTTGATGTCCGAATTGATCACCGACGGAACAAGACAGTAATCCATTCCTGCCGCAGAAGACTGAATCCACCGGAGTCGTTTTTGCGCAACAACTGCGTCCCAGTCCACCATTTTCTTGATGTGGCCGCAGAAATAGTCCGCCTCGAAGAGTTTTTTCTCCGAGTCTTCCTTGTTGTTCTGGTCGGCACAAATCAGGTTGACTTCAGGCCAGGCCGCATGAATTTGCTCCAAATGAGCTTCCGTGACAGGATAACAAAGCACAAGATTCATACGTTAGACGATTAGATTTTAGGCTTTAGGCTTTCCAGAGGCCGTGAAGATTGCAATAAGCTCTAACGATGCAAGGACCTCCGGCGGTACAAAATTCTGCTCTCGGGGCGTCTCCCGGCTTGAGATTGGCTCGCTTGACTTTGTTGCCTTCCTCCACTTCAATCCACTCAATATAATGAGCAGGCTCCATCGGATGAGGCACGCTTCCGACCTCGACAATCAGTTTGTTCCCCTCGACCGTGACCACGGGAACATGCTTTTCCCTTGAGGCATCCACCGTATTCTCTTTCTGGAGCGTCATTTCCTGTCCACAGCAGACAAGATCACCGGAACCGGCTCCCAAGACTTCGACAATTATTCCACAGATTTCACAAACATAAATCTCTCTCACAACAGCCATTTTTTCTCTCCTTGGTTAAGCAATAGAACATTTTGAATTTCGGAATAGACTTTTCCCATCCATTCTCGGTATAATCTTAGTTCATCATTCAAAAATATGCTATCCGACTGTAAAAATTATGTTTTAGACTTCATGTTTTTATGAAAAACTTTAGTCTCAAACCTTTTATTTTAACCATTTCTTTCATTTCAACCGTTTTCTCAGGACGCCTTCCAGGTTTTGCGAGGTCTGCCAATATTCTCCCGTGTGAATGTCGAGCGCGGTCAGAAGTCCGTCACCGTAACAATAAGTGTCAATACAGATAAGGTGTCCAAGATAAAGAATATTGTGCGTTTTTTTTTGGGCGGTGTGTCCCAATACGGCCACTTTATTCATTTTGTGCGGTCCGGGAGTCCGCAAATTCAGGGATTCCCAACGCAAAACGGTTGCCGGGGTCTTTTTGAGTGGTTTTGTCTCAAGATAACTGGCATGGGTAAAAAAATGGTGTTCCGATTCACAATAGGGAAGACAATCCTTGAGAAAACGAACGTGTTCCGAAGGAATCCCCTCAACAGACTCCAAACCATAGCTTTTGAGGGTCTCTTTTCCTCCATAGGCAAGCCAGTGCCCTTCTTTCCAGGTTTCCCCGTCAATGACCTGGAGCATCAGTTCATCGTGATTCCCAAGAATCGTAAAAACTTCGCATTCTTCCTTCAGGGCCAATACCCGATCGATCACGCCGGCGGAGTCGGGACCACGGTCGACGTAGTCTCCCAAAAGAACGAGTTGATCCTCTTTTTGTAACCGCAACACTTCGAGCAACCGGTCGAACGCCGCCAGACAACCATGAATATCCGCGATTGCAATTGTTCTCCCAGGCATAGTACCAATCCTCAAACAGTAAGTATAATTAACCTTGTTTACCTATTGTATTGATTTTTTGGCACTTCGGCAATGCCGCTTGAAAATTCTTTTCAAGCATCCCAGGACCTGCCTTGGGAAGAGGCGGAAACGTCTTGTGTTTGAGATTTTCGCAAATTCGGATTCAGTGCTGCCGGAGCCGGGACGGAAGCCTTCGATTCAAAGGAAACCGAATTTTCTTCCGTCGTGTCTCGGGTCGTGCCGAATTTTTCACAAACTTCTTTCCATGTCTGACGCTCCGCCATGAGGACCTTGATGGCGTCATCAAGATATTTCTGATCTCGCTCAAATGCGGCCTCGGCAATTCGCCGGAAGATAAAAACATAGATCGACGCCAACGATTTGGCAATTTCAGGGGATTTCTTCTGATCCAGACTGCAAAGAATTTCCGCGACGATACTTTGGGCTTTGGATTGCGGTTCAAGCGACTCCTCAAAACGCTCCTCAAGCCAGAGTTGTTTGGTCAAATGAAGGTTTTTAATCGCCGCTTCAACGAGCATCAATTGCAATTTCTGCGGTGTCGCGGTGCAAACTTCCTGTTCGAGATAGGTCTTCCTGGCGTTTTTCATAAACAAAGGCTAGTGGTTAGTGATTAGTGGCTAGTAGTTAGTGGCTGGACTCTAGTCACTAGCCACTACTCCCCATTCGCTCGTTTCATTTTCACTTATGAAGTGCTTGACGACTGTCCGATTTTTGAAACGGCGTTGGACGCGTCCTGGAGTTTGGCGAGCGAATTCTCCATCCGGATGAAGGAATTCAAAAGTCGGGTTCTTTTACTGTCGAGAAGTTTCTGGAGATAGATCATGCGATCGTTGCCGTCGTCCACCTTGGTTTGCAACGAAGCATAACGGGTACCGAGACTGCCGTCGACTGTATTGGTGAAGCTGTCGGCCATCGTGGTGTACTTCGTCGCAAAACCGATCGATTTTTCGACCTCTTTTTTCTCTTTCTCATCATAAACGGTGATCGTTTTCGTGAAAAAATCCTTGATCGCCTCAGGGTCGGAAGCAAAAAGGGCGTCAAACTTGTCCTCGTCAAACGTCAGCTTGCCGATTTCACTGGTAATCTTTTTCTGCTCTTCGTCATCCGAGGAAACGACCTCGCCGCTTTCATGGCTCAACGTGATCCCGAGTTCCCGGAGACTCTGAATTTTGCCGACGCCGAAAATGCGACCGGTCAGTATTTGGTTAATGGCATTATCAAGCCGGAGCATCATCGAATCACCGAACAAAAGGCCATAAGTTCCGGAATAGGGGTTGGCATAGTTGTATTCGTTGTATTTCTCACGAAACTCATTATAGTTTTCAACAAACGTCTTGAGACTGACCTTGACGTCAAGACTTGACGGTTCCGTGGAAACAGTGATCGGCGTCGTGCTTGTCGCGTTGATGGTGAGATTGATGCCCGGGACCGGTTCGATGAACGTGTTGCTCTTCGAGGTGATCATGATGCTGTTGCCGGTCAAACTTCCATAAACAAGCACGGCGTCTTGCGGCTCGGTCAAAGTGTCCTGGCCGAGTCCGAATTGCGAAAGATCGACAACCATGTTGCTGGCATAACCGGTTTGGCTGCTTCCGATGGAAAGTCGATAACTGGAACCGTCGTTCAAGATGGATGCGCTGAAACCGGCACCGGCTTTGTTGATGGCGTCACGAATGTCGTTGAGTGTCGCTGTTTCATCGAACGAAAGTGTCGTCGTCAGCGAACAGTTCATCGTTTGATACGTGTTTGCGCTCCCGATATATGCGGTTTGATCCATTTCCGAAGTCACGCCGAGAAAATGAAGGTCTTTTGCGGCGGTGGAATAGGCGGACCCTTCGGCGACCGACATTCTTCCTGTCCCGCCGGCAAGATCGACCAGCATGAACCCGTCACCGGCTTCGTTGATCTTGAGGGCAATGCTGACGCTCGACATCGCCGTGACAAGATCATCCACGGTGACCATGTTCTGGTTCAGTTCGACCGTCGTTTGCCTTCCCGTGCTGTCGATGAATCTGAGGGCTCCCTGGAGGTCGATCCCTTTTCCGCCATTCAGGTCGGCAAGTTTCGTGTTCAATGACACGACCTGGAGATTCAAGTTTTTTGAACTGTAGGACTTTGCCGCGACATCAATTTTTCGGGTCAGGCCCATCGCCTCGGCCATGTTTCCGCCGTTTGCGTCTTCAAACTGGACGGTCGTGGCCGAACCGTTGGAAAAATCAACCAGGTCAAGTCCCGATTTCGAGGAATTCATCTTCACTGTGAATTTGACATTGGGCGCGTCGTCCTTGAGTTTTTGATTCATCAACGCGATGTACTGGTCGAGCGTATCGATTCCTTCCACGTCTGCGGCCGTGAAGGTGATCGTCGCCGTATTTCCGTCGGCATCTTTAAGGTTGATGTCACCGGCGGCAAGGGTGATTCCGCGACCACCGTTCAGACTCGCAAGAAGCACCGAGTTGAGGTTCCCGATGATCCGTTTGCCGTTGATTTCGCCGCCGCTGCTCGCGACTCCCATGCCGCCGGCTTCGTTGTATTCATCGATTCCGAGAGCGTGTAAAATCGGATTTTTGTTGAGTGTTGCCGAGAAAATTTGGAAGTCCGTCCCGTCGGTCGTTTTCCAATTGACGCTTTTTCCGTCGTCGGAGATTTCCGCCTTGAGATTGTCCATCCCCGACTCTTTGAGCGTGGTGTTGATCGTGTTGAGGAGGTCGCCAACGGTCGCTTCCCGTTTTCGGTTTCCGTCGCTTGTTCCGCTTTCATTGACCGCAACCACTTGGGCGAAATCAATGGTCGTCTGTTTCGCCCCCATTGTAATCATCAAATCCCCGAACAAGGAATCAAGCGGCAGGCCATTGCCGTCATTAAGGGCATTGAGTGAAAGATTGTTACCGAGCTTGACAATATCCGCCCCGGTCAGGATTGTCCCGTCGTTGGCAACCCCACTCCCAATCAAACCGAGCGAAGCTGCGGTTGTCCCGGTTCCGACCTCCTGAATCAATAAATTATTGGAGGTTCCTCCGGAAAGGTCGGTGAGTTTCAATCGGTCACCGTCCAGTTCGGCAAGGACGCTGACATTTTCATTGTTGTTGATGGCGTCGAGGACATCCTTCATGGTTGTCGCGGCACGGAGATCAATCGTCGCTTTGGCGCCGCTTTGATCGGTAATCCGGATTTGTCCCCGGGCAACACCGTCACCGCCGTTAAGGTCTTTCAGGTTGAAATTCGTCTCCAAATTGCGACCAAATCGAAGCGTGACATCCGCTTTCTTGCCGAGGGCAGCCGTCGGACTTGAGACGCCTGTCGCGAGAATCTGGTGAGATGTCGCAAGTTTAACCGGGGTAAACGTATGCGTCCCGGCAACAGGATTTCCTTTGCGGGCGACTTTCAGAACCGATTCGTTACTGCTTTTGACGTCAAGACGCTCATGAACGGAGACTTTTCCGAGATTACTGATCATGTAGTTCGCCTTCATGAAAAGCGCGCTTAAATCAGCAAAGGCGGCTTGTTGTTCCTGATACCTGGTGACTCGATTCTTCAGATTATTTAAAGGTACGGAATCCAAAGCAATCAATTTATCGACCGTTCCCACGAGGTCCATTCCGGAAATAAGTCCGACACTTGATTGAATTCGTCCCATGGCAGTAGTATTAAAGTCAGAATAGCAGCAATATTGAAGTCAGAATTGAATTTTTGTGCAATTTTATCGTGAATACATGATTATAGCACGTATCTTAGGAATCGACTGTACAAAAGTATCGCTTGAGTAAATTTCGTAGGATTTTACGAATTTTCCGTGGTTTCAAAATGAAAAAACTTTCACAATTCAAAATATTTGTGTATTTCGCGTTAAAAAACTATTTTTTGACACGGCCTTAACGTTCCGGCATTGTTTTTCCTTTGCGGCCGTGCAATAATATCCGGCAATTCTTGTCCGTGTTTCCTCTGCTGTGTTCGGACTGTCAAGTAAGGAGTTTTCCATGAATCGTCGTCATTTTTTACGGTCCACGGCTGCTGTCGTGGGCGGCTCCGTGATTTTTGCTTCCCAAACTGATGATCCCGGGCTTTTTGCTCAATCTGCCGCAACCCCCACTTCCCCCAAGGAGAATTTACCCATGAATATCGTTATTGCTGCCGACCCGTTTGCCATTGCATTAAAAGACGCCATTGTCGCCCATCTGAAGGAAAAAGGTCATGCCGTGATTGATGTCGGCGCGACAACTGACAAGGATATTCCTTATTATGATGGGGTTATCCCTGCCTGTCGGATGCTTCAGGAGAAGAAAGCCGACCGTGCCATTCTGTTTTGTGGGACAGGAATGGGAATGTCGGTGATCGCAAACCGGTTTTCCGGGGTTGTCGCCTCATGTGTCGAGTCCGTTTTTGCTACGAAAATGTGTCGGGCGGTCAACGACGCCAACGCCCTTTGTCTCGGCTCCATGATTTGGGGAGAATGGATGGCCAAGGAAGCCGTCGACGCTTTTTTAAGCACAGAATTCACAGAAGGGCTTCCTCAGTTTACTGATTTCCTCAAGGATGCCCTCAAAAAGGTCGAGAAAATCCGTCCGTGACCAAGTCACGACTCGTTCGTGACCTGGTTCCGAATGTGGTGATGATGTTCCAATCACAGTCCCGGTTCTTCGGCGAAACGTTTTTCGAGTTCCTCGGTCAGTGTTTCATCGTCGGAGCCGTTCATTACGAAGCGGACTTTGCCGCTACGGTCGAGGATCATGGTTTTCGGTATGCCGGTGATGCCGTAAAATTCACTGTAGTCGGTCAAGCCTTTTTCAATCGACATCAGCGACGAACCGAAAAGCCACGGGTATTGCATTTTTTCGGCGAACGCCCGGATCGTCTCGAAATCTTCGCCGCAATTGTAGGCGATCATTTCGTAACCTTGCGACTTGTATTTCTCGTAAAGGTCCTCCATGTGGGGGAATTCCCGCAAACAGGGGCCGCATGTCGTCGCCCAAAAATTAACCAGCACGACCTTGCCGCGCAGGTCTTTCACGTTCACCTGCGAGCCGTCCAAAAGCACCGTTTCAAATTCCATTTCCATGCCGATGAGCGAAAGACACCGCAAAATTCCTTCCATTTGCCGGGCATTCTGTTGATATTCAAGACTTTTGGCGGCAAAAACGGGAATGGCCTGTTCGATGAACGATTTCGCCAATTGCGTTGAATACTTTTCATCAATATCTTCCAGGTCTCCCCGATAAAACATGGCGAACATGCTGGAATTAGGGTAAAAAGTGTCCGGTGCCTGACGGGTAATTTCAGCAAAACGCCGCGTGATCTCTTCGGCGTACTCCTCATAGCCGGATTCCATCGTTTTCAGGTATTCCCGCATGTGATACAGGCAATTCTGCTTTGCGAATAACAGATTGTGTCGATAAATTTCCGTTTCCGATGCGAGAAGTTCATCCGCCAGCGCATCGACTTCCCGGAATGCCTCTTCCGGTCGCATGTTCGGGTTGTTTTCGACCGTTTTTCTGGCCAGGTCAACAAGAATCTGGACTTTGTCAAACGATAATTGTCCCCGTCTTGACTGCGGCAAATCGTCCGACGCGAGAATCAGGTTGATGAGTGCCAGTCGCATTTCCGGTGGAGCGATGCTCGAAATTTTCCTTTGAAATTGCACCAATTTTTCCAGCGAGTCAGGGAGTTTTTCATCGGTCGTGCCACTCCATGCTTGAATTTGTTCCTCGGATTGCTTGCGTACCTCTTCATCGACTCTGCGGACATCATCGACAAGGTTCGCAATCAATCCCGCCTGTTCCGGGAAGAGCGGCTTGAGTTCTTCAAAAAGTTCCGGGCTGATCTTGTTCGACCTCGCACAGGTCACGATTCCTTCGCGATTCACGAGAAAGGCAAACGAATGAGCACCATAATACTCTGCGTAATCAATCCAATTTTTAGAACCACTGCTGCCATGGCGGGTGGTCACGATCCATGATTCGCCTTGACTTTGGAGTTGATTTTTGGCGATTTCAGCATTTTCTCTAGAAAAAGAATGATTTCCAGACCATGGGGTTTCAGTAACTCGTAGAGAGCCTTGAGCGGCTTGATTTTTTCACTTTCCCATCGATAAGGCGTCGTCACGATCAGGACGACTTTGCCTTTCAGGTCTTTCACATCGACGGGTTGGTTTTCCAGATTCCACGACGAAAACTCCATCGGCTTGCCCACCATGTCGAAAAGCCGGGTCGCATTGAGGGCACTTTGGGCACAATACCTCAATATATCGTGCTCGCGACGTTTCGCGTCGACTTCAAGAATCGGTCTGAGTTTTTCGACGGTCGAGCGAACCAGCCCCAACGAACCGTCTTGTTGTTCTACACATCTTTTTGGTATTTTTCGGCCTCAGGTCCGAACATTTTCCATGCCCAGGCGAGGTCGCGGACACGTTGTAGTCCGATCCACGTCGTTTGAGAGCCGGGCATGTCCTT
>Ga0123353_10003948_pt1 | contig 18961 bp, 14 predicted proteins | sample TergutLab28metaG_3_FD_92763 | JGI IMG/M metagenome (GOLD analysis project Ga0123353, IMG submission 92763) | Labiotermes labralis P3 segment gut microbial communities from Petit-Saut dam, French Guiana - Lab288 P3 | ecosystem: Host-associated > Arthropoda: Insects > Digestive system > Gut ... | reverse complement strand
GAACCCAACCGCCGCCGTGTTTTTGAGTAAAGCAAAGCTTCCGCCGGTCGTTCGCCTTTCGGACGGTGATGGTAAAAAGAAGTCGCCGCAGATTATCCCGGCTATGAAGGTCTGGGAACTGACGCTTCTTCATTCCACGATAAAAATCGAGCATCGCATCACTCGCAACATCCTCTTCGTCATAATCTCCGCGTGAAACTCCAAATCCTTCAAGTTTTTGCCGGGCAAGACGAACCATCCTGCCGTAGTAGTCATCCCAGATTGCTTGGGCAACTTCTTCATCCCATTCGGCAAGGTTCGTAAGCCATTGCGAAAAAGCATTCGAGGGTCTCTGCAAAAGAGCATCCAAAAACCTCTGCAAAAAGTCATCTGAAAACCATTGCGAAAAATAATCCAAGCGTTCCCGTGCAGCCTCCACGCGCTTCCGCCAAGCCGCCACGCTCTTTCGCGAATCCTCCACACGCTTCTCCAAAACGTCCGGTTTCGTGTAATCTTTATCCCAGCGTGTCGGCACAAAAACTTTCGGCTCCTCCTGTGAAAGAACATCCGCCTCCTCAGGAAAAAAAACATACAAAAGCCACAACAAAAAATCACTGGAATACCTCCGAGCAACATCGTCCGTATGCCTCTGCAAAAAAACATCCAAGAGCCTCTGCACAGCGTCATCCGGTAGCTTCCGTACAAACACATCCGAGAGCCGCTGTACAAACTCGTCTGGAAGCCTATGCGAAACATCATCAGAAAACCAGTGCGAAGCACCAACCGAGCACTTCTGCGAAACAGCAACCCGAAGGCTCCGCAAAAAATCATCCGAGAACCACCGCGAAACAAAATCGGACATTTGCAGAAAACGATTAGCGGAAGTGCCTCCCAAACACGATAACAGGCATCGCATTGCCCTGCAAGCCCTCCAAATGGACAGAATGAACGAGAGAAATCCCAAAAATCTTATTGACTGTTGTTGCCCCACAATGTAGCGCCCGCGTAGCGCCGAGGTTTTTTGTGTCGTGAAGACAAAAAAACAGCCTTATGCAACTACTTGCTACATAAGGCTTTACAAATGGAGGATAACGGACTTGAACCGATGACCTTCTGGCTGCCAGCCAGACGCTCTCCCAACTGAGCTAATCCCCCAGAAACTCTCCATACACCGACGACGACCATTCTACCGCAAATCCGTTCCGCGTCAACCACTCCAAAACCGGACAGAACGCATCAAAATTTCGTAGGTACTTCCCCTCGTTCAGATTGCTTGCAAACGCAAACGTTTCTGCCGTGGTTGACTCTTGAGATGGTAGTAGAAGACCGTGTGCAACTCGCGGCGGAAATCGATCACTTGATCAAGGCAATATCATAACAGTACAGGAACGTCCCGTGCCGGATGTGCAATCGCTTACCGCAGACAACCGGATGCGTCCACTATGGAAGGACATTCAAAACTCCACACTCCACTCAAACGCATCGTTTGTTTCCGTCGGCTCAAACATGACCCGGCGGATTTCCTTTGTTGCCGGATCGTAAATCCGCAACTCGTAGGGATCGTTCGCAATCACCTTGCTGACACCCGAAAGCGTTTTCGTGTCGGCGTTCCAAGTGACCGAGACCACGTCAACAATCCCCTGCGTGACGTGTTGCGAAGTGCTGAGCAGGATCGGATGCTCCCCGACCGGCTGCACTGCCAGCACAAGGCACGAACCTGCGGGTAGTTCCACCGAAAGTTCGTCCCGGAAACTGCCGAAAAACGTGTCTCCCCAATAGTCGAACGCAACATACTCCTCCGCTTCCGGCAAGCCGATCCAACTCGCCGTCGTGTCGATCTTGGTCGGGTTGGCATCGTCCCAGTTGTAAAAGGCAACGATGTGTTGTGCTGGTAAACGAGCAGAAACACGCTCCGTACTCCTTCTGAAAACGAAAGCCTGAGTGTCCTCAATCCAAGTGTCACCAAATCGACTCATCGAGGGTTTAGTCAAATACCAAATTTTCGGTAAATCCTCGTTGAACAGATCGACCGGTCTTGCCGAGGTCAACCCGTGAGGACGCATCGTGCGGCGCAAGATGTTGAGCCGCTCTTCGGAAAGGTTCGGCAACCAATCGCTGAACACGTACAACTGCCCGCTGACGGCGACCCAAGTCGCAATGGTCTGCGCATGAACTAGCGGCATTGAATCTTTGACGTACACCGGGTCGGGATCATTCCACCACACGCGACCGTTGTAGAAGTATCGATTAGAGCCGTGCCAGGGTCCCCGCTTTAATGAACTCCAACTGGCACCATTGTCGGGACCTATCCGCATTGCATCCACGAGTCCATAGGAAGCCCCCATCGACCGCATGTTTTGCGAAACGTTGCAACCGAGAATGAACGCATCTCTGCCCGCTGCCTGTCGGACAATTTGAAGACCCAACCGGTGGGCGGCAACCGGTGTGATGGCGGGATTGAAAAAGACGGGTTCACCCAAATCGTCCGCCCGGTATTCGCCGTTGGCGGTGGCATAGATGTTTTCCACACCGAGAGCCGCATTGAAACCGTCCAGTTTGAAATAGTTGAACTGCCAATCATTTGCCATTTGTTCGACCGTCTTGCGAAGCCGTTCCTGAGCGGCGGGATTGGTCATGTCGAGTGACACCCCCGTCCAACGTGTCCGGTAAGGTTCCCCCTCTTTGTGTAGCAAGTCCCCTCGGAAAGAAAACCGCGTATTTCTCTCTTCGGTAATGCCACTTTTGGTGAAAAGACTGAGATCGTCCCATTCAGGCGACTCCGGCGAACCAGCAAATGGCAGGAGCCAGATTCCCGCCATCATGTCTTTTGACCGGATATGTTCGGCAGGGGCTTTCATGCCATTCGGATAGGGACCACGCGGATTGACTTGCAGAAAATTACGTCGGGGACCATTATTGGAAACCCCGTCTTGCCAACGGTCATCAATTTGGACGAAATTGAAACCGAAAGGTGCTAATTTTTCAGCGGCAACATCTGCCAAGACAAGGATGTCCGTCTCGTTACATGCTCCCCCTTTGCCTGCGTCCGCATACCAAGTGCAATAGCCTGCCGGGGGGTCTTTGATCCGAACCATGTTTTCTGTGGCAACCTGTTGGGCGTAGCGTTCGAGTCCGAGTCGGCAATCGTCGAACCAACCGATGACGAAATCTTCGGTCGCGGTCTGGTTCGGGCTCCTCCAATTCGTCGGCGGCATTAACTTGCCGTATTCGATGACGGGTTTAATGACCGGCAGACCGGCGGCATTTTTCTCCGAAAAGATAATCCCGGAACCGCGTCGGCTTGTGAGCCAGCCGGTCACAACACCACTTCGGTCTTTCGGATTGGCGGCGGCGAGGAACATGTAGGAGCCCCGATGTCGATCAACTGCCCGGAGACCGGCAGTGCCTAATGTTACGATGTCGTCTGCTGGCATGTGCAATTCGATTTGCGGGTATTCCAATTTTGCAATCGGAACGCCTTTGAACATATTTTCGTTCAGATCACGTCGAACCAGAACAAAGGGACCGAGTCTTGGCGAAACCACAAACAATGTTTCGGCGTTGCTATTGGCATCACGGACGATAAGCGCGTCTCCCGGTATGGTCGAACCGGCACCGCCGGCGGCAGCGGTCGCCGACGCGGTGTGTTCGTCGGAAAATTGAATTTTGGCGAAAGACCTCCACGCCCCTAAATGAGCACGGCTGATGGTAACGGTTTTTTGTGTATCGTCCCAAGTAACGGTGGCGGCACCACCGGCAACACCTATCCGTCCGCTTTGGGCAACGGCAGGAACCGAAATAAGCAGACACACGGCGGCAATGAGTAATCTAAACATTGGTCGAGAGTAGAGAAGGATTGTTTCGGGGTATTGTAGCAGAAACAATCAACAAAAAAAGAGCGGCGTTTTTTGACACTCGCGGCTCGTTATCCGGTCGCTCCACGTTGTTACGCTCCCGGCTTCCATGCGTTGGACGAGAATGTTGAGCAGAGTGGTCTTTCCGCAACCGTTAGGACCGACGAGTCCGACTTTATCTCCTGCTCAGAGCGTGAAGCAAACATCAACGAGCACCGGCTTGGCAGAAAAGTGCTTGCGGAGATGTTCGACCGTTAAAATGACTTCCATGCCATGCTTATTTTAAGATGGGGAAATTGTACCGCTTTCCAACGTTTTGTCAAACGAAAGCGGGGAGCGAAACAACCGCATTCCGTAGGAATGCAACCCTCGGTAGAAGAACGCCCCACCCGAACTACCGAGCGTGGCATTCCTAATGGAATGCCGACAATGGAAATGCGGCATTTTCTACCGAGAGTGGCATCCCTACCGGGATGCAATTTTGCATTGAACGTCGCAACAATGACGTCACCGTATCGTCCGTTGCTCTCGTAGCACCACATCCGCCAACCACAGGGCTTCGGCATTGTACAGGCCGTCGATGACAGCAATATCGGCTTCGGATTTGTCCCGAAACGCAACCTGCCAAAATTTGCCGTCTTCGTAAAATTCCCGAAGATTGCCTTCGCCTTCAGGTTCTCCGGCGGCATCGGGTGCATCGCCAGTCTTAAGCGTATGCAGGAAGTCGTTCAGTTGTTTGCACAGATCGTCAAACGTCGACTCGCCTGTAGGCGCACTGAAATTTGCATTGTCCAACCGGAGAACAATCTGGAGCGAATAGGTACGTCTGCCTTTATTGCCATGACGGACTTTCGTTTCAAATCGGCGAATGTCCGCGAGGTCGAACCGCCTTTCCCGCCGGATAGAGAGACATGTCCACTCTGTTTCGAGTCCGTCTTTGTCGAGGACAAACCGTGTTTTTCCGAACAGTATGTTTGCGACCCATGCAAAGAGACCAAATACGACCGCCCAAAACGGCAACAAAAACAGCAAAAATTCAAATCGCTGGTGGACAAGCACCATGCAAGTCATAAGCCCAAGCATGCCTGTCCAAAATGCAAAAAAAGCGAGCGAAACAATAACGTCGAGGGAAAAGTATCGCCACGTTACCTCCCACTGCGAGTCTGTTTTTTCGATATTGAAGGTTTGCATGGCATTCAATTTAGGCGTTCGATTTCAGACATATACGGCATCCCTTTCAATACGTTTTTTCAAGAGTGTGTCCATTCCGCGGCGAACGTGTATGAGATCGACGGGACGGGATGTTTTTTCTATAATTTCCTCTCGTAAATAAAACATCTGGATATAAGTCGGTTCGGCGACTTCTACGCACACATCGACATCGCTCTCTTCGGTCGCCTCATTTCGGGCGAAAGAGCCGAACAGACCAAGTTTCGTTACGCCGTACTTTTCGGCAAAACGCTCCTTGTTGTCGCGCAGGATTGTCAGAATGTCTTCACGAGTAAGCATGGCATTATTCTTTCCATGACGGTGAAATCGTACCGCTTTCCCCTGTTTTGTCAAACATGAAAGCCGGGAGTGAAGCAACGTGGAGCAACCGAATTATTTCGATGCCATCGCATCGGTCAAGCGGTTGAGGGCTTCGACCAATTCGATGGGAAACATCACAACGGTGTTCGAGTTTCCGGCACCGAGACCATCAATCGTTTGCAAGGTTCGCAGTTTCATTGCTCCAGAAGTCGTTGCCATGATTTCCGCTGCTGCCGCTAGGTTCGATGCCGCAATTTTGTCCCCTTCCGACTTCGTAATGTTCGCCCGCTTTTCCCTTTCGGCAGCCGCTTGACGCGACATGATGCGTTTGAGGTCTTCCGGCATTTCAATGTCTTGCAATCGGATCGAATCAAGATGCAATCCCCATGCTTTAATCCGTTCTTCCACGACCTCCGCAACACATTTTTGAATTTGATCCCGCTCCGATAGCAGTTCGTCAAGCGTTAGCGCACCGACGACATCTCGGAGTGTTGCTTGAGCATATTGTGCAACGGCAAATCGATAATTTTGTACAGAAAGCACCGCCTTCTCCGCTTCGCACACCAAAACATACAATACGCCATCGACCGATGCCGGCACGTTGTCTTTCGTGATCACTTGTTGCGACGGAATATTCAACGTCAAGAGCCGTGTATCGACGAATTGGATACTGTCGATAAAGGGTACAACGTAGACGATTCCCGGTCCGCGAACGCCTCGGAATTTGCCAAGCCGCAACAGAATCCCGCGTTCCCACTGGGCGGCAATGCGAACACCGGAGACGAACAACCACCAAATGGATGCACCAATGACAAATACAACAATCGCCTTGAAGATTTGTATCATTACGTCATTCGGAATGGCATTGTTGTTTGACGAGTCAAGGCGACTCCAATCGACCATCGTTGCAATCAGGACGATTGCCAATAGGATTAAACCGCCGCCGTTGAGCATTGCCCGAACCGGTGTTCCGAGCGACGAATGACTTGTTGATTGCGATATAGGTTCAGATTGCGTGGTTGCCATTGGTCTGATTTTGGTAGTGATTTTCTTCCCGCATTGTACAGCATTTCGTTTCATTGTACAAGCGAACACCTTCGATTTGCGCGATGTCCAACAAAAGCGGCTGTAAGGCTCACACCCTTTCCCGACAATTCTGGTACAATGGTGGAGGTATTCGATTATTCAACTCCACCGTTTCCCATGCGAACTTTTTTTTGGACTTGCGTACTGGCGTTGTTGTTTCTTCCGTACGTTGCTGCGCAAGACTTGGCACAGTTGCGAAAAACTATTGAAGACACCCTACCGGCAAAGTTGCCCGACGATCTCGGAAAAAGGGATGTACCGCCCGAAATCGTTGCCGCCTACCAAAAGGTCGTCGATACCGCAAACCAAATCTATACACTGCCGAATCTCGACGAACAAAATAAACGCTGGACGATGCGCCTAGAAACTTACGCTCGCATCCCTCTCGCTTACACCGATGCGCGTACCCATTATGCCAGATTGACCGTTCTCAGCGACGAAATGGATCGATGGGGACCCAAAGAGTTTGCCAAATCGACCGAAGAACACGTCCTGAAACTCGGTGCTCTCTTGGCGGTCCAAACGGGCAACAACACAACGAACATCAACCGTCAGGCACTGGCTCAACGGATGGTCCTGTTTGCGGAACAGTATCCCGGTGCGGATTCGTTGTCTCTGATCGACTCGTTTTTGCGTGATGTGCGCTCCATGAAGTCACAAACCTATCGGGATCGTCGGCTCGCCGAGATAGGACCGATCTTTCAGGAATATTATCGAAGTATCAATCAAACTCCAAGAGTACGGCTCCTCGACACGGACATCCGCCGGGCAACGCTTCCCGGAACCCCAATGATACTACGGGGAGTCGATCTCGACGGCAGAGAGTTTAACCTGACTTCGATGCGTGGAAAGGTCGTGCTAATCCAATTTTGGGGAACCTGGTGTATTCCTTGCAGGGCAGAGATGCCAGACTTGATTGCACTCCACGAAAAGTACCGGGCTGATGGATTTGAAATCATCGGCATCAATACCGGGGTCCAGGGAGACGACGACAGATGGGTACGACGATTTCGCGATACCACTTTGTTTAGCGGCAAGAGACTTACGTGGAAGATTCTGCACGAAGGACTGAACAAACGCCAAAACCCCAACAGGGAAACCGCCACTGATTTCTATGGAATCACGGAGTTGCCCGTGTTGATTCTCGTCGGTCGGGATGGCAACGTTCTGCAAATACATCCGCTGTTGAGTACATTGGACTCGCTCATCGCAGAAGCACTCGAGCCGAAGTTCGATTGGACCGAAGAGGAATTGGAATTTATCGAGGAACGCAAAAAGAAAGAGCAGGAGGAAATAAACCAATTACTCGAAAGGATCAGGAATGAAAGCCCCGCCCCGTCACGGTGAGGGGTTTGTGCCCTCTTGCAATTTGCCCATTTTTCGCTACACTGGATTGCCCCTTGTTTTCCCGTATAAAGTTCTATGAAATGCATCGTTGTAACGCCGGAGAAGACCGTGTTGAGTCAGGATTCGACGTTCGTTGTCCTGCCGCTTTTTGACGGTGAGTGCGGCATTTTGCCCAATCATGCCCCGCTGATTGCCCGGCTAGGGGCAGGTGAACTTCGCATCACTGGCACGGACGGACAATTGACACCGTATTACGTCGAAGGGGGATTCGTTGAAGTGTTGGGGGACACCGTTGCTTTGTTGACGATGTACGCTCTACCGGCACAGGACTTGAACTTGCCGGAAGCCGAAGCGGAGTTGGAAGAGGAACTGGCGGATCACGACGACTCGATGGCACTCGCCGGCATTCGACAGGAAAAACTGTCCAACTGTCGTGCAAGAGTCCGGGTCGCACGCAAAATGGCGGGACTGACGACGGGGCGGTAGACAATATACTGTATACAGTAAACGTATACAAAAGAAACGTATACAAAAGGTTCCTTTTTTCACGCCACTCTCACTTACCAAAAATCGCAATCACTGCCGGTGGATAAGCACGTATGCGGTTCGACTCCGGCATACGCGGCAACTGTGTGAGGTCGAACCGCTCGTCCGCTTCAATGACAAACGTCGAATCAGCAGGCGCGAGTTCAACGAGACGGTGTAGCATTGCTAGCATTTCCTCCTTTCGAGAACTATAAAAATCGTAAGGCGGCGAACAAAAAACGATCCACGGCGTTTCCTTCGGCGGATGTTCTGCTTCGTTTTTGACCCAGAAAAAAGCATCCGTTTTGCACAGAGTGCAAATCGGCAACAGATTCAGTGCTTCCAGATTTTTTCGTAAGAGTGAAGCCGTCGGCAGATGGATTTCGATGATCGTTGCCGCCGTTGCACCACGACTGATCGCCTCAATCGCTATCGCTCCGGTTCCACCGAAGAGATCAATGGCATACATTCCCTTGATGCCGGGTCCGATAAGATTGAAAACGGCTTCCCGCACACGGTCTTTCATTGGACGCACCCGGTTATCGCCGGTGTATTGCAGTTTCGACCCGCGAAATTTGCCGCCGATGATTCGCAACCCTATCGGTTCCTTCGCCCCGGGTTCGCTCCCAACATTGCGTTTGCCAGAACGAGCGGGGGACGCAAGCCCGCCGATGGAACGTCCAATATCAAACACGGTCTCTTCCCCGCCGTGCGTTTTCTTCTTTGTTGATCGTTTCATAAATCATAAACCTCAAATAAATTTGGCAGTTTTTGTCCTTACTGGGCGATTATTCGTGTCGATACCATTCATGTCTATGCCATTCGTGTCGATACCATTGCCTACCAGGATGCAAAATCGCCATTTAGCGGTTGTGGTTCTGTATCGTTACGTTCATGATCCGCAGAACAACATCCTCTGTCTCATCGCCGCCGTCATCAGTTTCATTCGCTCCGTATGAATAAAGCAAAAACGCCGTCGCTTCATCAGGAGCAAGTTTGTACGTCAACGTCTTGCTCCCCGTGCAGGGATCAATCGGCACTTCTTCGAGATATGCTGGCACCAGTTCATCCAACGTTGTCGGGTATTCTCCCTGCGCCGACTTGTGCCGCTCCAATGCCACTGCAATGCGAAACAGATCGAATCGTGCGTTCGCATGGTCTAACGTTTTTTGAGCCGGATTACCGGGATAAAACAACATCTTGGCAATCACTTGATCCGCAATCAGTTGAGAGCGGGTACGCATCAATGGAACACGAAACAGACTCCAAAAACTTTCTACCTGTCGGCATTTATCAGTGTGCATTCTCTCTCGTTCGTCGGGAGGCATCCGTCCGGCTCTCTGAAGGTATTCAGTAATTCGTTTACCGGCAATGTTCTGGTCAATCGGCAAAACGAAAGTGATCCATTGCAACATGTTTTTGTCCCATGAAGTAGGACCACTGCCGCAACAACCCGAACCGCTGAAAAAGTGCTTGAGGGTTTCTTCGTCTCTCACACATACTCCTTGTAATCCTGCATAAACCATGTGAAGTTCGAATTCCGAATCCACCGTCGTTCTTTGCGGCAAGGCTTCCAAGTCTTGGGCAAATTGTTCCAACTGTTCAGGAGTCAGATTGCCGTGTTGCAACACCAATTTAGCGGCTTCCCAACCCAGCCCTTCAACTGCAACGCCGACAAGATTAATGACGTAAATCGGATCATGAATGTAATGTTTGCGCGACAGATAAAACATGCTCATCACGTCGTACCATGCACCGTCAATGTCCCCCTTTTCGAGTCGCTCGGTGATTCGGACTTGTAATTCCCGGGCGAACTGTCGTTGTGATTGAACATCAGGAAGTAACACCACCGACAAACCGCCGCCCTCGGGTCGCCAGCGATAGCACTCAAAATTTGGCTTACGCACGGCAACGCCGAAGAGATCGAGTAGCGGCGACCGTTCTTCGAGCCATCGGGCAATGTTCGGATGCTCCTTCGCCCTCCACGGAGCGGCAGCGAGTTGCCGACGCAAATCTTCGTCCCCACTGGAATCATACCGGGCATCACTCCCCTCTTCCTGGTTGGCTTCCCACTCGTCGCGGAGAAAACTGTGAAAGTCGTGGTTATCGAGGTACTGCGGCTTCGCGTAAGGATCAATACCCATGTGTTCGCAGAGCGGAATCCATCGGTTTTCAAACCACCAATTTGAGTGTTCGTGTGTCGGCATCTCCTCCCACGGAACGCTGGTTGCGAGAGCATATTGTTCGAGTGCTTTCGGACCAAGGGCGGCGATGATGAGACGCAAACCATTATCTTCCGGCGGCGAAAGTTTGTGGATGTACGTCTGTTCGAACGCACCGAAGTAGTCCACGTTGCCGTTCGGCAAGAGTGGCGATGTGATGCCGGTCGTCTCCGGCGAAATCCGTAGCGGCATGGGGATCAAACAAAAATAGACGAGTGCTGTAACGACAGCAAGCGTCCAATAGCGGCGGCGTTTGTACCAGGGTTTTTGCATCTCTGTTGTCTTGATTGTTTCGGCGCGAAATTGTTGCGGCGCGAAGGTTCATATTGGTTCATTGTACCACATGGGTCTTGCTCTTGACAGACTGTTTTTTTTGCCTAGAATGACGGAAGTTTTTGCGGGATGGTGTAAAGGTAGCACGAATGGCTCTGAACCATTTAGTCGGGGTTCGAATCCCTGTCCCGCAATTTTGGGACTTTTGCCCCCTCTTGAATTTCATTGCAAGATGTTGAATTAAAAGAACTTACGTCAATGATAAAATTTTCCGATTCTGCCCCTTTCTGCCCCTTTCTGCCCCTTTTCGGCGTGTTCTGCACCAGATTCTGCCCCTGCATTTTTGCCAGATGCTTGCTCGTAAAATTTGTCGATGGCTTTGCCAGTCTGACGATAATGCTCCATCGCCACCGCCTCTGTGTGCCCAAGCCAGTAATTGACAACGTGAGCAGGATAAATCTCGATCAATTCCGTCGCTCGGCTACTTCGCATGTTCTGAAATGGCTTGACCCATAATGTCAGCCCTGCCAATGCCGCTCTCTTAGCAATGAAGGAACCAAGCGATTTTTTATACGTGATCTCAGGGTAAATTTTGTCAACGCCATCCGGTGCGGTCTCAAACGCTTCGCGAAAGAAGGGATACAGTTCTTTGAAAATCGGTACTATCCGCTTTTCCTTTCCCTGCCCCTCTGTCTTCGGGGAATGGACAGTGAACCGATTCCGTTCCCAGTTTACCTCTGACCACTTCAAGCCGACCAGTTCCGATGGACAACGCAGACCACCGTATCGGGCAAGAGCGATGATGAGTCGTTGCTGTGGACTGTTGCAAGCGTCAAGTAGGGATTGAGTCTCGCCATCTGTTACAAAGTACATTTTTTCCCGATTGCTATGCCGTCCGGGGGAGTATTGGGACTTGGCAACGAACCAGAATCAAGATAAAAGCAGTGTGATGGTCGGCACGTTGGAAAACAGCATGAACTACTCGGTGCCCTTGAAAACGACGCTGGACAGGATCAAAACGTCGGCATACGAGCAGGTCGATGTCCCGAACATTACACTGGAGTCGATGACAGGGGTGATTACTTCGGGGAAAAGTTTGAAGGCGATTTATTGGTCGCTGATCGTCCGGTGCAAGGAAAAAATGAAGGTTTGGGGACCGCAGTTGCGGCATTTGGTCAAGATCATCATTGACGGTTCCTACCGTCCCGGAACCGGATTCTCTCAAACGTTCGCGACTTGCTATTCTCCCTAATCCACGCGGCGGGCTCTGTATATTCCCTCTTGCCTTTTTGGGCAAAAATCGTTAGTCTTGGCGATTAACCATGTATCGCCTAACCATGCATCGCCTTTATCTCACCACCCTATTCCTCGCTTACTGTTCCTTGGCGTTCGCCCAGGGCAACCCACGCGATCCGCTCAGTGCCCAATTTCGCACCGGAGTACCGGTAGAACGCGGGATACCGGCTAAATATGAGTTCGGCGATGCGCGACTCAACGATGTTTGTTTTGTCAACCCACAGCGCGGCTGGGCGGTCGGCGACCGTGGTGTCGTTTGGACGACCTTCGATGGCGGAGCAAGTTGGCAACTGTTGGAAACGCCTATCGACTGCACCTTGCGGTGTGTGCAATTTTTCAATGAATCCTTCGGCATTGCCGTCGGGCATTATTGGTTTCCTGCCACGAATCAAATACACAGCCGGCAGGGACGCGGAGTCATTCTCATTACGCTCAACGGCGGACAATCTTGGATTGCCCGAATGACACCCGACTTGCCGCCGTTATACTCGGTCAAGATTTTCGCCCCGACAATGATTCTCGTTGCCGGGGCGGCTTCCGAACGCTTTCCAAGCGGTGCGGCAATCTCCCGGGACGGTGGACAAACTTGGCAATCCGCGTCGTCGGCACTCTCCGATGGTTTTGCCGCCGCCGATTTTTATGATCCGAAAACCGGCATCGGCATCGGATTTCACGGGATCATGCAGCAATTTCAAGACGGCATCATGGCTTCACAAACCGCTACGTTCGGACTGCGCCGAGTGTCCGCCGTTAAAGTAAACTCAGACGGCAAGGGCGTTTACACCTGGGCGGTCGGAGATCGCGGTTTGGTTTTGTCCACGCCTGACCACGGTTTTCGCTGGGGCACTGTGCCGGGAGCCTTGCCGGGCAATGCGGCGGAAAGCGTCGATTTGAAAACCATCGAGGCACACGGCGGTCAACTTTGGGTCGCAGGAAATCCGGGTAGCGTCATCTACATGTCGAACGATGCCGGACAAACATGGCGGGGATCATTTACCGGTGTAACGGCAACGATCCGAAAAATTGTCTTCGTCGATGCTCTCAACGGCTGGGCGGTTGGCGATTTGGGGACGATCCTCACGACCCGAAACGGCGGACAAACTTGGACAGTCCAACGCACCGGCGGGACGAAACTATCGGTACTGGGACTCTTCGGCGAAGCGGAAACGATCCCCTACGAGGCATTCGCTGCTCTTTCGGCTAATCAGGGTTACTTGGGTGGGTGTGTAATACTCTTTCGCAATGAACAGAACAACACCGATTGGGATGGGCGTTTTCATGAATCAATGATCCGGGTCGGCGGGTCCATCGGGACGGAACTCGGCACCTTTCCGATTCTCCCGCGTGAACTCTGGACCTCGGCGGACAATCTCGTCGAACACATCCAACGAACAACGGACGGCAGAGGCATGGCACAACTGCGCGAGCGTCTCGTCAGAGTGATCCGCCAATGGCGACCGGAAGTTTTGTTGACTTCCAACTACACGAATCGCTTTACCGACTCGGCAGTCGAGGAACTGACGCTCAGCGAAGTGCAGATCGCGGTCGGATTAGCAGGGGACTCGTCGGCGTATCCGCATCACTTGACCGAACTCGGGCTTTCGCCGTGGAATGTCAAAAAAGTCTATCTACCGCTCAAAAACGGAATGCAGGGGGACTTTCACTATAACACTTCGGACCCGACGGTACAATTCGGCACACCGCTTGGTGAAATGACGTTCGTCTCCAGAGGACTCATTGGAGCCGAAAGGGTACCGACCATTCTCGGCTTTGCGAATGGTACGCCAAGCAGTGAATTACCCACCAGAGGGGACTTTTTCGTAGGCATTCCCATCATGCCTAGCACCGATGGACGAAGAGCCTATCCAGGAATAATTGAATTCCAAGACGAACAACGCCGTCAGGCGTTGGCTCGCCGGAATGTTCTCCATGTGTTAAGGAACACACGGGAGTCCAGCAATTCGGCAGGTTTAGTCGCCCATGCCACCAACTTGGTTGGTGTATGCAGTCCCGACTCGGCGGTACAAATCTTGCTTGAAATGGCAGAGCAGTTTCACCAAGAGGGGGACTGGTTCGCCGCCACGGAAACGTATATGTTCCTGACCCGGCAGTATGTCCAGCATCCGCTCGTTCGGCAGGCGTTTGTCCGTCTGATGCAGTACGCTGCTTCCGGGGAAATTGCCGCCGGAGAACAACAGAGTAATTTTGCGGTCGAACAAATAAGCAAATTGAGTGCTAGTCCCAGCCAACGACAGAACTTCTCGGGACAGAACATCTTGCAGATTGAGAGTTCCCTGCAAACGTCCGGGGGGAGAACATTTATCCCAGATCACACTCGCAACGATCCGCAGCAAGACAGGGCATTGCTCTTGGCACCATATCTTTCGCAAAACTTTCCTGATCTTGCGGACGATGTTGTGTTGCAATTTGCGGTCGCCTCGGCGATGCGGCGGCACGGCAGGGAACAGGATGCCGCCCGATTTTACTGGACACGAGGCAATCAGCGATTCGACGATGTCTGGGGAGTGCGGGCACGAACGGAACATTGGTTGACGGTGCAGGACAAATCGCAACTGCCCATGGAGCAGCAGGAATTGCCAATGCCCGCGTTGGTGTCCGCTCCGACGAATGTGAAACCCTTCTTAGACGGGAAGTTTGACGACGAAAAAGATCGCGGCGTTTGGCGGCAGGGGAATGTTTATTCGCTCACTCCGGCAACGCCCCGGCAACGTTTGTCGGAGTTATTACAGACAGGAACCCCGGTGCGGCGAGTCGGTGCTGTCCGAGAAGAGCGATTGAGATCAACGTCGCACAATTTCGGTACGCAGGTCATGTTCCTACACGATGCGGAGTATTTGTACATCGGCTTGCGGTGCCCGAAGGTGCCGGGAATTGATTATCCGCCGGTTCCAGAGGGGCAACGACTCCGGGATATAGGAATGCAAGACCAAGACCGCGTCGAAATCTTGATCGATGTCGAACGGGACTACGGCACGTACTATTCTTTGACGATAGACTCACGCGGTTGGGTGACGGATGCTTGTTGGGGTGCCAACAGTTGGAATCCGCAGTGGTTTGTTGCCCGGCATGAAGACGAGCAAGCATGGTACATTGAGTCGGCAATGCGCTTGTCGGAATTATCGCCGGGAATGTCCGAACGGGCAATGCGACCGACGACGACTTGGGGCATTGCGATTCGCCGATTGGTTCCCGGCGTGGGGATTGAATGTTGGAATGCCGAAAACTCGTTTGAGTTGAACGAAGGATTCGGGTTGCTGGTGTTGCCATGAAAGTGGTGCTTCGTTACTCTTTCTACTGCCGCCGATTCTATTGCCGCCGACTCAAATACGCCGATAACGCGGCATCGAGCGGAGTACCGGTGCGGAACAAAGCATAGTCGCACTGCTGTCCAACACAACCCCGTTTCACTTCATCGAGATACGTGTTCAGTGCTTCCAAGTATCCCTTCCGCAACATTCGCGGATCGCAACGGACATGTGCCGATAGTTCCAAACCCTCAAACCGAGTTGCTCCGCCGAGGGTGAAATCAAGTTCCATGTCGTCAAGAATGTGCATCACCATGACATCGTGTCCATGACTTCGCAAGTACCGCAAGCCTTGAAACAATCCTTCGCGCTGCATGAGCAAGTCGGAAATCAGAACGACCAATCCGTTGGGGCGAATCGACTCCGTCGCTTCTCGAAACGCCTCTTGCAGATTGGGTTGCGAACCTTCCGGGTCTTCGAGCAGTGCCGATAGGTCAGCGGTTTCGCCGCGGCGTTGCTCTTTACGGTGTTGCTCGTTATTGGCGGCAACAGGCGATGAGCGAAACATTCGATCCACGAGTGCAAAGAGATGCGACTGCTTCATTTTTGAGGGCAACGTGTTTCGCGCATGTTGGTCGAACAGGATACACCCGACGGCATCCTGTTGCCGCAGTGCCAGATAAGCAAGCGACACTGCCGCCGTGCAGGCATAGTCGTACTTCGTCATGGCACCGCTGCCGAACCGCATGCTTTGCGACGCATCGAGCAGAATCGTAAGCCGTAGGTTGGTATCGACTTCGTACTGTTTGACGTAGAGCCGGTCTTGTTTTGCCCAGACTTTCCAATCGACGCTTCGGGGATCATCGCCGGGAACGTACTGCCGGTGTTGCCGGAACTCGACAGAATTGCCGAAGTGCCGGGATTTATGCAGTCCACTGAGAAAACCATCGACGACGTACTTGGCACGCAGTTCGAGCCGGGAAATCCGCTTGAGGGTCTCTGGATGAAAATAGTTCGTCAGCACGGGGGTACATTATAGACGGTCAAGACGGTTTTTGGAAGATGTGCTCTATTTGACACACAAAATTTTGGTACAATGGTTAATTATTGGTTCAATGGTTAATCATGCGTCCGATTGTTGCGTTTCTTTTCTGTGTTGCGGTCAGTACGGCGGTCTATGCCGAAGAAGTGTTGCTCGACCTCGAACTTCCCTTGACGGCGAGGTCCGCCCAAGCCGCTGCCACGACGCTTGAACGGCTCGCACCGGATACCACGACGGTCTTCATTCAACTCAACGTCCGAACCGACGAAGAAATCTTCGGTCGCGGAAGTCCCTTCGGCGTGTGTTACGACCTTGCCTTGCTCTTGACCAGTGAACGATTTGCACATATTCGTTTCGTCGCATTCATTCCGCAATCCATTCAAGGACATTCCGTGCTTGTTACGCTTGCTTGTAATGAACGCATAATGGCAGATCGCGCCGAAATCGGTGCCGCCGGTATTGACGAACCGAGAATCACCCCCACGCAACGGCAAGCCTATCAAGAAATTGCCAAGCGGCGGAACATTCCGACAGCCCTCGCCGATAAACTACTCGACACCAACGCCGTGTTGCTCCAAGTCGAAACAGAACACGGACTTCGGCTCCTCGCTCCAAATGAGGTCGAAGACCTTCGGCAAACGGAAACTTTTGCCGACGAACCCGTTGCACTCATACCAGCGGGACAGCAAGGAATCCTCTCGGCGGACCTTGCCCGACAGATTCGGTTGATCGATCTCATTGCCGATGACCGAATCGCTGCCATTCGGGGCTTCGGACTTGCACCGGACAGTTTGAAAATCATTCCGATTATCAACGAATTCGGTCATGCCGTTCGGGTCAACTTATCGGGGGTTCTCAATATGGATCGAGTCGGTGCCGTGATGCGAAGTATCCGCAATCATTTGGACTCGACGGAGAATAACATCAATTTTTTGTGCCTACACATTGATTCCCCCGGTGGAGATTTGGAGGCAAGTTTAACGCTCGCTACTTTCCTCGTCCATGAAGTCGATCCCACCAAAGTTCAGACCGTTGCATACATTCCTTACCATGCGCGATCGGATGCCGCCCTCATTGCGATTGCCTGCAATGAAATCGTGCTCGGACCCGAAGCCGTGTTGGGGGGGGATGGTGCGAGAGTCTTTTCGGCAGCGCAGATTGCGGACGCGCGTCAAATGATACAAGAATCACTGGCAAAGAGAGCGATGCGGTCTTGGTCGTTGCCCGTTGCACTCGTTGATCCAGACATCGAAATTTTCAGGATGGTCAGAGATGCAGAAGGTCAACGAAGACCGATGGTCAGTTTTTTAAGCGACGAAGAACTCGCCGAACTGCCCGACGCGGCACTGTGGCGAAAAGAGGGAGTTGTGAAGCCGAGAGGGGAACTCCTGCACATCGTCCAGGGAAAGGGGGAACAATTCGGACTCGTGAGCCGTACTGCCAAGGATTTTGCCGAGTTTAAGTTGAACTACGCTTTGGAAAAAGACCCGATGCTGGCGGATCCAACTTGGGCAGATCGGTTGCTCCATTTTCTTCAACGCCCGGAAATGTCGGCGATCATCCTGCTCGTCGTTTTCATGGCACTGATGTTTGAATTCAACTCGCCGGGCGTTGGTGTCGGCATCTTCGTGGCGATTGTTGGAATCGTGTTGTACTTTTGGCTCAATTTTCTCGGTGGAACGGCAGGTTGGTTGGAAGTGATGCTGTTTCTCGTGGGAGTCGGGTGTATATTGCTTGAAATTTTTGTGCTTCCCGGCTTCGGAATTTTCGGGATCGGGGGCATTGCGCTCATACTGTCTTCATTGGTGCTGGCAAGTCAGACGTTTATCATTCCGCAGAACTCGTATCAACTACTGCAATTCCGTAACTCGCTGTTAATTTTGGTGGTATCGGGCTTGGGAATGTTAGGGTTTGGGTTCGTGCTCTCCCGAATGTTAGAAAAGATGAACAAGCCGAGCGACAAGGAGATGGAAACGCTTCAAGAGACAGAGCGGCTTGCGAATTACGACGGCTTGGTCGGACAACGGGGCACCGTTGCCACGCGTCTCAATCCGGCGGGCAAAGCCTGGATCGGCAACGAGTTATACGATGTCGTCTCCGACGGCGACCTCATCGAAAAGGAGGGTCCCATCGAAGTCGTGCAAGTGATTGGGTATAAAATTGTCGTGAAACGGTCGGACTCTGTTTTATAACTCTTTTTCCGATTTCAATTTCGAGGGGCAGTGTCGCATGGTGAACGTCGGGGAACATCAGTAATGTTGCTGACGGTTGTGAATAAACACGTTCAAGAGCGGCGGGCTTACGCCCCTGCTCACCGGGTGGCTCTGGGAAATTGCTTTCCCAGAGCTCCCACAGATCCGTGCGTGCGGACATTACCGCACACGGCTCATCAAAATTTTGCTTCACTACGTGTTATTCAGGGAGCGTTTGCCAATTAGGGGCAGGAATTCTGTCGAGAAATGGCGAAAAACAAGGGAAAAAGCCTGAAAACCAATGCAAGCGGAAGATCGAAGCCGCAAATGTAAGCCGGAATTGACAACT
>Ga0123353_10003947_pt1 | contig 18962 bp, 15 predicted proteins | sample TergutLab28metaG_3_FD_92763 | JGI IMG/M metagenome (GOLD analysis project Ga0123353, IMG submission 92763) | Labiotermes labralis P3 segment gut microbial communities from Petit-Saut dam, French Guiana - Lab288 P3 | ecosystem: Host-associated > Arthropoda: Insects > Digestive system > Gut ... | reverse complement strand
TTAACTGTTGCAACTCCCGGTACAGCGGCCTCACGATGGTTCGTGCAGTCGATGTGCCGGGGGTTGCGGCATTTAACTGCCACCTTAATCTATGAGCGTACTCTCGTTTTTATGAAACTCCAAAATTTTCGCTTCAATATGCCGGCGTACATCCGGATTCTCGCTTGTCTCATATAAAAAATGAAGTACACTGAGCGCATCTACTTCCCTGCCTGCTCTGTTATAAAACGCGGCGGCCAAAGAGGCGAGATTTCTCTGATGAGCGCTGGGTATGGCGGCCGCCATTGAAATATAAGCGGCCGCGCGTTCGTGGTCGTCGTAATGCTGGTAATAAAGCATGCCGAGATAAAACGGAATATTCCACTTGCGGTCGCCAAGAACATTCATCCCTCTTTCAAGAATTATTCTTGCGGCGTCGGGGTTATTGCACAAATCGGGAATCATAAGCCCGCCGAATTCGTATGCTTCGTGGAAGTGAGGATGAAGACGTGTTATAATGTCAAGCATCTGTATCAGCCAGTCAAACTGCCCGTCTCCGCTGATATGTTCACCGCTGTAAATCACAGTTCGTATCCAAAGATAATGGGCATACGTAGTATTAAATCCAAGCATAAACGGTTTTATACGTTCATTACCGGGCAAAAATGCCATACTTTCAATTGCGGGAACTGTACCGCGGACGATGTTTAATTGTTTTTTTACAAGCACTATACCTGAAAAAAGCAATATCATTAAGAAAAAACTTGGAAGCGCCCTTTTCACTACAGATCCTTTTTTGCGAAAAGGAGTGACGAAAACAGCAGTAAAAGCGCTGTATAAAGCAGTCCGTACAAACATGAGAGCAATACAAAACCATTGGGTAAAGCGAGATCAAATACCACCTGAGTACGGATATTAAAATGCTGAAGGTTTGGAAGAGCGTAATTCAGGAAGACAAGAATTGCTCTCATAACAGGATTTGCCTGAACATCCGCGCTAAGTGTAATAAGATCGTTGAGATGGCCCGCGGCATAAAACGCCAAAGTAAAGATTGCGGCAAGAGTTGGCGTTGTAAAGCAGGAAGCCAAGATCGCCGCCGCTATAATAACCGCCATCTCAATCATAAGAAGAAACACCGCGGCGTAAATACCGGTTTCAGGCATTCTTCCGGCAAGATATGTTATGGCAGTAATAAATACCAAAGCTATGAGAATAAAATTAAGAACAAGCGTCACAAAAAGCCCTGCAAATTTGCCAGCAATAAACTGCGTTCTGCCAATCGGTTTACAGAGTACTCCATAAACCGTTTTGTCGGCGATCTCTGTTCCAAGAACTCCAACTCCAATAAACACAGCGAGAAGAAGTCCCGTGAGCGACATTGTCGCAAGCCCGAAATCAGACATCACCTGTACTCTTGACATAACCGAAAGATCACCAAAAGAGAGCGCCAAAAGAAGCGCAACCGCGGCCACAAGAAGAATATTGTAAAGTACCTTATTTCGTACCGTCTCCTTAAATGTGTTTAAAGCCACAAGCCAGATAACTCTCATGAGGCGGTCCCTCCCTCTTTTAGCTCAGAGTTTCCATAAAGGAGCGCTTCAAGAGGCATTGTACGTTTTTGCACAGATAAACAGTAGACGCCCTGCTCGTAAAGTTTGCGCTGGTATTCGCTTGGGTCTTTTTGCGCGGGGATCAGTACAGAAATATCTCCTGATGACGGACGTAAAAGCTCTAATCCATCCTCACGCAAATTAGCCGCAAGATCATCAGGGATCGACGGAATAACAAGTTCAGTGCCAAGAGATCCCCTCTCCAAAAGTGAGGATACGCTTCCTGTAAAACTTAAAGCTCCCTTGTCAAGCACAACCACATCCTGGCAAACAGCCTCAATATCTTCAAGAACATGGGTGCTGAAAAATATCGTTCTCCCCTCCTGCCCAAGTTTACAGAAAAGATTTCTGAAAAGCCGTCTTGACGGCGGATCAAGCCCGCTCATAGGCTCATCGAGAATAAGAAGCTTCGGGTCGCCTAAAAGTCCGCAAGCCATATTGAGCCGCTGCTGCAGCCCTTTTGACAAGCTGCGTACTTTTGTTTTTTGACGGTCGGAAAGTTCCACCGCGTCAAGCACTCTTTTACGTTCTGACAAAACAGAACCTGCTTTGACGCCAATAAGGCGGGCGGAAAAGTCAACTGTCTCCGCCACTGTGAGATGCTTGTAAAAATAGGGCTGCTCGGAAACATAAGCCACATTGCGTCTTGAATCAGGCAGCTCTGAGCTTAAGCCCATCAGGGAGATTTTGCCGAAAGTCGGCTTTACAAGCCCCATCACCATTTTTATAGTGGTGGTCTTTCCAGCTCCATTCGGCCCGACAAAACCGGCAATACGATTCCGAGCGAGCGAAAACGAAAGCTCTTTCACGGCTGTAAAAGGGATTCCCCGGAATCCTTTACGGTAGACTTTGGTTATTTTTTCAGCGCTTAAAATAGTACCGTTCATAATAAATCAAAATTACAAAACGTTGCTATGAAAAAGCAAGGGTTAGATAAAATTCTGTTATCCGCAAATATTACTGCCATAGGTGTTTACTGAGCAACGTTCCCTGAGCTATATTTATATACTGGTACACGGCACGCGCTTACACTGCACCGCACGCAACTGCACGCAGGGCCGTGAGGCTTCTTGACGGCACAGTGTAAACGTGTGCCGTCATTCAGTATAGTTGAGCATTATTGAAAACAGACCTGTTTCATGGTTTTTCAAAGGGAAAAGTTAATGGGAAGAAAGCTGAAATTTATTAAAGCCGCGGCGGCGGTAATTGCGCTTAACAGCTTGGTGATTGCGCAAGATGAAGCGGTAGTAATAAGCGCGCCTGTATCATGGACAACGCTGCGTACAGATTCGCTCTTTGTAACGATTCAGGCAGATACCTCAAGACTGCCTAAGGGTACGATTGACTTCAAGGTCAAAAGAAACATGAATAACCGCGCCTCCGCGTTTTTTAATAAAAGCGTGAAAGTGGAAGATTACAATGCAGACATTTTCCTCGGTATCATCAGGGATAAATATTTGGGCGGAACAGATTTTCTAAGTATTGAGTGGAACGTTCCCGGCAGTGAGCTTAGCGGGACGGTTGAGCCTTTTGGCAGGGCGGTCATTGAAGAGACCGCGAAGAGCACTGTGTCCGCTCTAAAACTTAAAGACGGGGCATCCATCACTCAGATCTCAGATGCTCTTATGGGAGTAAAGAGTCAGGATATCGGCGCCAGTAAATTCGCGGCAGGATGGAATAAAGAGGGGCTTTACATACTGTTTAACCCTGCGGCCAATGTTTCGGAGATGCAGTTTGCTTTTGACGCCAAGTGCGGCCGCAGCGCGTTTTTGTCATGGGCCGACAGATTTATAGTGTACGACGCCAATGCTGAGAGCGTTCGCGGTGTACACTACAGAAGATCTGTCAATAAAAATGCCGTTCAGTATGATGAAATGACGTGGGGAGAAGCAGAAGGACTCTCTTTATCAAAAGCGGAAAACTCCAAACTGATAAAAGCAGAGTGGCACGAGTTAGGCTTGCAGCCTTTTGAAGAGCGCAATCTTGGGTTTGCGGTATTTGTAAATGAAAAGGCAAGGAAAGCGGTTCTGCCTTACCCTTCCGCGGCTAAGCGGGAGATTCCCGGAACGTGGGGAGAGCTGAGATTAGAAAAGTAGTTGCGGCGCAGGCTGTCAATTTGCTATATTTAGTATCTTCATTTAATGGTGGTCGTAGTTCAATTGGTTAGAGCACTAGATTGTGGTTCTAGTTGTTGGGGGTTCGAGTCCCCTCGATCACCCCATTTTTTTACCAAAATTATGAATCCCAATCCTCACCTGTCGGCGGTGACAATTTCTTTTTTGTATCAAACAAAAATTCCTGCTTCCCGCATGTCAATTTTACCTTTTTCCCGTCAGTGTCTATAGAAGCTCTGTTTCCACTCTCTCTGTTGATATAGATAGAAGCAAGCGCGACAGCCTTTTCAAGTCCATCACCCCGTTTATAATTATAAACCTCGTCGGGTTGGGCTAAGCGTACAGGCTCATCGTAGATTGATTCTTCTGTCAATTCTGAAAGATATTTATAGACGTCATCAAGTCCCAAATTATTAACACTATTAATACATACCGGATTTCTCTCTACCGCGGCTTTAATAAAAGGTTTCCACGGAGAGTTTGAGAGGTCTCTGAAAGCTGTGAATGCGAGGTCTGCGGTTTGATTCGTTTTACGCTGCGCTTTAAGAGCTTCCCGCGCGTCTGCCGCGCTTTTTACATTGTCGAGATTTATTGGTGCGCAAGCCGTTGGGGCGCGATAAATCGCGCCCTTACAATCGTCCTTACAGTTACCTCCGCAATCATCCTTACAATCACTAAGCTTTTGCTCATCGGGAAGACGCGGTATGATGTGGCAGAACTTTACGAGATCATTAGTGATATCACAACCTTTTAAACAGCTGTCAATAAAAATCCTTTTTAAGCTGTTGATGTGACCGGAATTCTGAGAGCAGATTTTGTTGTTTTTAAAAAACTCCTCAAATACTCTCAAAACGAATCTGTCCGGTTTAGCCTCTGTATAAAATTCATTCTCATCTATTGAAAGCAGTAGATTTTGCTGAGTGACGTCTCCTACACGGAATTTACATGTTGATTCGCGGCTATAAGCTTTTTCAGCTTCTATAAAAAGCGTTTTTCCGTTACGAAAGTGAGCAATTTGGAAGCAGCACCGCAAGCTCTCGTTATGACGCAGAAAGTTTGCGAAAATCTCATAAGTGATCTCTGTTGATAAAAAGTTAGTCAATCCATATTTTAATCGTTTGTAAAAATCTGGATCTATCGTCGCCCCATCGTACATCGTGTGTATGTACCCGCTGTTATGAGCTACGATTGTGACAACCTCGTTCTCCATAGCGCGGCGCGCTTTGGCGGAGAGTTCGGTTCCGTTGTACCACATGTTTTTTGTTACGATACGGCGGTTATTGGTGATTATTCCATCACCTATATCAAGATAATTCTGAGAGTGCAGCGGAGTAGCAAGCAGAAATATTTTTTCAAGCGGTATACCGGCTATTGCAAAAGCCGCCGAAGCGTAAAGCGTCGAAAAGGAGACGCACTCACCTGCCCCTTTCACATAGCCGTCTTTAAAACGGAACGCTTCCATCGCCTCAAGCGTCTCTGTTTTCCAGTAAGGGATTATGTTCGACGAATATTTATCCAACCCAAAGTGCCGTCTTATATCAATATCAAAATAGTACTTATCACCCTCATAGCCAAAAAGCGCGTTACTCTTTGCCAAAACATCAACATCAATAAATTTTGAAAATCTGCTCAACTCTTTTTCTTTGGTGGTGAGTCCCCAAGTGTCAAGATCAAGATTAAAAGCAAAATTGTCGATGATATATTGCTTAAGCCGCTGTATCCGCTTCAGCTCTTTTTTATCTGATATTTTTGAAAACCAGGGGTCATCCCTCCACTTCCAAAGCCGCTCAGACATTATGTTAGCGAGTACAAGGGAATACATGATATCAGGGAAGATAAAAACTTCCATATCAGACAGTGTTACCGCCGATGAGTATTTTTCTAAGGAAGAAGAGTCTTTGTTGTCGTACAACACGGTTATTTATCTTTCAAAATTATTTATTTGCTTAATCTATTAAAATTCCCGAATTAAAATAAAATAGTCTATGCTGACCCAATATAAAAAGATTTTGTTAGAGCAAATCAGGTTCCAGTGTTGAATATGTGCGCGAAATGATATATATATAAACAAGATGAAGAGAATTAAATTATTTGGCTTGCTTTTATCCATCATTATTGGGGGTGCGGTTCTGTTTGCCCCGCAGCCCTCAGGCCTGACGGCGGACGGGCAAAAAGTTCTTGCGGCAGCGGTGTTTACGATTCTGCTCTGGATGTTTCAGGTGATGAACAGCGGCGTATCCGCTGTTTTAATGATGGGTTTAATGACGGCCGCTGGAGTCAAACCGGAAATCGCTTTCGGCAGTTTTGCCGCCCCCTCTTTTTGGATTTTGGTCTGCGTCCTTTATTATGGCTGCGCCATGCAAAAAACCGGACTTGCTCAACGATTATCCTATTACCTGCTTTCGCTGTTTCCGGGAACCTTTACCGGTATTCTCGCCGCGTTTTTTCTGACAGGTTTGGTGCTTGCGCTTGGCGTTCCGTCAATGACTGTACGCACGGCTATTATGGTTCCAATTGCCTGGGCGCTTGTAAAGTCGCTGGGACTTAAACCGCAAAGCCGCTCCAGCGCTCTTATCGTGCTGACCGCTGTTCAAATGGCTGTGATTCCAGGTCTTGCGGTTTTATTCGGTTCGCTGTTTGGCCCCTTTGTGGATTCAATGTTCAAGACAGGAGGTTTTTCGCTTAGCTGGTTTGGATATTTTAAGGTTATGGCGGTTCCTGTACTCATTTTGTGCGGCCTTATTTTGCTTCTTAATCCGCTTTTCATGAAACCGGAAGAGAAGCTTCGCGTCGCCTCTTCGTTTGTTAAAGACAAACTGCGTGAGCTTGGAAAAATAAAGCGCGCCGAGTGGATAACCGCGGTTGTGGTTGTTATCTCAATTGCTTTTTGGGCCGCGGGCCGCATTCATAATTACCCCAGTTTCCTTATTGGAATATTTGGCCTGGCGGCGCTTACGCTCTTTGGCGTTATTAAAGATGAGGATATCAGCGGCGGGGTTTCATGGACAATTTTAATTTTTATAGGCGGAGCTTTTGGTCTCGCCAATATAATTCAGCAGTATGAAATCACCAACTGGCTGGCCGCTTTTTTTCTGCCTGCCGCGCAAAACCTCATGTCAAACACGGTTCTGTTTCTGCTTGCGGCAGCGCTTGTATGTATGGCGCTCAGGTTTCTTGACTCTATGGGATTCGTTGTGTTATCGGTACTGTTCCTCCCGCTTTCGGAGATAACCGCCGCTCAAAATATTCCGCCTATGGTGCTTATGGCGGCTTTACTTTTGCCTATTGCTCCCTTTTGGTTGTCATACCAAAACGTTTGGGTGGCTATGAGTGAGGGCATAACATCAAACCGGGCCTTTAACAGCGCGCAGCGCTTGAAGCTGTCCACTGTATACGCTGGAGCTTCTCTGATAACGATTGTAATCAGCATAGGCTACTGGAAACTGATTGGAATATTGTAGATCTATAGCGTTGAGTATGTGTGTGAAATAATATATTTATAGATCGAAATGGATTGATAAACATTCAAAAAGGAAGACACAGGTGATATTTTCATTACGTTTTTTTCGCGTTACCGGCGTTCTTATTTTCATTATGTGTACTTACGCCGTCTCTTTGGATTGGCCCGCATTTCACGGATTAGACCGAACGAATAAATCAAAGGAAACCGGTTTGCTTAAAAAGTGGCCGGCTGAGGGACCAAAATTATTGTGGACAGCTTCCGGACTTGGGAAGGGATACAGCGGCGTATCTACATCCGGCGGGATTGTTTATACCGCTGGAATTGTGGATAAAGTCAATTATGTTTTCGCGTTTGACAATAGCGGCAAACTTTTATGGCGCAAAGAGGCGGGCGGTTCATGGGAAGGAAAGAGCGCGTTCGCGCGCGGGTTTGAGGGATCGCGCAGTACGCCTACCGTAAACGACGGCATGATCTACTACCTTAGTGATATGGGGCTCCTTACAGTTTTAGACGCTAAAACAGGCGCGCAGAAATGGTCTCTTGATATCCGCGGAAAGTATGAGGGCCACATAGCCAGATACGCCTACGCGGAGTCACCGCTTATTGATGGAGACAGGCTCTACGCGGCAGCCTACGGCAGGGTTGGTGTTCTCTGCCTTGACAAGAAAACAGGCAAAGTTATTTGGGAAAGCGAACGTCTTCCGGGCGGCGCAGGCGACGCCGGGGATACTTACGCGGGGTACGCGTCTTTCATAATTGTCAATGATAACGGTTTCAGGCAGTTAATGGCGTATACAGCAGACTATGTTTACGGAATGAACTCCGCAAACGGCAAACTCCTGTGGAAAGTACCGTTTGCAAACCCCCGCCACAGAGATAACTGCACAGACGTCGTCTATCATGACGGCTACGTTTTAGCCTCAAGCGGATACGGTCACGGTTCGATGCTTGTAAAATTAACCAAAACCAAAGACGGCGTATCCGCGCAGGAAGTTTACAGAACTAAACTTATGGACAACCACCACGGCGGCGTCATCTTTCACAATGGGTATGTCTACGGCGCGGGAGATGAAAGCAAGGGATGGTTTTGCCTCGATTTCAAAACAGGCAAACAGATGTGGAATACTCCGGGTAAGGGTTCCATAACATTCGCCGAAGGGATGCTTTATCTCTACGATGAAAATGGAAAAATGAGCTTAGTAAAAGCGCGCCATGACAAATACGAACTTGTAAGCACTTTTCAAGTGCCCCCCGGCGGCAGAGGCGCTTACTGGGCGCATCCGGTTGTAAGCAACGGGGTGCTTTATCTTCGTCATGCGGATAATCTGTACGCTTATGATGTTAGGAATCCCTCCGGGCGCTGCCCGGGGTTATAGATATGGCACCCCGTTGGGGTGCGCGGAGAACATCGGGAGATTTTTATCTCACCACTCGTCGGTAACAGTAGTCGGCTTATCGGTATCTACAATCTTCCCCTCTTCAAGATAAAGCACCCGATTCATCCCGCCGCTTAACTTACTGTTGTGAGTGGCTATGAGAAAAGTTTGCCGCAGTTCTCTGTTAGCCTTTTCGAAAAGCTGAAGAAGAAGCTCGCCGTTTGCGCGGTCAAGATTACCCGTTGGTTCATCCGCAAGCACAAGCGCGGGTTCGTTAAACATCGCTCTCGCGAGCGCTACCCTTTGACGCTCGCCGCCGGAGAGTTCTGTGGGATAGTGGTTGAGACGCTTTGACAAATCAAAAATACCTAAGAGTTCTGAGGCGCGTTTCACGCACTCTTTTTTGCTTTTGCCGTGAATAAGTCCCGGTATGAATACATTTTCAATTGCTGTAAAATCAGGCAGTAAGTGATGGAACTGAAAAACAAAACCTATCTGTTTGTTTCTGAACTCCGCAAGTTCCGGCGCGCTGAGTTTATCTATCGCCTTACCACCAACGCAAACCGTACCCGCATTGCATTTGTCAAGACCGCCGATAATTTGCAGCAGTGTAGTCTTGCCGGAACCCGATATACCGACAAGCGCAACCATCTCCCCGGTTTCAACGGAAAAACTTACATCGCTTAGCACATCAAATCCACTGCTGTCATCACCGAAGCGTTTGCGGAGATTTTTCACATCGACCATTAATTCCATTTTAAAAATCTCCTCAAGTTATTCATAACGTATAGACTCCGCAGGCAAGAGAGCCGCTGCCTGACGGGCCGGATAGATAGTTGCGAGCCAGCAGATAAGATTTGCTGTTAAGTAGATTATGATAAGATCGGTAGTCATAACCTGCACCGGAAGTTTCGTTATAAAATAGAGATCTCCCGGAATTGGGATAAACTGCCAGCGGTACTGCGCGTAAGAAAGCGCCACCCCCATAATAGTTCCTATTGTGGAGCCGATAAACCCTACCACGATTCCGTTGATCATAAACACCCGCATAACAGCGCCCGAAGAGGCTCCCATGCTCATTAGAATCCCTATCTCTCTTCTTTTGTCAAGAATCATCATTATAAGAGACGAGATTATATTGAACGCCGCTACAACAATAATAAGCGATATTACGATATAAATTATGATCCGCTCAAGTTTCATCCACTGAAAAAGCGAGCGGTTTTGCGTCTGCCAGTCAAGAGCTTTGTAGGGATATCCGCCAAGAGATTCTCTAACGCTTGACGCGATTCTGTCGGCTTTGAACGGGTCGGTAGTTTTTATCTGTATAGCCTCTACGCCGTTAAGGTTAAGCATGTTTTGAGCGGAAGCTATGGAGATGTAAACAAGGTTAAGATCGTATTCGTACATTCCGGTTTCAAAAATTCCGGCTATTGTAAAGCGTCCCATTTTGGGCACCGGGTTTAACTCGTCATCTGCGGCGAGAGAGTAAAGCACTAATTCGTCTTTCTCGCGCACTCCCATTTTGTCAGACAACCCTTTACCAATAAGTATACCGGGGAATTCACGTCCGCGCACGGATTTAATTGTGTCAAGATTAAAATCACCATGAATTATCGCTTTGTGAACGTCTGTTACGGTTGGTTCAAGTTTGGGGTCAACGCCGTTAATCATGACCCCCTCCTGATTTTGGTCGTGCTCCACACCGCCTTTGCCGGTGATAAGCGGAGACGCGCCGATCACCTGCGGGTGCTGCAGGATCAATTCGCGCAGAGCTTCGTGTTCAACGATTTGATAATTGTGGTACTGGGAGATTCTCGCGTGAGCGAGAGTACCCATAATCCGGTCGCGCACCTCTTTCTCAAATCCGTTTGCAATAGAGAGCGCCATGATCAGCACAAATGTTCCAAGACAAACTCCGGCAGTGCTGATGTAAGTTATCCACGAGACAAAGCCGATCTTGCGTTTGCCCCGCATATATCTGAGGGCGACAAACAGTTCCATTTTACCTTTTTTCATCTATCTAATTACTCTCCGGTCTAAGCAGCGGGAAAAGCACAACATCGCGCAGAGTAGAAGCGTTTGTGAGAAGCGCGATTATACGGTCTATACCCATGCCCCAACCTGAAATAGGAGGCATTCCATACTCCATGCAGAGCAGGAAATCGTTATCGACGTCCATAGTTTCTGTGTCGCCAAGCTTTCGCGCGTCCGCCTGCTGGCGGAAGCGGGCGGCTTGATCGATGGGGTCAACAAGTTCTGAGTATGCGTTTATTACCTCCCATCCGTTAACTACGAGCTGAAACCGGTCAACAACGGCCGGATTAGCATCGTTACTGCGCGCAAGAGGTGAAAGGTCAAGCGGGTGATGAGTGATAAACACAGGGTTTACAAGCGCGGGACGTGAAACTTTTTTGTAGAGTAAATCAATAAGTGTACCACGGCCTGCCTTAGCTACGTTGACGTCTGTTTCAAACTTTATATCCAAACGGTTCAATTCATTTTGTAAAGATTCTTTTGTGGTGAATTTGTCGATATCGATACCGCAATCTTTGAGGATAAGATCGCGGAAAGAGACACGGGGCCAGTCACCGCTAAAGTCTATATCCGTACCATCATAAGTTAATTTCAATCCGCCATTTACCGTTTGTAAAAGATGCTTCATAAGCTTTTCTGTAAAATCCATGTTGTCTTCATAATTCCAGTAAGCCGCGTAAAACTCAAGGAGCGTGAAATCGGGAAGATGCGACGCGTCAACTCCCTCATTGCGGAATGAGCGTGCAAACTCATACACTCTGTCAAAGCCGCCGGCGATCGCTCTTTTGAGATAAGTCTCCGGCGCGATTCGCAGAAATACGTCTATGTCAAGAGCGTTATTGTGCGTAACAAACGGACGCGCAAGCGCGCCGGTCGCTTTATTGGTTAGTACAGGCGTATCAATCTCTGTAAAATCATTCTCATCCAAAAAGTTACGAATCGTGCGGATGATTTTAGTGCGGGTTTTAAAACGCTCCCGTGATTCATCCGACATTATAATGTCAAGATATCGGCGGCGCAGACAAAGTTCGGGGTCTGTCATTCCGTGAAATTTTTCAGGCAGGGGCCTTAGCGTTTTTGAAAGAAAAGTAAATGATTTTACGTTGATACTCTTTTCACCGGTTTTTGTGGTGATCATCTCACCCTCAACGCCGATGAAATCACCGATATCAACCAAGTTTTTAAAATGAGTAAACTGTTCTGCCAACTCATTCTTCTGCAATGCAAACTGTAACTGTCCATTAACATCATAGAGATGTCCAAACGCAAGTTTGCCAAAGTAGCGCAGCGACAAGACACGCCCCGCAACCCTTACTCCCGCAGCGCCGTCGTCAAGTTTGAGCGCGCTGTCTAAGGAATGAGTCTTATGAAAGCGGTCTGCGTAAGGGTGAAACCCGGCTTCTCTAAGCTGAGGGATTTTATTAAGCCGCACCTGCATCTGTTCGTTAAATTCATTGAGTTCGTTCTGAGATTCCACTTTTATCCCCGTGAATAATGCTGAAAGTTCGGCGATTGCTGCCGGATACGCGTTTTGTGATATACGCACCGCAAGCAGTTTTATTTGACCGCCGTTTTAGTTAAGCCTATTAAAATAGTTGATTGCTGGGGATAGTGGGTAAATCTGAATCACCTTTTTCAGTATACTGCGCCAGCTGGCACAACTCCCCGGCGCGGTCAAGCAGTGTGTTCTTACCCAATATGTTGAGAACCGAAAACCGATTTAAAAGCGCGGTAACGCCGCTGCCGTATTCGTACTCTATACTTTTTGTTAACTTTTCATGAATCGGAGATGATTTGCCTGATTTATGATCCCAACCCATCAAAGCGGCCGGCGTTGTTTTTAAAGCCGCGGCGAACTCTTTTACTTTAGACAGCGGCAGATCCGTAAAACCGAGCTCAATTTTATTGACAGAGGAACGTGACTTGTATTTTAACCTTTTAGCAAGCTCAACCTGCGACATTCCAAGCGCTTCGCGGCGCTTTCGGATGTTGCTGTATAGGATATTAACTTCCATGAGATCATTCCCCTATTTTGTATACATTAAGACACCTCTAAAAACACAGTCCGGGCACGGTGCAGTATACGATAACATCGTTAGAAACGCAGTTAGAGCGTACTGTACCGTGTTCGAACGGAGTTTTTAGAGGCGCCCCTTAATATGTTTCGTGCGTTCAAATTCAACAAAAAATTTCCCCATTAAATAGCAGATTGATCTCTGTTACAAGCGGGTATCATTTTAAAGGTAGATTTTAGACCTACGAAGCGCGGAGTTTTGATTTAGTGAATTGCAGTTACAGTATGAACGGCTGATGATTGATAATAGTTTTAGCGGATGATTTTCTTTGAAGACATTGTAGGATATAAATCTACGCGAAATTAAAGGATTTGAAAGGAAATTAGAGGTTGTGAAAGATTTTGAACGGTAATGAAAAGGATCTGCTGCTTAGCGGGACAGTGCAAAATTTATCGGCGGATTGGTATATCTACAAAATCGAACACGCCCGCTCGCTGAGCGCTCTCACCTTTTGAGCGCTCTTGCGAAGCCACTCATGCTCTCTGTCATTTAACTTAAGCTCCACGATTTTCTCAATTCCGCTTCGCCCCATAATCACAGGCATCCCAAGAAAAAAACCTTGCAGGCCATATTCCCCCTGCGCGTAAACACTTGCACAGAAGCTGCCCTTGCGGTCAAAAAGAACCGCGCTCACCATATCCGCCACACAGGCCCCGGCGGCAAAATAACCGCTTGTACCCATAAGCGATACTATCTGACCCCCGCCATGACGCGTCTCATAAATAATCCGGCGAAGCTGAGAACTTCTTATCAGTAAGTTAAGCGGTATCCCGCCAACAGAGCAGTGGCTGAGTACCGGCACCATTGTCTCACCGTGCCCCCCCATAATTATAGATCCTATCTCTCTTACGCTGCACCCAACATGCGCGGCAACAAGCGAGCGGAAACGCGCGCCGTCCAAATGTCCGGACATGCCTATGACCCTGTATGCGGGAAATCCCGTATGTAAAAAAAGCTGATGCGCCATTATGTCAAGCGGATTGGTAACAACAATCACAACTGAGCCGGGAGAGTACCTTTTTATGTTTAACGCTACATTGCGGATGGTTCTCACGTTAGCCTCAAGAAGATCGTCTCTGCTCATTCCGGGACTCCTTGGACGGCCCGCGGTTACAACACAGATATTTGCCCCCTCAATTGCCGCCCAGTCGCTTGTGCCGGTTATCTGCAAATCACGTCTTTGCGCGCAAGCGGCCTGAGAGATATCCGCCGCCTTTGCTTTTGCGATACTTTCCCGGCAGGGCTCTTCTAAAAGCACAAGCGAAACTCCTTCAACCGGCGCAAGTGCGCTTGCCGCGGCCCCCCCAACATTCCCGCACCCAATAACAGCTACCTTAGCGTGCATTCCACCCACCGCCCCCATATTTTTATATTTGGAAATTTTTCCGGCAGAGAAGCCCTTAAACCGGATTATACCGAATCACGGCATAAATCAGCACTGCGCCGCACGCAAACTGCACGCAGGGCCGTGAGGTTGCTTAGCGGCACAGTGCTGATTTATGCCGTACACCAGTATAAATAAGTTTTAGTTCAAAATCTATACCAAAAAAACATTTATCCCGAATCGGAGACGATGAATAGAACCCTCTCCCCATTTTACGCTTTCGCTCAAAATTTTCCACGCGGCCCCCTGCTTTTTTCTATATTATTAGTCTTGGCAAGCCGTGAAGCGGTATATCACCAAATAATTAAAGGAGATGTAAAGATGAAAAAGAGACCTGTGTGTTTGATTCTCAGAGATGGATGGGGCAAGGGTAAGGACGAACCGTCAAACGCTATTTACATGGCAAAAACTCCGTTCACCGATGCTTATGAAAAAGAAAATCCCACAACGTTAGTTCAAACATCGGGTTTAAGCGTTGGACTCCCTAAAGGATATCAAGGCAACAGCGAAGTAGGACATCTTAACATTGGCGCAGGACGCACGATTTATCAGAGCCTTACCAAGATTGACAAAAGTGTTGAGGATGGAGACTTCTTTACTAATGAAGCGTTTTTAAAGGCGATCAGCTTTGCAAAAGAGAATGGAGGAAATCTTCATCTCATAGGATTAATTCAGGAGGAAGGCGTTCACGCGGTTACGCGCCACTGCGTGTCGCTTCTTAAACTGTGTAAAGACAAGGGTCTCTCAAATGTTCTTATCCACGCAATTACAGATGGCCGCGACACTCCGCCCAAATCCGCGATGGAACATATGGCGCTTTTACAAAAAGGAATTGATGAGACTGGGGTAGGACGTGTAGCTACAGTGATCGGAAGATACTACGCGATGGATCGCGATAATCGCTGGGACAGAGTTGAGCTTGCTTACAGAGCGATTATGGAGGGCAAAGGCGCCGAAGTCACAAATTGGAAACAGGCTATTGACGACTCTTACGCCGTTGGAGAAAATGACGAATTTATCAAACCGCGTATTTTAGACTATAAAGGATTCTCTCCCAATGATTCTGTCATCTTCTTTAATTTCAGATTCGACCGCACCCGTCAATTGACAAAAGCGATGGTTGAACCGTCATTCAGCGAATTCTCGCGCGGAGAACTTGTCAAATGTTTTGTAGCTATGACCCATTACTATGATAATGGAAACTTTATCGAAGCGTATCCTGAAATGAAAAACACAAATCTCCTTGGTGAAGTACTTTCCAATAAAGGTTTAAAACAGCTGCGCAGCGCTGAAACGGAAAAATTCGCGCATGTCACTTTCTTTTTTAACGGCCAGCGCAATGATCCTTTTCCAAATGAAGATAGGATTCTTGTTGACAGCCCCAAAGTAGCTACTTATGATCTCAAACCGGAGATGAGCATTTTCGCGGTCAGGGACAAATTGGTAGAAGCGGTGAACAGCAATAAATATGACGCTATAATCTGCAACTTTGCCAACTGCGACATGGTTGGACACACGGGAGTTTTTGACGCTGTCATAAAAGCTGTAGAAGCGGTTGACACTTGCGTTCACGACGTAGTTGAGGCTGTTCTGAAACAAGGCGGCGCGTGTATACTTTCGGCGGATCATGGAAACGCGGAGCAAACTAAACTTGAAGACGGCTCGCCGATGACTTCACATACGACAAATCCGGCGCCGCTCACAATTGCAGGGGCTGGTAATTTAAAACTGCGCAGCGACGGCACGCTTGCAGACATCGCTCCAACGATGCTTGAAATTATGGGGATAGAGATTCCATCTGATATGACAGGCAAATCATTAATCGTATAAGGGACGCTTGTGAAAATAAAGATTTGTCAATTCAATCCGCTTGTGGGAGACGTTTTTGGCAACGCCGATACAGTTATCGGCGTTCTCTCCGAGACGTCAAGCCAAGAGGCGGATTTGCTGATTTTTCCCGAACTCTTTTTGCAGGGCTATCCGCCGCGTGATCTGCTTGAGGCGAAATGGTTTATTGATGACAGCTTGTCGGCAATTGAAAAAATTAAAAAAACTTCCCGCTCATTCCCCGATACGGGAATTATAGTGGGAAGCGCCATGCCCTCGGGTATCACAGACGGCAAGGGGCTTTTTAACTCCGCTTTACTTATATGCAGCGGTGAAATTCTGCTTCAGCAAAATAAGTCGCTGCTTCCCGCTTATGATGTTTTTGATGAGAGCCGGTATTTTGATCCGGCGCAATCGGTATCTACGGTAAAATTCAAAAATGAAACGCTTGGGATAACTGTTTGTGAAGACGCGTGGAAGAGCGAGGAGCTTTTCACCGGCAGACTTTACACTCGTGATCCTGTTGCGGAGTTGGCGGAGATGGGAGCGGCTCTTTTAATCAATATCTCCGCGTCGCCTTTCTTTCTGGGAAAGCAGCAATTGCGTGATGACGTAATGCGCAATCATGCTTTAAAACATAATCTGCCATTTGTATTTGTAAATCAGGTAGGCGCAAACGACGAACTGATTTTTGACGGATTCAGCAAGTGTTTTAATCCAAAAGGAGATATCTGCTGTCAATTGCCGGCTTTTCGCGAGGATGCGGTTATCTTTGACAGTTCAGAATCATCTGCCCCGCTTGTAACTTCGCAGCATAATGAAATAAAATCACTCTATAACGCCTTAACGCTTGGTCTTCATGATTATGTTAAAAAATGCGGATTGTCAAAAGTTATTATAGGACTTTCAGGCGGTATAGACTGCGCGGTTGTATGCGCGCTTGCGGTAGAGGCGCTTGGAAAAGAGAGTGTTTGGGGTGTAGCTATGCCTTCGCGCTACTCTTCAAAGGAGAGTGTTACCGACGCGAAAGAGCTCGCCGGTAATTTAGAGATACAATTTGATGTAATCAACATAGAAAAAACATTCAGCGCATTTCTCAACACACTGCAGCCTTTATTTAAAGAGACACAGCCAAATATAGCAGAAGAAAATCTGCAAGCGCGCATACGCGGAACGCTTCTCATGTCTTTGTCAAACAAATTCGGACACATGGTTCTTGTGACAAGTAATAAAAGCGAATCGGCAGTCGGATACAGTACGCTGTATGGAGATATGAGCGGCGGTCTTGCGGTAATTTCTGATCTTACAAAAGATATGGTCTATAAACTTGCCGCATATATCAATACGGAGCGCGAAATTATACCGCAGTCAACAATTGACAAACCGCCGTCTGCGGAACTTAGGCCCGATCAGCGTGATGATGATTCGCTTCCGCCGTATCCGCTCTTGGATCCTATTTTAACAATGCTCATAGAAGAGGGACGGTCAAGAACTCAAACTGCCGCCGCGGGGTATGACAGCAATACGGTAAACTGGATCGCAAAAGCCATTAGAGGCAGTGAGTACAAACGCCGTCAGGCAGCGCCCGGATTAAAAGTAACGGAAAAATCTTTTGGCTCGGGAAGACGTTTTCCAATCGCCGCAAAATATAATTGGTAAAATATTATTTATGACTTGGATAATAATTTTTTCGACACTTGGATTCGCGGCGGTAATTTTCTTTTTGCGGAGCGGTCTTTATCGTCTTAATTGGCCTTTAGATTCTACTCAAGATAATAAAGAACAAAAACTCTCTTTTTCTGTGGTGATTGCCGCGCGTAATGAAGAGCGCAATATCGAAAAGTGTCTGCAATCTGTTTTTTCTCAGGATTTGCCGACTGATCGTTATGAGGTGATCGTTATCAACGATAGATCTCAAGACTCAACGCCTGAAATCCTCAGTAATTTACAAAGTCAATTTAAAAATCTAAAAGTCATCACGATCACAGAAACTCCGGCAGGAATATCCCCCAAAAAATACGCGGTGACAAAAGGGATAGAATCCGCGTCAAACGAAATTATCGTATTTACAGATGCGGACTGCACGGTAAAACCGCAGTGGCTGTCAGCAATAAACAACAACTTTAAATCAGATACTGGTCTTGTTCAGGGGATAACTTCTTATGGATATATAAACGGCATGAGCAAAGTTTTCTTTGGACTTCAGGCGATTGACTTTTTATCTCACGGAGTAATCGCGGCTGCCGCGATCGGCGCAAATCTCCCCGTCAACTCCAACGCCAACAATCTCGCTTTCCGCAAGAGCGCTTTTCATGAGATTGGCGGCTATGGGAGCGACAGCAAAGTTGTATTGGGGGATGATGATCATCTTTTGCAAAAAGTCTGGAAAAGCAAGCGCTGGAAGGTGCGCTTTATGGCAGACAACCGCGCAATTGCCGAAACAGAACCAACACAAACTCCCCGCGCTGTTTTTGAACAGCGCAGACGCTGGGGGTCGGTGACTGTGCATTATCAGCCAAGTCAAATATTGCTGTTATCATTAGTTTTTCAGTTTTATTTGATGACAGCGATCACCGCAATCATTGCAATTTTTCATCACTCATTTTTAAACGTTTTTGCGGGACTGCTTCTTGTTAAACTTGCGGGAGAATTTGTTCTGCTCATCCCGGGAACAAGAATCTTCGGCAAAAAAAACTTGCGCAAATATATACTGCCCGCCTCACTCATCCAGTTGCCAATGGTTATTGGCGCAGTGCTGCTTGGGGTGTTTTGCAAATTTGACTGGAAAGGGCAAAAGATGTCGAGGAAAATTAAATGAAAAAAACAGGGTGGATTGGGGCGATGGGGAAAATCAAAAAGGGGCCGCCCTTTCGGACAGCCCCCTCTTGATATTTAACCTGACGAACGGAACAGGCGTACTGCGCACGCCATGCTGACGCGTACGCCCGTCTATTCCAGCTCTCCGCCTCATCTCAGAAGCTGCATAATGCTCTGAGGAGCCTGGTTCGCCTGAGCCAGCATCGCCTGAGAAGCCTGCTGAAGAATAGTATTCTTCGTGTACTCCATAATCTCCTTAGCCATGTCAACGTCACGGATA
>Ga0123353_10003946_pt1 | contig 18963 bp, 17 predicted proteins | sample TergutLab28metaG_3_FD_92763 | JGI IMG/M metagenome (GOLD analysis project Ga0123353, IMG submission 92763) | Labiotermes labralis P3 segment gut microbial communities from Petit-Saut dam, French Guiana - Lab288 P3 | ecosystem: Host-associated > Arthropoda: Insects > Digestive system > Gut ... | reverse complement strand
CCAGGCCGCCCGGGTTATGGAGGTACTGGCCGCAATCGGTGTGAAAAAGTTCATGGTTTGCGGCGGTGCGGGTACGCTTGACGATTGCCTTACCCAAGGCAAAGTCCTTATCCCCGTTGCCGCAGTACGCGACGAAGGCACAAGTTATCATTACCTGCCGCCCTCGCGCGAGGTTATGCTTGACCCCAAGGTATTGGAAACCATTGAACGAACACTTATGGGTCTTGGCGAACAATTTGTACGTGTAAAGACCTGGACAACTGACGCCATATTCCGTGAAACCGCCGACAAAGTGGCGCTGCGCAAATCCGAAGGTTGCAGCGTCGTCGAGATGGAATGCGCAACCTTTTTATCGGTGGCCGGGCATCTGGGATTGACGTGCGGACAAATCCTTTACGCCGGCGACAGTGTAAAACCGGGCGAGTGGAACTATCGCGACTGGCACGATGCGTATGACATGCGCGAAAAACTGTTTGAAATTGCGGTCAAATGCCTTCTTGAACTTTGAAATAAAATCGTATACTGCGGACGGTATCAAGACACCTTGACAGATTCATCTTGTCTTTTAAGTTCGCGGGCAATAGCCGAATGAACCGCCTTCTCGGTGATGCCTTTCCTGTGGGCAATTTGTTTGTTTGAAAGTCCTTGTTCGCGAAGTTGTAAATACGCCTGCGCCCGCTTCCGCGCATTTTCAAGCCGCTCTTTTTGATATTGTATGCTGCCGCATTCGAAAATTTGGTTTTTCTTTAACCCGTTTTTTTCAAGTTCCGCCTTCATCCTTCTTTGCACCGCGGTTTTGGTAACACCTTGTTCCTCTGCGATTTCTTTGGTGGTTTTACCTTGCCGGCGAAGTTCGATATAACTTACCGCGCGCTTGCTTCCTTCTTTTTTGCGCATTTCGTGAAAGACGCTCTTTTTCTTTGGGCGTACCTTTCCGGTACAAGTCAAATATTTAAGATTTTTACACGCCCTTTCGACTGCTTTTGGCACTGTTTGCTCGTCGCGGTCAATTCGTTCTGCTATTTGGGCTTTGGAACACCCGACGACATAGTCATTAATGATTTGCTGCTCTCTTTGCGGCAACTTTTCAAATAATCCTTTTTTAATTGCCGAATCGTGCCAGGACGCAATTTCCGCGCGTCTTTTTGTAACATGCCGTCTGCGTTTCAAGTCATCGAAGTTTTCGTGCTCTAAAGTCTTTTTAAGGTGCATTTCTGCTTTTCTGATTAATTGGTATACTCGTTCCCGGGACAACTTTAAATTATTGCAAATCTCTTTCGGAGTCTGATTTTTAAGGTACATGCCTTCAATAATAAGTCGTTGTCTTTTATCGGGGAGAAGTTTTATCGCCTTGCGGACCCGTTTAATATTTTCCTTGCGGATGGCATTTTCAACGGGATTGTCGCGGCCCGCCACAATGTCCGCCACCGTCTTCGTGCCGTTTTCATTGTTGGCGGTAAGGGGAGTACTTAAAAGTGTTTTACCTTTTTGCCCCATTGCGGTTTCAACGTTGTCGGCGGTCGCTATTGAAGTGGTTTCCGACCGCATAAACTTTGCAATCTCGGCGCTTGTAGGGGATGAAATACCGTGGTCGTCTTTAAGTGCTTTTCTTGCCTTGTTAATCTGAGTTCTGAAACCGCTTAACTTTCGCGGACTGAATATTGATATATCTTGTTGGTCGCGGTCTGCATATTTCGTTACAAGTTTTACATAACTGCGCAATCCTTGAAGGGGCACCGCTTTTTTCTCGTCATACCGAGTAAAGAAATACCTTAAAACTTTTTCGGCAACGTTGCCTACGATTTCCTCGGCTCTTTCGCGGGTTCTTACAACGCCTGTAATTGTTCTAAGCATGCTTTCATAATGCTTGGCGACAAATTCGCTTGCCGCGGCGCGTGCTTCGGGACTTTTCGGATTTGCTTTGACAGTATTTATCCATACTAAATCCTCTGCAATACTCTCGGGAGATTGCCTGAAATCGGTTTCTGTCAAGTCAACGTCCAAGTATTCTTTTTTGTTTTGCATGTCAAAGTTCCTTTGGTCACATAATACCACAACAAAATTGTTTTGTAAATATAGTAAAATTCAGTTGCAATAAAAATGGCAATAATGTAGTATTACTGTATGAAACAACTTGAAGAATTTTTTCAAAGAAAAATCAGGATTGTCCAGGCGGCTCCCAACAAGTTCGCAATCTCGTTCCCGATGTACAAAATCGGCGGCGGACTTTACGAGATTTACCTTGTAAGCGAAGAAGGCAAGTTCTATCTAAGCGATGAAGGAAGCACCTACGCCGAACTTGACAAGATTTTCGAACTGAAAGAGCCTGATGTAATCAAAAACCTTGTGGCCATCCTTAAACAATACGGTTGCCGCAAACACCCCGCAAGTAACGCCTTTACAATTGAATGTACTCCCCAAGACATTCACATTAAAATGAGTTACCTTGTCCAAGCAATCTCGTTCATGTTGAATATGAAAATATTTTACGTATGATTTTAAACACCGACTGGAAGGACTTTTTAAAAGACTGTATGCCGCCTTGTGAAAAACTTGCGCTTTTTGGGCGCATAGAAACGGAATACAAAAACTTTAAAATCTGCCCGCCCAAGAACGCGGTTTTCAATGCGTTTAACCAATGTTCCGTCGGGAACGTCAAAGTGGTAATCCTTGGCCAAGACCCATATTTCAACCCGGGCCAGGCCGTCGGCATGTCATTCAGCATCGACCCAACCGTCAAATGTACATTCCCGCCAAGTCTGCGTAACATTATCAAAGAGGTACGCTCTTGTTTCGGCGAATGTGCCGTCGAGGACGGCGACCTTACCCCTTGGGCGCGGCAGGGAGTATTGCTTTTGAACACATGCCTTACCGTGCGCCAGGGCGCGGCACTTTCTCATTCAAACATAGGGTGGGAAAGTTTCACCCGCGGCGCAATCAAGTGCCTTAACACCAAAGACGACATCGTTTTCGTGCTGTGGGGCTCGCATGCCCAAAAGTACAAGGACCTTTTGACCAATCCCAAAAATCTTGTGCTTTGTTCCGCGCATCCAAGTCCGCTTTCCGCGTCGCGCGGGTTTTTGGGCTGCCGGCACTTTTGCCGCATCAACGATTTTTTACAAACCCGTGACAAAACGCCGATAGTTTGGTAGAATAAACCAGGATGAACGCAAATGTACGGGACATAATAACAACCATCCTTGGTACTGCCGGGTTTTCCGCGGACGAAACCGCGCAAGCACTCGGGGAAGCCAAAGACATAGCCCCAACAATTTGGGTAAAACAACGCGAAGTGGAAACATGGCTTTCCAACCAAAACGGAACGGCATATGTGGAATTCAGATTCCACAACAGCAATTACAAAACCAACCTCCGGGGCAAGCACCAGGCACACAATTGCGCGACCGCCTTGGAAATAATCGCGCGCCTTTCATGCGGAGGCCGTGTTACCCGCGCGCATATCGACCGGGGCCTGGCAAACGTGCCTCTTAACGGCCGTTTCCAGACAATAAGCAAAAAACCGCTTGTAATATTTGATACTATTACAACCGCACAAGACATGAAAAACTTTGTGTTCGCTGTGGACGACTATTTTGGGCGTGCAACACAAAAAAGTCTTCAAAGTCCCACCAACCTTCACCCGCGTCCGTTCAAACGCCTTATCATTTGCGACGTGGTCTTTCCCGAACTTGCCATAATAAAACAAAACGTTACGATTATCTTTACCCGCCCCGAACTGCAAACGGAATATCGCCGCCACTATGACCGCGCGGTTGTGAAAACAATGGTCATGCCGTTTGACAAGGCCCTCCCTCATGCAACCGAAAACTTCCCGGAACACAAAATCTTTATAATAGGGAACCAAGAGTTATGCAAAAAAGTCCCCCTTCTCATACAAGACGTGGCACCGCAGTAAAAAAAAGTTCCCTTTCTTTAGAAGGGGTGCCTCGCGCAGCGAGGCGGGGTGGTTTGGGTATTGACTTTCAGGGTCTATACCAGTCATAATAAAAGCGTGGCCGTAATAACTCAACTCGCTGCTCAAAAAAAGAATCACGAGCGCATATCGGTGTTCGTCGACGACAAGTTTTTTTGCGGTCTTGCAATAGATGACGTCATCAAGAACAGCCTTGTCGCGGGAATGGAATTGACCGAAGCGGAACTTTCCGACCTTTTGGCAATATCGGGCCAGAACGCAATGTTCAACAAAGCCCTTGTGTATATTTTGCGCGCCCCGCGTACCGAGACCGAAATCCGCCGGTTCCTGTCGCGAAAAAAAGACTGTTCCACCGAAATGACCACGCGGATTATCGAGCGATTGAAAACCATGAATTACCTTAACGACGAGGCCTATGCCAAAATGTTCGCCGCGACAAAACACGTTAAAATGAGCATCCGCGCAATCAAACACAAATTAAAAACCAAGGGCATAGCGGACGAGTACACCACCGCCGCCACCGAGGACGTGGGGGAACAGGACGACCTTGCCAAAACCGTGGCCGAAAAGTACCTGCGTTATCGTGAATACGATGAAAAAAATCTCCAGCGCCTTTTCCGTTATCTCGTTTCAAAAGGCTTTGAATACGACACAGTAACCGCAATAATCGCAGACTACAGAAACAAGCGCGAAATCAACCCCGAGGCACGCGAACAGTTCAATACCCAATTTGACGAATACCGCCGCGCGCGTGAACAACTGCGCCAGGCAAAAACCGAGGCCCGCCAAAAAAAGCGCAAGTTCAAGACGCTTAAAAAGAAACTTGCGGGCGAGTATCAATAAGGGGAACGGAGGTGAGAAATGCGTATAGGAATCGACATCATCGAAGTAGAACGGGTAATATCCTGTATTGAAAGTTCTGACCGCATGGCTCGAATGTATACCAAACGTGAACTTGAATACTTTCAAAAAAAGAATTATGCCGCCGAAACAGTAGCAGGTATTTTCAGCGCAAAAGAAGCATTCTTCAAAGCCCTTGGCACGGGAATGTCACCGTCCGCCATGCTGGAACTTGAAGTAATGCACGACCAGTACGGTGCACCGTATTACAATCTGTCATCGCGGCTTGTGCTTGAAAGGCATCTAAGCACCGCCCGAATACAACTAAGCATAAGTCACACCAAGGACATAGCAGTTGCGGTTTGTGTCATCGTAACTTCGCTTAGCTAAGTTCTTTTTAGGAAATATGACATTTAACACGTATATAGTATCATAAATGAGTTTTTCACAAGAATTTATCCAGCAAGTAAAACTTGCCAATAATTTGGTCGCGGTGGCAAACCGTTACATGCGCCTTGAACAACGTGGGCGTATGTATTGGGCGTGCTGTCCGTTCCATCACGAAAAAACCCCAAGTTTTAAAATCGATGAACAGCAACAGGCATACTATTGTTTCGGGTGCAAAGTACACGGCAATGTCATTAATCTTGTCCGCCAACTTGAAAGCGTGGATTTTGTGGGTGCAATTGAACTTCTTGCAAAATGGGGCGGCCTTAAAATGCCAGAGGTCACATTCGACCCGAAAGCAGCGGAACGCCTTAAAAAACGCAAAAAAATCCTTGAAATCCTTGACGAGACCCGTGCATTTTATTGTGATAACATAAGTAAAGACGCACGTGAATACCTGGACAAGCGTGGGATAACGGACGAACTTATTAAACTTTTTAATCTTGGTCAAAGCCCCGATTGGGACGCCCTTGTAACTCACCTGAAAGGAAAAGGTTATAACGAACCGGATATGCTTGACGCCGGGGTGGTTAAAAAAAGCGACAAGGGCGGTAAATTGTACGACCCATTAAGCGGGCGGATAATTTTCCCCGTGTTTGATGCTACACACGGCGGATGCGTGGGTTTCCAGGCACGTGTTTTGCCCGCAAATGACGACGGTAAATCTGCCAAGTATCTTAATACTGCGGAAACGATGGTATTCCAAAAAGGCAGCACAATTTACGGCATAGAAGTATTAAAAGAACACAAACGTCAAAATAAAATCGACAGAATAATTGTCGTCGAAGGCAACGTTGACGTGGTTTCGTTGGTTGGCGAGGGATTCTTTGGAACTGTTGCATGTATGGGAACCGCACCAACCGCCAATCATGCCAAGATTTTGAAACGCTTTACCGACGAAGTCCACATTTGCTTTGACGGTGATACCGCGGGACGTGCGGCAGCCCTTCGTTGCATTGACATTTTCACCGCCGAGGGTTTGGACGTACGCGTGATTGCGCTGCCTGATAAAACCGACCCGGATGATTACATAAGGACAAACGGAAGGGAAGCCTTTGAAACACTTGCCGAGGCCTCGGTGCCCGCAATGGATTATAAACTTGACCTGCTTGCCCGTAAAACCAATTTAAAAGACAATCTTGGGAAAACCAAATACCTTGCAGAGGCCAAAAAGGTTCTGGCCGCAATCAAAGATGAAGCGGAACTTGAACTGTACGTTCCCAAAGTAGCAGATACCGCAGGCGTATCCCACGAAAGCGTCAAGGCAATTGTCATTGCGAAGACACCCGCTGTCATTGCGAAAATACCGGCCGTCATTGCGAGGAGGGCAACGCCCGACGAAGCAACCCCAAGGGTTGGCGCAATCGCGGACAACAAAGGCTATGTTGATGCGTTGGACTTTGTTGTTGCGTCAAAACTTTATAAAAAATCATATGCCGCCGCTCCTCTTGGTTTTATGCTTGAAAACAAATTGTATAACGACCTTGTGACCCAAAATATGACGCTTTCCGACATCGATGAAAGCGAAAATCTTGAACACTTTTTCGGGTTCGAGTTCAAGGGTTCCGACGAAACACTTGCACGAATGTATACGGACAGTATAAAATACCTGCTTGACCATAGTAATAAAAAGCAAATTTCGGAATTGCAGGCCAAATATGACACAAGCAGCAGCGCGGACGAAAAAAAGAAACTATTAACCGAGATACTTGCATTACAGCGAAAGATAAAGGGAGTAAAGTGATGGGATTGTTTGGAAAAAAGGAAAAAAAAGCCGCGCCGGAGCCAAAGGCGCCCGTAAAGAAACCTGTCGCCGCGCCGCCGGTTAAACCTGCCGCGCCGGTCAAAAAACCGGAACCGAAAAAACCTGCGGTGCCGGTTAAACCTGCTGCGCCGGTTAAAAAACCAGCACCTAAAAAGCCCGCACCCAAAAAACCGGTGCCGAAAAAACCAGTGCCAAAGTCCGTGCCGAAATCCACCATCTTTGATGGCATTTCCACCAATACAACTGCCGCTCGGAAAGGCCCTGCAATTACAATAAGTTTCAGCGAGATTGTCGGCGAAACCGCACCGAAAAAAGCCGCGGAAACAAAAGCCGCGGCATCAAAAAAGAAAAAACGTATGCGCCTTCCCAAAGAACTGTCCGCCAAAAAAGAGGTCATCGAAAAAATGACCGCCGAAATGGCAGAGGAACATCTTAACGAGGAACAACTTGAAAAATTGGAATTTTCCAAGCCTGAAATGGTACTGTTGTTGAAACGGTTTTCCGACCTTGGCAAAACGCATAACTATATAAACGAGGACAATCTGTTGATGTCTTTTGTCGAGGCCGGCGCAACCGCTGCGGATGTGCAAAAGGCGATGTATATGCTGAAAAAAGAAGGTGTGTTCATCAAGCAAACAAGTGAAGACGACCGCGAAAAAGAAGACATCATCGAAAAAATCATGTCCGACGCAAGTATCGACGACCCCGTCAAGATTTACTTGCGCGACATCGGCAAGCATGCGCTTTTAACAAGTGCCGAGGAACTTGAAACCGCCAAAAAAATGGCAAGCGAGAATGAAATCGAGCGCCGGGAAGCGCGCGTACGCCTTAATCAATCCAACTTGCGCCTTGTTGTGCACATCGCAAAGCGGTATGTGGGGCGCACAAGTTTGCAATTCCTTGACCTTATCCAAGAGGGGAATATCGGACTTATGAAAGCGGTGGAAAAGTTTGATTATACAAAAGGTTTCCGCTTTTCGACCTATGCGACGTGGTGGATAAGGCAATCTATTACCCGTGCGATGGCGGACCAAAGCCGCATCATTCGTATTCCGGTGCACATGGTCGAGACAATCAACCGTCTTTTAAAGGCACAACGGACACTGCAGCAGGAACTTGGGCACGAACCGACCACCGCGCAACTTGCAAAAGCGCTTAGTATGGCGCCCGAGCGTATCGAGGAAATCCGCCGCATAAGCCAAGACACCACAAGTATCGACAGCCCGCTTGGCGAGGATGGTGACGGCGTGGTGGCGGACACAATTGCGGATACAAGTATCGCCGAACCCACACAAAACGCGTACGCGGTAATGTTGAAAGAGCAGTTGTTGGCGGTTATCAACAGTCTTACACCGCGCGAACAAAAGGTCATTCGGCTGCGTTACGGTATTGATGACGGCAAGCCAAGGACGCTTGAGGAAGTGGGTAAAGAGTTCAAGGTCACGCGCGAGCGTATCCGCCAAATCGAGGCCAAAGCCCTTCGCAAACTCCGCAACCCCACCCGCACGAAAAGGTTGAAAGATTTCATGGAGGAGTGACGAAGTCACGACGACATATGGCTGAGGTGTCGCGCAGCGCACCGACACGCCATATGGAGGAATAACGAAGCGCAGCGGTAATTCCCCTTCTTTAGAAGGGGTGGCAGCCGCTTGCGGCTGACGGGGTAGTTTTTACATGGTACCAGCCATCTTGTGCGCATAAGTGTTTATCGTTGTAAAGATATGATATTTGCGGCACATAGAAATCAGAGCTAATTCGCTACGCGTCAAGCCGCTTTGCGCGATTGCTTTTTCTCTTAATTCTTGCAAAAGTTCAACTTGACTTTCGCTTGCGGTGTCGACATCAATTCCCGTAGAATGCCACTCGAACATCAAATTGCAATATTGTGTTAAAAAAGGTCTTTCCATACTTACATCATAATCTACGCAATACGCAGAAGTCAATACTTTTCTACGTGTTTAGTAGATAATACAAACATGAGTTTCAACGCAAAAGTTTTTGGCGAAAGAGTAAAGGAACTCCGAAACGAAAAAGGCCTTACAACTGTTCAACTAGGTATTGCATTGGGTGTCAGTGACGCAACAATTTCAAGGTGGGAAAATGGACTGATTAACCCATCGGTTGAAAGTGTCTTCAAAATGGCAAAGTTCTTTAATGCCCCTGCCGGATATATCATAGGCGCGGAAGAAATGTAAAGTTCCCCTCTCAATGAGAGGGGTGGCTGCGCCGCAGGCGCAGACGGCGTGTGTCATTTTGCCGACAACTCGCAATGACACTGGAAATGTCACTTTTTGGTAAAATCCCAAAATCCGCATGATAGAATACAAATATGCAAATAGACGAAATTATCTCTATGGTGGAAATGCTCACCCTAAAACAGCGTGAACTTTCCCGATCGGACGCGGCAAGGTGCCGCTCTTTCCGCTTAAATCTCGGCGGCGAAAATCCATTCGTGGAGTTACAGTTCGACAGACGCCACTACACAAGTGCCGAAAACGGTAAAAAGGGCGGCCGTCCACCAAGCGCAAACCCAACAAAAGCGGCGCTTTACCAACGTCGCCGACGCGAACGACAAATACAAACCTAGATTTGGTTCACATTATTTGGTTTGTACGCTGGGGAATTATTTTTTTCCGCATTGCCTTTTCGCCGTACTTGTGATAGTCTTGGACTATGATTAAAAACCTTCTTGCGTACCAAGAAAAAGACAAAGAACGCCTTGCCATAGTCGCAAGCGTCGAAGGCGGCCGCGTCAAACGCGAAATCGACGCCGCCAACCAAACAATAGAAGACGCGAAAAACGCACTGCTGTCGCTTGAAAACGACGCAAAAAATCTTGCCGTTCTTATGCAAAGTGTAAACAAGAACCTTACCGAAACATTCGGGCGCGTTGAACAGTACGATAAATCATCAAAAACACAAAAGCAGACGCAAGAGCACCTTGATGAACTTAAAAGCGCGGAAAAGTACGGTGTCGCCTTGTCTGAAAAAGTTACCGGTTACGACAACCAGCTTGAAGACCTTGCAAAGCGTATTCATGGCAAAGTCACGGCATTTGATGACATGAAAATTGCAATTGTCAACGCGCAAAAACGCGTTGCCGCATTGCAACCAGGGTACCAGCAGGCACAAAAAGAAATCGCACCCAAACTTGGTGCGCTTGATGCGGAACTTTCCAAAATTGCCGGAACTGTGGACAGGGAACTTTTTGAAAAGTATAAACACCGCCGCAAAAGCGACAAATCGGGGAAAATTACCGACATCGCAATACCGGTGTCCGGCGGACGTTGCGGCGGTTGCCATCACGAAATGCCGACATTGCTTATACATAAAATAAGCACCGACGGATACATCATTTGCGAAAACTGCGGGAAAATATTGTATAAATGAGCACCGTCATCGACCGATTCAAAACTTTGGCAGACAAGTTGCAGGGTACCGCCGGCCGCCTTCAAAAAGAGGCATATCTGCGTGAAGTTGCCGATGACGGGGAAGTATTGGAAGTTTTGAAATTCCTGTTCGACCCGTATGTGGTAAGCGGAATAAGCGATAAAAAATTAAACAAATTGCGCGCAAAAGAGTTGCCGCTTTTAACACTTATGTATCCCGCGAACACCAACGCCGATTTTCTTGATGCGCTTGGTTACTTTCGCAAACATAACACAGGCCGTGATGAAGATGTGCTTTATCTTATCGAGATTGCGGAAAAAACGCGCCATGCGGAACTTGTGTATTCCGTTATAAAGCGCGACCTTAAATTGGGTATCCAGGCGACCACGCTTAATAAAGTATTCGGCGATGGTTTTGTTCCAAAGTTCGATGTGATGTTGGCGGAAAGTTACGCCGAAAACCGCGAGTTCATCGCGGGTAAAGAGTTTATAATAACGGAAAAACTTGATGGTGTGCGGTGTTTATTAATGTTCAATGACGGCACGCCCACGTTTTATTCGCGCCAAGGACAAGCAATTTTGGACCTTGTCGAGCTTTTCGAGCAAGTAAAAGATTTCCCGTCCAAGTATGTTTATGACGGCGAGTTACTTTTGCATAATGCAAAGAAACTGCCAAGCAAAGACCTTTATCGTGCCACTGTAAAAGTGACAAGCAGCGATGGCCCAAAGAGAGGGCTTGTATACTATTTGTTTGACGTTGTCGATAAAGAAGCATTTTTGCGCGGGGAGGACAACACACCCGCCAAAGAGCGAAAACTTCACGTCCAGTATCTTGTAAGCGACAGCAGAGAGAGCCCGAACATTGATATGGCCCAGATGCCATATATTGGCACCGATGTTGCCGAAATCGAAAAGTGGCTTGATTTTTATGTTAAAAAAGACGGCGAAGGAATAATGGTCAACGTGGCAGACGGTGCATACCAGTGCAAGCGCAGCAAAAATCTTTTAAAAGTCAAACAATTCAATACCGCCGACGTCGAAGTTGTGGAATTAGAGGAAGGCGGCGGCGCCAACCGCGGTAAACTTGGTGCGGTGGTGGTGCGTTTTATCGGGCCGGACGGTAAACACCATACATGCAAGGTGGGAAGCGGTTTCAAGTTGGAGGAACGCGAACACTTTTGGAAAAATCCCGACGAGATAAAAGGGAAAATAATTGAAATCGGGTACTTTGAATTGTCGCGCAATCAAAACGATGATAATTACAGTTTACGCTTTCCGACATTCAAACATTTGCGGCCCGATAAAACAGAGATATCAATGCATTAAATCATTGCACTAAATCATTTGACATTTACTTTTAAATTGCACATGATATAATCATGCAAAAGAATAAATTTTCGACTGACCGTGTCGTGCCGTCAGGCGGCGCTCAATCCAAAAACAAATTGTCGACTGACCGAATCATTGCCATGATTTGTATATCTGTGGGGACGCTTGCGTTGATGGTGACGGCGGTTATGACGGGGCTTTTGCTGCGTGACAAGGATATTCCTTCCCACGCCGTGATAAACTCGGGCCATGTGGATGGTTGCTTTCCAACAATTTCGGCAGGAGAAAATCACTCCCTTGCAATAACGGAAAATGGAGATTTGTATTCGTGGGGATATAATCTAAGGGGTGAGCTCGGACTTGGTGATAGCGGTTCTGGAACAAATCGCAATACCCCAACACACGTAAACGCGGGCTATCGCAAGTATAAAGCAGTAGCAGCGGGAAATATGTATTCACTTGCCATCGCGGAAAACGGCGATTTGTATGCATGGGGAATAAATGATGTCGGTCAGCTTGGGCTTGGATTCACAGGCAGTTCGTCAGATGCAAATCCCACCCCACAGCATGTGAGTAATGGTGGACGTAAATACAAGGCAGTCGTGGCGAGACAGAATCACTCACTAGCAATCGCGGAAAACGGGGATTTATATGCGTGGGGATACAATGCAGATGGTTGCCTTGGGCTTGGGAACTCAACGTCGTATAACACTCCGCAACATGTAAATGCCGGCACCCGTAAGTATAAGGCGATTGCGGCGGGGAACCGCCATTCTCTTGCTATCGCAGAAAACGGTGATTTGTATGCTTGGGGGAATAATTCTGGTGGTCAAATTGGACAAGGTAATACCACGCAGCAGACCTATACCAGCCCCCAGCCTGTAAGTGTAGGGGTTCGCAAGTACAAAGCGATTGCGGGAGGAGGCTGGGGAAATAGTCACCATGAGGGTCACAGCCTGGCAATCGCGGAAAACGGCGATTTGTATTCATGGGGATATAATACAATAGGTGAGCTTGGACTTGGATATACAAGTCCAGGGACGTCACCTGTCGCTACTGTCTCGCACGTAAGTGCGGGCAGTCGCAAGTACAAGGCCCTTGCAGGAGGCCGAGAGCATTCGCTTGCTATTGCGGCAAATGGTGACTTATATTCTTGGGGGTATAATCAGTTTGGTCAACTTGGACTTGGTGTTACTGGAGGAACATATAATGTCCCCCAGCATGTAAGTAATAGTGCGCGCAAGTACATAACCATATCGGCGGGGTCAAGACATAATCTAGCCATAGCGGAAGACGCCAGTTTATACTCGTGGGGAACTAATGGCTTAGGTCAACTTGGACTTAATGACAACAACGACCGCAATCTTCCGACAAAAATCAGTGTATTGGTTTTCAGCACATCCGCAACATACAACATCACCGCCACAATCACCACGCCCGCGGCGGACGGTGGGGTGCGGGTCCTTGGTCAACCGGTGGCAATCGCGGCGGGCGGCACACTGACCTATGCCATAGACGGAAGCGGCGATTTGTATGTTTGGGGCAGCGGTTATACCGGACTTGGTGAAAACGTTTTCGGAGGCCCAACCCCGCAACACGTAAGTGACGGCGGTCGCAAGTACAAGGCCGTCTCAACAAGTGGCGGACACACCCTTGCCATAGCGTTAAACGGGGATTTGTATGGATGGGGAAGCGACAACTATGGGCAAGTTGGATATCAAAGAGACCCATACCATGAATCTCTCCCGGTTCCCATTTACATAGGCGGGCACAAGTTCAAGGCGGTCGCGGCGGCCGGTTCTTACTCTCTCGCCATTGCGGAAAACGGTGATTTGTATTCATGGGGGCACAACAGCCACGGTCAAATTGGTGACCCCAGTTTGCCTATCGGGTGGCAGACCTGGGGGGCGTATCATATAAATGCCGGCAACCGCAAGTACAAAGCAATCTCGGCGAAGGGTTCCCATGTCCTTGCCATCGCTGAAAACGGCGACTTGTATTCCTGGGGGTTAAATGACTGCGGTCAACTTGGACTTGATGATTGGACTAATCGCAACACCCCGCAACACGTGAACAGTGGCAACCGCAAATACAAGGCAATCTCGGCGGGTTATTTCAATTCTTTTGCTATCGCGGAAAACGGTGACTTGTATGCATGGGGAAATGAACTTTACGGTGAAACTGGAACTGGTCCAGGAAATACATATGCGCCTACACACGTAAACAGTGGCAACCGCAAATACAAAGAAGTCTCGGCGGGCTACTATCACACCCTTGCTATCGCGGAAAATGGCGATTTATATGCGTGGGGAAGTAACTCGCAGTTTCAACTTGGCCGAGATGACGACCCAACGAATTCCGAATACCCGGCGCATATACCTTTCGTGATAGGCGTATCCGGTTTCAGCAAGTTCACAGCAATTGCAGCGGGCATGTATTATACCATTGCCATCACGGATACCGGTGCAGTAGTCTCGTGCGGGGACCCTAGCAATGGATGCCTTGGACTTGGAAGCAATACTTGGGTGATATTCTTGACGCAAATCCTGGGGTTATAGGTACGATGACCGCCCTAGTCATCCAACACCTCGAAATGCAATTTGAACTGGCTGCCCAGGGCGGTGCCGAACATGACGCTTTCCACACCGTATTTGCGCCGGATGTCGTCGAACACGGCGGAAAGTTTATCGTTTTTTTCTTCCGATACATTATCAAACAACGACAACTGTACGCGGGTATCCGTCGTAAGGTTTGACACCGCAATTCGCAACGAATGTACAGGAGCAATGGCGCCGCCGGTTGCCGGTGACCTTTTCCAAAGTTTATCGAACACCTTCATCGCGGTATCGCAGAGCGTCTGGACGGAATTCGTGGCCTTTGGAATGGTTGTTTGGGCGCTTGTCCATTCCAATGCGGCGTCCCGCACGGAAACGGTTACGGTGGTGCCCTTTACGCCTTTTTTTCGCATGCGGAATGCAACTTCCTCGCCAAGAAGGTACACGACCTGTTCAATTCCGCGGCGAGTAACAATGTCGCGTGGCATGGTTGTCCCGTTGCCAACGCTTTTGACTTCGCGTTTATAGGTATAGTCCTTTACTTCCTCGGTACAATCTCCCCGCGCCATCTCGGTCATCTTGTACGCATTGATACCGACATGGTCAGAAAGCAATTTGGGGTCAAAAGCGGCCAAATCCCCGATTGTCCGAATGTTAAGTTTCTCCAACAACTTTGCGGACTTTCCCCCGATATAAAGCATGTCGGTAACGGGCAGGGGAAACACAACGGAACGGTAATTTTCACGCGAAATTACTGTGGTGGCATCGGGTTTTTTAAGGTCACTTCCAATCTTGGCGTATGCCTTGTTCCATGATACTCCGACAGATACCGTAAGTCCGATTTCTTCGCGGATAACGCGCCGGATTTCATCGGCCATTGATTTGCCGTCCCCGGCAAACAGGTGCAAAGAGGCGGTCACATCAAGCCAGCACTCGTCGCCGCCGAATGCCTCGACCTTATCGGTGTAACGGTAATACACATCACGCACGATACGGCTGTATCTGGAATAGTCCATATGCGTGGGCGTGACTATGATTATATCGGGGCAAAGCTGTTTGGCCTGCCAAATCGGCATACCGGTTTTTACGCCGCATTTTTTGGCGGGCTCGGACTTTGCAAGGACAATACCGCCGCGTTTGGTGGGGTCACCGCACACGGCGATGGCTTTCCCGCGCAGGGTCGGATTTTTTATCATCTCTACGGACGCGAAAAAGTTATTAAGGTCACAGTGCAAGATGATGCGGTTGCTCATAAGAACCTCTCGCCTCTGGCTCGAGAACCTTGTTTCGCTTCGCTTCGCTTGCTCATATAGTGTAGTATGTCACACCAAAAGAAAATTTCCAAGGCGGTAATTTGTTGCGGGGGAAAGGCGACGCGTTTTGCGCCTATTTCGCGCACGGTACCAAAGGAAATGTTTCCAATCGGGGCGCGTCCGGTGATTCATTACATCGTCCAGGAACTTATCGACGCGGGCATTACGGACATCCTGATGCTTATTGGCACCGACCGCGGCTCGTTGCAACATTATATGGACTGCTTTGCGGACAGTGTCAACGTGTACTATCGCCGTGTTCCTGTTGCGCGCGGGCCGGCGGATAATATCTGGCATGCCAAAAGTTTTGCAAAGGGCCAGCACTTCATAACCGCCTATTGCGACGACGTATTCTTTGAAGGCAACCCAACGCGCGAATTAATCGAGGAATTTTTTACATCCGGCAGGCCCGCGCTTACCGTTACCGAAGTAGCCAAACAAAATGCGCACCAATACGGGATTTTTGACGGCCGGCAAATTGTTGAAAAGCCCGCCAAGTACATCGGCAACCTTGCGGCGGTGGGGCGATACCTTTTGCCACCAAACATTTTCGGACTTATTGAACAGGAAATGAGAAACACCCGCGAGGGAAGCCCCGAGATTTGCTTTGTGAAGCAGTTGAATAAAATCCCGGATTTACGGGCGGTAAAGACGGCGGCGAAACGTTTCGACACCGGCACGCCGCAAGGATTTTTCGAGGTGAATAAATATTTTACAGAAAATAACGGGTGTTTGGGATTTTGATATCAAGATTGCGGATATAGGCCGAGTTTATATCCTCGTTTTCCTCGCAATCATAACCAAGTTCCACCAAAAGGGCAGAGAAGTATTCTGAAAAAATATCTCTGGGTTCCCCTCTTTCGGGGTGGTTAAGTGCGTCAAGTGCCTTTACTGTCAACAAAAACCCCGCACCATGGCATTGGGCAACAACCTCGGCAATTGCGCACGCAAGGTAATACCGTTTTATGTCCTTTGTTATTGCGTGGTTGGGTTGTAATACATGCGCGCCTGTGATGCGGTGGCCGTTCACGGAAAATTCGGCTATTGTGAAAAGTTGTATCGCGTGTTTTAACTTTGCGGTGGGCTTTGCCGCCCCTGTCGCGGTAAAGAATTTCAACCCCTCGGCGGTTAAAAGTTTTACCCTTATGTCATGTTCGCGCACTTTTTCTGCTTTCGCGACAATTCCCAACAAGATTTGTGTATTTTTCATTGCAACCCTGTAAATAATATAGCGCATGGGGGACAATATGGAAAACACTTTTTCAAAAACACTGTGGGACTTGTTCGAGCAAACAGGGCAAATCGGATATTACAATTTATATAACCTTATGGAAAGTGACGGGGACGAGTAACCGTTACAACAATATCTCGTTATCGCTTTTGCCCGCGTTATCGCGGAAAAGACCGCTTCGGACTGTGGTGTCAAATTTGGTTTTGCGTGCAATTTGCATCTCGCGCCGGCGTGCGGTTACAATATCCAAAATGGCAATCTCGATATCCTCAAGTTGTTCTGTTTTGGGTTCATCAGGTGCTCGGAATTCGTCAGGTACCCGGTATTTGGTTTCTATTTCTTCGTCGGCCATTCTTGAAAAACTTCCGGCATTATCCACGGCGGTTTCAAGTTTCACCTCGTCGTCTTGCCAAACGGCGCGGACAAATTGGCACTTGGTTTTATAGAGGTCAGGAGTGCTTTCGTCATCAAAGACAAGTTTGGTGGGATAAGATTTAATTCTGTATTCTTGTTCGGTGTCGTCGTCTTTTTCGTAAACGAAATTTGCAACGACCATGTTTGAAGTAAGAATAGTCCAATCGCCAAGAAAAAACGGTTCGCGTCCCATTTTTACAAGGTCGTGCATACGACTGTCGAACTCGGCGATTGACATCGTCGCGGCATCATTGATTTCGGCGATTTGCGCGTACGTTTCCGCAAAGTTTTCCCGTTTATACTGGGCAAGTTCCTCAAGCCTTGTCGTGTTCTCCGGCGTTTTTGCTTTACATTCTTTCTCTGCGTTGGTAATCGCAACCGTCTGCGGGTCGATGTTTTTAAGTAATCTAAGGTCAGACATTGATAATTTCTCCTCTATAATAGTATCTTAACAATCTATGGTACTATAATATAAGGTCATTGTCAATAGGGCATTATTTGTTTTTATTAAATATCTTACAGGCATCGCTTTCGCCTGTTTGGTCTGTAGAAATCATCACGAATCTTTTATCGAAGGTACTTGAGAAACCACCCAATTCCGGTGTAGTGTATCCATCAAGATGAAATGACAAGAGGAAATTGACTATTGCCGCAGAGTATTCTTGCTTGCTTTCCAAAAGAATAATAATTGCTTTCTCGGTACCTTTTGTTGCCAAAAATGCCGAAGTCACCGCAACTACGCATTGGGTTTCAAACACAGATTTCTGCGTTTCCGTCCACTCGGTAATAACATAACCCTTATTTTCAATCTCTGTTTTCATTTTATCATAAGATTTCGCCGGCGAACCACACGCAACAAGTAACACAACAGTCAAAAGCATGACCGCACACAGCCCCGTACCCCTGAAAAATTTATTCATATTGACCATGACACTATTATAAACAAAAAAAGCAAAAAATTGCAAGCAAAAATTAATGTGTTGTTTTCGGTACCAACTGGCGTACTAATTGGTGTACTTTTTAGTTAAATCTTCGGTTTGACAACAAATAAAAATAGGTGTATTATTACAGTGTCAAGGAGGGAAACGTAATGAACGTGTCAAGAAGGTTAAGAAAAATCCAGGTGATGTTTGTGGCGTTTGCGGTGGTGGCGATAATGGTGTTTGCATCTGTTGCACCGTCGGTGATGGGGGTTGCGGCGACATACAAAGCGACGGCGCATACGATGGAGGTAACTCATACCGCGTCGACGCAAGGTTTGTATGACCAAGGCGCAGGGGCTGCGACAGCCTACATCTCGGATTCGGATTCAGCAGAGCCGATACTGCCAAGCACTGACGAGATTTTGGAGAACTCAAGTCCAAAGTGGGCGAGTATGGTAAACCAACTTTCTACTGTTACAAATACTGCACCGGCAACATTTCAAAATGTTCAGTATCAAGTTGCCAACGGTGTGGTTGCACTGAATTCAAATACAAGCACGTCCGCACTGACCGCCATTACAAATATCGGCACAGCGGCGATGAAGATAAACAACAAACCTAACACAATGTCAGGTGGCAAATTTGATATCGAACCAAACAGCATTATCGCGGAAGGCGGTTTTGTAAAAAAAGATGTTCTTCATGCTGCTGTAGCCCCAAGTGTTTTGCAAAACAATGTTGTCCCAAACGGCAAGGTATTCTTCGATGCGGCTTCGGGCACAGCGTTCAAGGTCGCGGCCCCATACGGAAATGTTAGTAATTT
>Ga0123353_10003945_pt1 | contig 18966 bp, 9 predicted proteins | sample TergutLab28metaG_3_FD_92763 | JGI IMG/M metagenome (GOLD analysis project Ga0123353, IMG submission 92763) | Labiotermes labralis P3 segment gut microbial communities from Petit-Saut dam, French Guiana - Lab288 P3 | ecosystem: Host-associated > Arthropoda: Insects > Digestive system > Gut ... | reverse complement strand
CCACAGAGCCATAGTGCGATCGGAAGGATTTTATGTCAATGAAAAATTCCAATGACACCAGCTGGGATCGAACCATCGACCTTCCGATTTGTAGCACAGCACCTTAACCACTGTGCTACTGCGGTCCCCGTTATTTTTAGGTACATTCGCAAAATTGCGAAAAGCGACTTTTAGCTTCCTCGTGTGTCCGTCCGTCCGGATGGAACAACTCGGCTGCCACTGGACGGAATTTTATAGCATTTGATATTTGAGTAAATTTCACAACTCTGTAGAGAAACGTCAAGTTTAATTAAAATCTGACACGAATAACGGGTACTCTACACGCATATCTATGTACATGTATGATACCTCGCTGAATTCTTCTTAGAATTAGAAATGTTTCAGACAAAAGTTGTAGATAAAATCAAAACACACATAAATTTTTCGCCAAAACCGTGCCGTTTATAAGACCATGTGAAAAAATGTGGTACAGCCGTATAGGCCACATATGGAAACGTAATACGGCTCATGCGCTTTGCATGCAAATAACTAAGGCCACGCACTCAGAATACATAATACTTATGCCCTTTCCACGGAGACAATGGTTACGCTAACGCGCCTGAATGTTACATTTACATGTACACTACCTCTCTTGTTTAAATTTAGCACAAGACTTGGGATAGAAATGTTTTTTTCAAAGTTTCCGAAAATGTATGAAAACAATAAATATTCTAGCAGAAGAGTTTCCTCACCTACAAGAAAAAACTTTCTTCTTGCGTCCTCACAATAGCTAAATTTTCCAGGGAAATGTCAATTTCTTCTCAATTAATGGCCCCTTTCTGATAATTAGGCTGTTTTACTGACGTATGGATTCAGTGCCAAACCAAGGAAAGAAACAGGTTTGATTGGCATCAGGGAAGGCACGGTTTGAAATCTCGGGATCAGGATATGCTGCAGATTTTTCTCGATCCGTCCAGAAGAGTGTCCGATTTACAGTCTACAGTGCAATCCCGATATATTGCCACTGTCCGTTTCATCGAAATATATGGCGGGATATCGAGGTTGGCGGTAAATCGAAGTACAGCATAACACGGAATTTCTGTTCAGAGACTTGCAAGAGAGCTAAATAAGTGTGGCGCTGTAATGCAGAACGCAACATCGGTTTGACGGTACTTCAAAATTTTGGCTTCCAGCTCTCCTCCCATTCAAAGAAGCATAATTGTTGTAGCAAATACTGATCAATAAAATAACTTTGGCAAATACAACAGAAAACACGCCTACATAATAAGTAGTAAGAAGTACAAACGGCCATTGAATAATCTACTTATCAGCATTTTGAATCGGTTTTTTGGGACTGAGAGAGTGTACAGGAATAAACATTTTCCGGCGTTTCGGCGTATGTTGCAGTTGCCACCTGCGTGGTGAACGAATCTGCGGACCACGATCAATCAGACCGCCACCTCCGACACCCCACCGCCTTCTTGGATGTTGCGCTGTGTCGTCTGGTAAACAGTTACCGACGTTTTCAATATAACAGCACCTTCATGTTCATGCTCCAGCACTCCCTTGAATGTGACGATACATCGGAACACCTAAGAAGACTTAATCTTCCTTCTTAGAATCAATAACGTAAACGCTTTGATAAGGAGACAAATAGGTATTCAAGAAAGATTATATTGAGGTAATGATAGTAGGAGATGGGGATCAAGTGCCCGTCCTCAACACATCACCATCGTCCACGTGGCACTGTCAGAAAAAACCCAAGTGCTGCCTGGAACGTATGATGAACAATGAGCTGTGCAAGCAAGCTGTCTACTGTGCCAGCCAATCAACTGAAACATTAGGCGTCTTAAAATTACAGCGGTATCAAACAGAAACTGTGGATGCGTAGCTACGTACATGACTATACATCGAAATTTTCCAGCATTTAATACGCTGACTTCTACACAGCGGAAATTAAAACACTACAAGACCTGACTTCAACTCTTAATTCATAATTCATGACACAAAAACAGCAAGCTGATAAAAAACGGTACCCATTCCACTCTTCAAGTTACGCTGTACTGCAATTTAAGCTCTGCTGCTCTGTCAAAAGCCTCCAAGCACCGGCAGTAAATATCATTTAACTTTTGCTGGGGGAGGCATGGAAAATAGTACGTCACGATATTATACCGTTGCCAAAATGGTTTTTCATACCAAGTCATCCCAGCACAATTACCCACGACACGAGTCTAAGTAGTTATTGCTGAAGGGTACAAACACACAGCTACGAAAGCGTAAAAACATTTAGGTAAAGTAAAAGGTAAGGGTCGATCCTGACGGCCGTGCGGTCTAAAGCGTGAGTCTGGGGTCGCTTGATTTCTGGAATCACGGGTTCGAATCCCGCTGAAGGCACCGCTGTTCGTCCCTGTGTTTGCTGCTTGCTGCGTAGGCAACGGCCTCTCAGACGAGCTGATCAATGATACAGAGAGGGCCTGCTGGTTGTGTCTGTGTCTGATCCAGAATCTTTAATAATGAGGCGGTCTAGGCCCGAGATGGGCTCTAGCGCCACAGTAAAGGAAGGAAGTGTAAAGGTAAAGCTGTCCATGTTCACGCCACGGCGGCAAATAGGGGGAGCAGAGATAAAGCGCCACTCATTCTTAACTTGGGCACTAGATGGTGGTGAGTGGGCGAATTCACGCCCTGACCATTTTATCCCCCAGGTAAATAACCCGAGTAGCCACTGAATAGGAAACTAGGTTCTAAGGGATAAATCACTTGCCCACAAATAAGGCAATATAAAATAAAACCACGTTGTGGTTTTTCCAACTATGGTAGGCGTACCACCACTGCTATTCCAGCCATTGGTCACTGGTGCACGGCCTTAACAAGAAAATCGAAATAAACCAGGTAAGTCACGTACCTTTGCCAGTACGCTGCATTACTGACAACATTACAAAACCCATTCCCGCTGCCAGCCCGTCTTTCCAATTTCAGCCTTTTTATATAAATACAAAAACAGTAGTGGTTGTACACTGATGTTTTTAAACTTCATTTAATGGTAGGCAATCCAAAAAAGTCTGAGAACCCCCGGTCTACTTGAAATAAAATCGCCCTTTCACAACCACTGCTCTGAACAGTAGCTAAGTCGTTAACTTGGCGCTCAAGTCTTGTTACCTTCGAGAGAAAAAAAAAACCTGCGATACCTAACGGACAGAAAACTGGGTGGGACACCACAGCTGGCCAGGACGTATTTCAAACCCCGTCAAACGAAGGTTATAAATAATTTGGGCCTGTAATCCAACAATCCTAAACTTATCTTATTTATAGATAAGTTTAGGATTGTTGGATTACAGGCTTTATGTACATAATTCATAACTAAAAATAAAATTTTATACATATAAGATGAAAAATTACCAATAAATCTATTTATTGGCAGCTTTCCATCTTATTTTCCTACAGGGAATCGCACCCCGGTTTCTGAGCGTTTACGGAATCATTTTACCGAACTTCATCTAAAAGATAAGGATTTCAATAACTGATGGTAAAACGCCAAGGAAGTATACCGTCAAACACAACACATTATACGGGGTGCTGATAAGTCCTTAGCCCGACCTACTTCCCGATATCGTAGTACGGAATCGATAGTGCCGTTGGAAGCTAATATACTGCTGAGATCAAATAATATATGCTAGCTGCAGACTCTCAAGAACCTTTAGAGTGATGAAAGGCAACTTATATATTTAATTTTCACGTAAGAATTATCAATTCGGGCTAAGGACTTATCAGCACCCTTGTACTACCACACAACACTGTTACATGTTTCGGCCCATCAGAACCGCCATCAGGCTCTTTTAATACAAAAACTTAACAAACCAACTCCATATGCAACATGCAATTTCTTCGTTAGTTAGAGCTCACTAATATAAGATTATTTATTAAAATAATTAATATATGTCACGTTTATAGCCTAAGACAACTTCGTACATTATATATTTATTATTTGAATAAATAAATATATATTAGTGAGATCGCGTAGATGGGTGGATATTAGGATGGATCTCCAGGAGGTGGGATGTGGGTATATGGACTGGATTGGGCTGGCCCAGGATAGAGAGAGGTGCGGACGCTTGTGGGTGCGGTAATGAACCTTCGGGTTCCGTGAAATGCGGGGAATTTCTTGACTAGCTGCAAACCAGTTAGCTTCTCAGGAAGGACTCTGCACCATGGAGTAAGTACTAGTGAGATCTCACTAACGAAAAAATTGCAAGTTGTATATGGACTTGGGTTTTTTAAACTTTTGTAATAAATTCATCTTATCTAACCAACTTTTCGTGCAGAAAAAGTACACACAATACACAGTTTCCTTGCTACACATTTCGGCATCCCGGGAGTGCCTAAATGTGTAGCAAGAAAACTGTGTATCGCATGTGTTTGATTTTGTTGCACGAAAAGTTGGTAAGGTAAGTTGAATTTGACATCATGCACGGTACATACCATAATAAGATTTTGTAGTAAAGGTGCCCGATGATGGTTCTGATGAATCGAAACATGTAGCACATTGGTGTATAGTATTAAAGTGTTGTGTTTGACTACACACGTCTTTGTATTTCAATTACAGGAAACACAACGCGATGAGTCTAAATAAATTTGATCATATATATAATTTTGGTCGACTGGCTAAGGGCTGGACGGTCCGGGGAGCGAATCCCGGTGGGCGGCGAGATTTTCCGCACCTGTCCAGACCGGCCCTGGGGCCCACCCAGCCTCCTGTACAATGGGTACCGGGTCTTTCCCGGGAATAAAGAGCGGCCGGGCCGTGACGCTGACCCCTCACCCCCTTCTAGTGCCGTGGTCAAGAAAGAGTAGAGCTATACCTCTACTCCCCCTATGGGCCGTACGGCCTGTACAGAGCCCAGTGCCTGTACAAGGGTGCATTTTACTTTATATCCTTTTGGTGGTTTATTTCCCGAAGCTGTAAGCATTTAACAGTATGTACATTTATAGCGTCGCTGGCAAGGTGATTACGAATCATGTATGGGAAAGGATCTGGAAGGAAGCAGTCATTGGTCTACTATCCGGACGTTTGCCTTGGAGTGGGGCGGGTTGAGAAAAACCGCAAGAAACGTACAGATAGCCGACGTCCTAGCTGAGGTTCGAATAGGCTTCACCTCAACAAGAAGTCCAGGGCGATGTTTTCATGTCCTCACAGCGCTACTGATAAGGATTCAAGTTTTCTGAGACGTTACGCCGTTTCGACTGGTAAATACTTGCAGTTACCAGTCGACTTGGCGAAACGTCTATGAAGATTAAGATCTTCCAGGGGCCTAGAGCGCTACTTGCACTTTAACCTCTAACCTCTACACCATGGCTTCAACCCAGGGTCCATGGAATATATTTGTAAAATATGTACCCTCGCTACAAAACGTAAACAATTTAGGTGTCTAGGTACACCACTTAAAGCGAGTTTTACACATTCGGCCTGCGAACCAATAACGGTTGTGGTCCATAGCCAGAAGAAGAAAAAATTTGGACAACACTGCTGGATAACAATCTGAGATATTCAAGTACATTTGTATAGCGATATATAACATGTGTGTAAGCAGCACTGTTTATATCAATAATACTGGGCGAGAAGGTCCTACCATCAGAAGGCACATCGACGACATAATCTTCTATCTACCAATAAGGAGGTCATGAGAGCTTTGATCCCGACAGCGATAATACTTCAGTGTCATGTTGAATAACCGAAATCGGTGCCTACAAACCGCAGTAATGTTTCGTCGGTCCGAAGGTCTATTTGTCATTGATAAATAGAGAGACGAGATAAAACGTGTACATGACGCTCTTTCAGCGAGTGACGGTATCTGTGTGATTGTGCCTACCTCATTCGTATTAATTTTCCTTAGTGAATAAATAATTTTTGTGTCCATACAATTCAAAACCCTTAAAAACGTTTAAAATAAAAACGGTAAATCTTGATGATATCTAAAGATGCGTTTTTAATATTTTTTTTGTATGGAAACTTCTTTTTTTAAGACCACGTGTAACAATTTCGTGACATACTGGTCTTTCACATAGGTACAACGGGATTTTAGTTCCCTCCCAATCCCAAAGCTGAAGGACCACCCCTTTTCCTTCTGCCAGGTACTGCTCAGTTAATAAATTAGCAGATACACCGCGTATCCGCTCCATCCGCAACAAAAAGGACAATACCTTCTAAACAAGGATCAATGCAGCCAACATTCAAAACCTGATGATATTCAAAGTAAGCTTCTTGTAATTTAGATGGTTTAACTGAAGGATAAACAAAGTCATCAGTCAAATTTTAATACGTATTTTAATTACTTAAACACCTGTACCGTGTATCTTTTATTATTTTGTAAATAACCAACCAATGTACATTTAACTGACAAATTATCACACTCCTACTACATGTTTCGACACTTTTGTGTCATCCTCAGGAAGCTCGTAGTATCTTTCCAAGTTTCACAAGTATGTCAATGCAATTGTTGCTAACACAATGTAAAATTTCACATATGTTTTATGCTGTTGAATCTCAATGTTTAAAATAATTACAATATTAAAATTGTCCTATTTACGATAAAATGGTTAAAATCATGTTGTTGTTATAATTCACATACAGTCCTGTTTGGTGGCTGTATATACAATTTGTATGTTGATGCTGTCGTCGTGCTGGCCCGGTATGTACTGAGTCGGAGTGTGTGTGTCGAGTTGTGTGACATGTTTCGTTATTACAAATAGGGCAATTTTAATGTTTTGATGATTTTAAACACTGAGATTCAACAGCATAAAATGAAATTTTACATTGTATTACCAACAAATGCTCCGACATAACTGTGTAACTTAAAGGTAAATCAGCCCCATTACATGCCCGAAATGCCCAGAGGGTTCCAGGAAGTTAAGGTTCCCCGATTTAATGACAGTGGCATAGGATGGTGGTAAGGTTGTCAGCCTTAGGCACCGGCCGCTTTTACCCCCAGGAAACACTCCTGGTACTCATTTCTGTTAAAGGCTGAGTCGACCCCAGGGCCATAGTGCGATCGGAAGGATTGTGTCAATGAAAAATTCCAATGACACCATCTGGAATCGAACCAGCGACCTTCCGATTTGTAGCGCAGCACCTTAACCACTGTGCTACCGCGGTGCCCACTTGTGTAACTTAGCAAGGTACTAACTACGAGCTCCCTGAGGATGACAAAATAGTGTCGAAACATGTAGGATCAGTATGATGTCAATTAATTGTGCATTGGTTATCGTACAAAATAAAAAAAAATTAATACCTACTTCTCAGACCAAATTTTATCGAAATATATTACGTAGTCTCACATACGCAACACATGACAGAATTGACAAACACGACTTAACAATTATGCGTCACATAAATACACATACATACACACACACACACATATACAGACAGACATATGTAAGGACATTACAGCATCTGACTACTCGCGTCACTATTTCACTACAACCGTTTCGCCTGAGATCAGGCACCGCAGCGCTCGCAGCTATTCCAGCTCGCAGTGAGTCGAGGTCCATGCGTTTTGCACTACATGTTGCAGTTTATACCGGAATTTCACTAACTATATTTAGTGCAAGGTGCTGGAAATATTTTCCTTCGACCCGCATACATGCGTCACATCTAACAAACACGTTGTTCACCGAACATGGACATTATATAAATTATGCGAGCCAACTGGAAGGGATTAGAGGCAGTTGTCATATAAAATAACGTCCTCACCCTCTCACACTCTGTATGTGTGAGTGTACATGCAGTGGACATGCAGTAAGGTCGTGGGTGGACGGTGTTACGAAGTAACCTAACCTGGGCGCTGGACGTTCTTTGGCTCTGTGACGTCATTCCGATAAACCGAGTGACGAACTCAAGGAATACGTTCGGAAGAGTGCGGGAGGAAAAAAAAGCTGTACTGAACAACCTCCGTACGCAACACGATTTAACATGATGTCTTCTGTGAACGCGTAAAATATCTGTTTTCTCGCAGGATGCACGAATTCCAAGTAATGACATCTGATCAACGCGCACGTCATCTGAGTAACGTAAAACCTGCCCAGCTTCAACGAAAACAGAATTAAATACATAACCTGTAACTTACATGTAAACTGTATAACAAAGAAACGAAAGAAAAGGAAGTTTCCTGCCTCCGTCTACTCAGAAACGGAAATTTCCGCCAAACTCGTACATGAAGTCACTTCCCAGCAGACACTGCGGTGAGAACGTCTGATCTTACATGGTGATATTTATTATTTTTCGGGTACGCCTGTCTGGAATGGTAAAGTGTTCAAACCTCGTGCAAATCCGTTTGTAGCACTGTGCAATATACGATACTTCCGCTTTCGTTTACGCGTTACAGAAATACGTTCGAGTTTTCAGTCATCCTGACAGATTTTTCGGTACGTCTGTTCGTACGACTTAAAAATGGCCACGGCCACTTCATTTTTTATCCTTTACCTTCTCACTGTCTAATTTTCCGAAATACAATTGCAAGATAAATAAAATCGCAACAACTGATAAGAGTCTGGGTGAATGACCCAACTGGATGCACAATTATGTTATATAATACGTTTATTATTATAATCGTCTACATGTTTCGAGCAACACTGTCCGGTGTGCAAGTTGAGAAGAAACCATTTCCTTCTCAACCTGCACACCGAACGGCCACTTACAGAGAATAATATACCAGATGCTGTATTAATACAATCTGACCTCCTGATGATGAGCACAGAGTTGCTCGAAACATGTACAGGACTATAGTAATAAAAGTTTCATATAACTTAATTGTGCATCCAGTTGGTCATTTACCCAGAGTCGTACCAGGACGCACTGTCAGCAAAACATAAAATTCAGCTGATAAGAGTGTTACTGAAAAACGAATAACGTTTATGTGATTCAACATGTTGTGTAATACATACAAAGAGACCAATAAATATCCGTCAAACACAAAACTTGTTTGTTACAACCTGAAAGAAGCAACATGTTTCGTCTCGTATTAAGCAAAGGGCCACACCGGTTAACGCGGTTGGTTCGCGAGCCCCACGTTGACAAATATCAGTAAGTGTCACATCTAATCGCCCAAATTATTGTGTAATTTTTAGAGTACATACATACATATGTGCTCCACATTATCTCATAAACAGTATGATTTCCGGAAAAAGGTTACTGAACATAAGATGTGCCTTTTGATTTTCTCTACAACTTCTGTTCGAAACATTTCTCATTTTCAGAGAATCGAGCGAGATATTATAGAAATGTACATAGGTCTACACGAATACCAGTTACTCTTCTCAGATTTTAATCAAACATGAATTGTAGAAACAATACTCAAATGTCAGACTGCATGAAAAACAGTCCAGTGAGAGCCGAGTTGTTCCATGCGGCAAGACAGACCGACAGACAGACACGACGAAATAGTCGCTTTTCGAAATTTTGCGAACGCGACTAATGCATTTAAATAATTTTAAATGAATGAGCATGAAACCTGGTCTACCGCATTAACAGAAGAATAATGGTTATGTAAAACGAGGTTCTGAGGCTAAAATTTGGATATAGAGCGAACAGGTAGGAACAACAGAAGGATGCAGAAGAATGGACAATGATATAAGTTGTGCTCTTCACCAGGTATCATTACACTGATCTGATAAGTGGGTCACGTAGCATGTATGGAGGAGATGATAAGTTACACACGAAACTTCTATCTCAAAACGTCAAGAGAAAAAAACCACTTGGGAAACCTAGATGTAGATTAAATCGACTCGTAATAAATAGACCTGATTAAACTGGCTCACGACAGGATCCACTGGCAGACTCCTTTGAATATAGTAATGAAGGTTCGGTTTCGTAATTCCTCGGCTAACTCAGCCCACTAACAATATCTGGCGAAGGACGTACCCCAAAGGAGTAAAGTTCCGATAGCGAAACATAAAAGAATAATCTTACTAATTTTACACACGTACCTACAGTAGTGTTTAAAAATACCTTTATTTTCCTTGTTGATAAGAGGCTGAAAGTTTATAAACAGCAGTAACAGATTTGTTCAAAACAAATCCAGTAGTTCAGGAGATGAAACACTCCGATGAAGCGAGGCACGGACAAAAAAAAAACAGCACTCCATTATAAGATAAATTTATGTGCTAGAAATGTATACAAATTGTGGTAATATTTCGTCTACTTTAGCACTTTTATAGACGAGCTTTAAAGCTCAGAAATGTTTGAAATTTTTTGATACAAGGCAGTTTTTTTTTTCTAGTACATCATATTTTAGTTCAATTGGTGAGCAGACCCACCAAGAACTTCCGACCACGCTAAGTTATAAATTCTACTCATTTTTGCCACAGTTACGTCATCTGGAGGATCAAGACGCATATGGCAGGATAACATCAGGAGAGTGATAAGGTATACTGTACACACTTTCCAGATGCGTTCTTCCCCATCTGCCAACAGGTATTATGTGCTTTACTATATCATGCGGCAAATGCAATTCAAGCCCCTTTTTTCATTACAATAAAACCGACACAGTACTCAATATAGCACAAAATACAATAAACCAGATTAATGTTTGTCCCTAAATGTCTCTCGGCCTGTGGATTAGTGGCAATGTATCAGCAATGCAAAGGCTTCTGTATCTTCCAGGATGGATAGATTGAGGATTGCCAGGATTGGTCGAAACATGTGGGGGGAAAACATCAGTACTGCTTTATTGTTATTTAATACTGCAACAGTCCTTCGGTCATCCGGACTAAAGGGGGAAGGGGTGGTCCGGATTACCCAGGAATCTGGAGCACCGAGGGAAAACTCCGTGGTGTGGGTAACAAAAAAAATCACTGGATGCTAAAGTACATACCCTTAAAGGGAAATACTGTACCTAAAAGTATATGATAATAATAATGTACTGTAATAATATTTTAATAGGCATACTGCTCTATATTAGGCCCAAAATTGCCCGGACTACCCGGAGGACCGGGACACCTGTATGTAGCATACCATGTGCGCTTCATTGTAATATATAATGCGGGTGGTAGGCGCTCAAAATGTACTACGAAGTCAAGCCCTCTTATGTGGCTTACAAGATGTGGACCTCTAATCTGTGTTCACATTCTGACAGGAATTTTGTAAAGACATGATGGTCGAATGACAAGTATCTAGGGTTAAGTTCCAAACTTCTCGTACCGTTCATCAATGATGATGAACTGGCAATGTTAATGTGACTGTCCATCACCCACCACTACTGATGTCGGACACAAAAAGTACTTCATTGTTAGCCGTATGATTAGGTAATTACATGCAACCTGAAGGGTCTTGTTAGTAAGATCCTGTACTTACATGCTTCCGCATTACTAACGAACTAAGACAACGAATTCCACGCAATCAATAACGACGCTTTCTTTCCTTGTAATGTGACACTGCAAGGAACCACAATAAATAATTATACAACGTGGGGGGTCTAATTCTGTGCAGTTCACAGTTAATACTTGCCCTCTTCCTGTGGTTTTCCATTAAAAAACAAAGATTTCAAGGCTCCACATTTTGGCAAATGCAACCTTCTTTTAATGCAAAAAAGGTTGGCTAACAAGATTACTATGTCTGTGCGCGCGGGTATGCTTGTGCCCCTCTCAGCTTTTCAACAAATTGAACGATTTTCACGAAATTTGGTACAAACGTTTTGCCTTTCGAGGATACCCATCTTTTTTTTTTTTAATTTCCTACAATTAATAACACTGGGAATGCGCGAATAAACCAACAAGTTGGTCGTGCAAAAATTTCTGTTTCCAATGTTATAGCGCCCGAATATCAGTAAAGATATCAGAAATGTACCTATCCATTTGGAATTAAACATTCATTGTAACTCAGCACTTGCAAACATGGCGACGATGCGAAAGATTCACGTTATTTAGAATTAAACGAACACACACACTGAATTTATGTAGTGACAGCTTTACAAATATAAAATAAAATGGCAGTAGTGGTAGTAAAAACAGGAATAACAGAGTAACAGCAGTAGCATATTACAGATACAAAGAACTAGAAATCTACGCAATAGGGAAGCAGGCATCATGAGTCCTGCCACGAATGCCTCGCACAGAAACTATAAAAAGTTTCGTCCCTACGACGGCGAAATTTTATCGTTCATTAACAAGTGAATGAAAGGTCAAATTAATTGCATTACATATAAATATTCGTTCGAACACCACAGAAAACACTGTGCTTCAATCAGACAGAAGAGTCAGTGAATGCTCCGTAGGAAATCATGGCTGTTTGAAGAAAAACACGAAACAAAAACAGAACGTACGCGTAAAATGCAGGGTTTTTTTAACGTTACACCTTCTTCTTCTTCTTCTTCTTCCATTGGCACTACAGCCCACTGCGGGCTTTGGCCTGTCGAACAATGTCCTTCCATGTTTTCCTATCTGCCACCAACTCTCTCCATCTTCACTCCAAGCACTTGAAGATCTCTTTCTACTTCCTCTTTCCATCTTTCCCTGGGTCTTCCTCTTCTTCTCGTCCTTTCCAGCTCTTGATTGAAGATATTTTTGGGCATCCTATCCTCCTCCATTCTCTCTAGGTGACCTAACCAGCTTATACTTTGCCCTTTTATCCATTGTACTATATTTTCTCCTTTGCTCATCTCTTCTAGTTCTCGATTCGTCCGACTTTTCCATTCCTCCGTTTTCATATTTAGGACCATATATTCTGGTGGGACAAATAATTAGCAATGGGCTTCGAAGGGTTAAGAGCAAGTAAACTTCAGAACAATACCACATGCCCACATGTTTTATACAGAAGGGAGAAAAAGACTTCACTTCCTAACAGAAGTGTGTCATCTGTCACGCAACAAGGTGGAGTATCTTTATTCTGCTGGTCGTTCGCAGGATCTGGGCTCCGCGTATGTTCTTCATTTCCCTAGAGAAACCCGTAAACACAGACACCTGATGTGCGAATAATTTCATGAGAACTTATGAGACGGCAGAGGGGAGAGAAACTTATTGGACCGAAAGACCGGTACGTCACACCGATATTTTAGGAGCGTTGGCATACTAGCGAAAAGCGCCCATTAGCTTCGTCATATCCGTCGGTATGTCCATCTGCAAGTACCAGCGCGGCTCCCATTGGATGGAGTTCCGTGAAATTTGGTATTCCTGAATTTTATGGAAATCTGTCCGAAAAAAATTCAAATTTGGTTGAAATCGGGCAAAAATATCGGGCCCTTTAAGTGAAGACATAAGTATTTTCTACTGCTGCCGGCGACGTAAAATCGCTCTATGCGAAGGAAATGGTATCAGGTTGTTAGTATATCCAAGGAGGTGTGAACACTACGCGAACGCGCCACTATGTTACGTTATAAGTACACTGTATATCTTTATAGTTCTGCTTGTGTGACCACAGCTAATCTGCGTTATTCATATTGTTTCCTTCAAACTGGAATATATAACGTGTAAAATATGGAATAACTGACCAGACTGTGATTATTAGAGATACGTACGAGAATATCAATCATAGAGAAATTCTTCCTTGGGCGTTAATTTTCGTTCCAAATTTTTGTGGAAAAAGCAAGGACAGAGGCGTGCTCCACAAAAGAGTGTTGTGGAGCGTACTAAAGCACAGAGCAGATAACGTATAACAGAACAATGGACAGTTGTATAAAAGGTGTACTTCCTGAATGTACGAAGAATATCATCTCAAACTGGATTAGATTTCAGATGACCGCTCCCAGACCGTGGGTCGTATTTTGCCCAACCCTGCACTGCAATCATGGTGGCTCGTTAACTGGTGGCGTCCGAGAGAGCAAAGTGTGCGCTTCTTCGCAGCGTACTAACCACAGATCTGTTTAGCTGCAGGAAACACGGTTCAGAAGCTGTGAAAGGAAGTGTTACTCTGTGTTACAGGATCCATACGATATGCATCTGCAGAGCCACGTCACTTATCAGAGTAACCACATAACGTAAATCGGGGTTGCGGAATTTTTGTCTGGGTAGGCAAGAAGTGTTGGACTTGTTAATTACGGCCACACTCTCACCTTGTCACTAAAATTCTTGTTTGTATACAAGACAAGCAATTGTACGTATAAAAGTGGCCTAACATCTAGGAGCGTTCGTGCAACCACTGTTGCCGGGGAAAAACAAGAAGTATTACATATTCCGAGTGTGTGTCTGTAGCCTTAGTTATCCAGCACAAGAAGCGCATGCGCCGTTTTACACTGTTACCTGTAGCCTGGTCGGCTCAACCATGTGTCTCCAAATTATCACAAAAACAGCATAACTTTTGAAAAAAAAAAGTTATTGAACACAAAATGTGCTTTTTGATTTCCTCTGCAACTTTTACTTGAAACATTTCTCATTCTAAGAAGAACTGAGCGAGATATCATAAATGTACATTGGTCTTCGCGAAAAGTGCCTGTTATTCTTGGCAGATTTTAATGAAACCTGGATTTTTCGACAGATTTTCGAAAAATATTCAAATATCAGATTTCACTAAAATCCATCCAGTGGGAGCTGAGTTGTTCCGTGCGGACGGACGGACACAGACGGACAGACATGACGAAGCTAAAAGTCGCATTTGCAATTTTGCAAACCCGCCTAAAAATAACACAACATAACAGCGTTCCACTCTTATGACGTCTACAGCAATTTACACATTTTCATGACACTGGGTAAAAAAATTAAGCGATTTGGAATTTATTTCACTACTTTTTGTTTTCCATAATCTGTAACATTCCCAGATGGTGTCATTGGAATTTTTCATTGACAAAAAATCCTTCCGATCGCACTATGGCCCTGGGGTCGACTCAGCCTGTAACAGAAATGAGTACCAGGAGCATTTCCTGGGGGTAAAGTCGGCCAGTGCGTAAGGCTGACAACCTTACCACCATCCTGTGCCGTTGTCATGAAATCTGGGAAACTTAACTTCCTGGAACCCTCTGGGCCACTCCAGGCCTGTAACGGGACTACTTTACCTTTTATAATCTGTAACATTATGGTGACCGAACGAAATTCTGAGACGTGAGTAACAGTCGGGGGTCACGGAATGTTGCACGGTAACAGATATCGGAAAAAGATACGGCTTTCCTTCATTTTTTAATAATGTGAACAATCGCACAGTACAACGCCTGACGAGTACGCAATATTCCGACACGGTCCTCATTCAGACACTCACCTCTACTGGCTATACCACTGACATTTACGGATAAGGTTGGTAGCAATTCGTGAGAAATCTTCAGAAACACAGAGACAGTGATGGTCTCGTCTATCTGGCAGTGGCTGTTTCGGATTCAGTTTAAGTTGTTTTCGGGTTTGTCATCAGTTGTGGAGTAACCCGTAATTTATACTCATTTTACATCAAACTATGAGACAGTAACTCTTACTATATACATGTTATGAGGGTAATTAACACGAATTTAACGGATTTAAGTTACATCAATCCCAACTGGGCAACGAATTTGCATCTGATCTGTTAGATGTCAGAAAAAAAACGGCATTAGTGTACGTATCTCTGTTATGTGGGTGGTTACTTTAAATTTCGGTCACCAAGCAACACTTACGGTGACTTCTGAAATTTCAATCCTAGCTACAGAGTGTACAGCTGAACACGGAACACGCTGACAGAATCTACAACCGCATTCATAGCTGCACTGCTGCATAGCGACCGATGACGGACCCTTCACAGCTGCACTCAGTTCCGTATCAAGGTGGGATTGCGCGCCGTAGAGCGGACAACATCAATTGCTGCAGAGGGACCGACGACGGACCCTTCACAGCTGCACTCAGTTCCGTGTCAAGGTGGGATTGCGCCGTAGAGCGGACGACATCAATTGATGCACAGGGACCGATGAGGGGCCCTGCACTGCTGCACTCATTTCCGTGTCAAGATGGGATTGCTCGCCGTAGAGCGGACGACATCGATTGTTGCATAGCGACCGATGACGGGCCCTGCACTGCTGCACTCATTTCCGCGTCAAGGTGGGATTACGCGCCATAGAGCGGACGATATGAATCGCAAAGCGGCTGGTGACGGCCGCCGCCCTGCTGGACTCAGTTCCCCATTTAAAAAAGAAAACTATTTGTACAGTACATTAACGGAGCACATTTTAATAGTCTACCTACTTTATTCCAGATAACGGGCAAGCACGAGCTTATGTTCCGACAGATGTGATGGAACCGGCTTTAGGGATTAGTAACGGGCTGCGTATCTCTCAATAAAACTACTACACTCTCACATACCGCTGTAACAACAAACCACACAGGAACAATATCAATTATTCTCATCTTTCAAGCACTGAACAAGAATCAGAAATGTATCATCGCAAATTTTGGCTAGTAGAAATTAGTACGCTAGTTACTAGTAACCGTCTGAGAAGTGTCCATAAGTATCGCGAATAAAATGTAGTAACAATGAGCGATTACATTAGCTAGCAGAAAGAGAAACTGTATCTGAGAAGGCATCCGGGCGTGTAAAACAAGAAGGCTGAGGCCATGGACCAAAGGAAAGTAGTGAAAAAAATAATGTAATCCGAACAGATTGCTTTGAAACAATGAAATCTGGCACGGTGGGATATGGGTTTAAGACAACCATGAAAACATTTACAACACTAACGAAAAGTCGTGTAGGCTGTCTCACAGCCGCATACAGGAAGTTCATCCGGCATAACATGTCGAAAGATTGCATCCGACAACTCCAAAACATGGCAATGCGCTACGTCAAGCGATGCCTCAGACAAGAGTGCTTTACAAACAAGAAAGTCGTCAAGCAAAGTGGAGTTATGAAATGATCCCGAGATCAGGCATCGAAATGGTAGACGGCCAATGCCTTTCCAGGACTTCTATAAATGAAGAGCCCCTTTTGCTCCACGCAAATCTACGGTCGAAGTATCAGAAGATGTCGATGGTGCCAATTTCGTCTTTGTGACAACAATATTGTTTTGTTGGCCCAGAAACTGCGCGAAAAAATTACGGCCACTGTATCAATCAGTTGTCAGTACTTCTGAGGCACACTATGATCCACCTTTACGTTTGTCTTCAAAGATTTCCAAGTTCATGCCATGAAGGCATGTGGGGAGAGTAGTTAAAACTCCATTCGTATCCTCGGCGCCAGATGGAAGTCAGTGGTCAATTTCATTTCCCGGAGGCTTTACCCCTCCCCCGGGAAATAGCCCCAGCACCCAATAAATACGAGGCTAGGTGGCCCCCAGAGCTGGTCCGGAGGTTTTGGGGAAAAAAAAATTTTGTCACCTTATCGAGATATGAACCCTGGACCGTCAAGCTCCTAGCTCCATTTCTTTTACGTCCGTCTTACGAGAAACATTTCAAGCTCCTGTGAATAAAGCGCGAAACTCTTCCGCTTTATGTACCACACAGACGCACCACAGAGCTTCACTTGGGCAAGTACTTAAGCCTGCACTTTTTATAAGCAATAAGACAGTACGGTGGAGACGGATTTGTCGTCCGCGAATTATTTATCGTAAAGGAGGTATGACGAGAACTGAACCGGTTGGATCGCACGAGCGAAACACGTGAGCTTCTTCGAGTAGGAACATGTCGACATGGGACGTGTAATCACTCCAGAAGGATCACAAACTGGGCAAAGTGTCATTCGTATTACTGGAGGCACATTTGATACCAGGAAATGTTACAGAATATTGTGTGCCTATGGAAAAACTGCTTACGCATCACATCCCAAGACATGGCGTTCCTTTCGGTGTGGTACCGCTACCAACTGCTTCAGAAGACGTATGAAGCCGCCAAATGATGAGATATCAGGCAAGATTTCTTTAACAACGTATTCAGGAATATAGAATGCTCTTGACAGTGACATTCTGGGTTATGACATGGTGTAGTCCAGTAGACTGGTAAACTTATAACGTTTCAGAAGGACCTGTTGCCTTTAAGGTTTTACTACCGCCTACCAGGTGACATGATGTCATTAGCCAGATCATACTTGAAATTTTCACGGCACAGAACACAACATACATCGAACACAACGATGTACAAATCATGGGCACCATGTCACAATAGCAACAAAATTTTTTACAGCGGCGCCTAGAATTTTGAGGTGGCTTGTATATTTATATAAAAATTGTGCACCCTCCAATCAAACACATAAGTGGTCGTCAGTTCAGCTTAACTTACTTCCCTAATTTCAGCTTTTTAAAAATTAAGTTTTAGTGTGTTGTAAATGATCATTAACACCACCTAGTAATGACTACTAGTATTTTCTTCCATTTTAAGCACAATTAAATTCCACCAGTGACTGTACAAATGCCACTAAGACATTCTTTACCCGCTCACAACACCCTCAAAATCATAACACGAAAAAACAGAAACTTTGGTCAGATTTAAATATCGGTCTATTGTGATAACATCCGGGCTGCAAAAGAACATAACGATTTATCAGATAACGGCCAAGGCAGCAGTACAGGGCCTGCATTTTATCTGGCAACTATTTTTCGTCATTTACGTCAATACGATAACCGAGCCCCACATAAAATAATGACCCCAAAATAACATAAACAGTCTTATATGTTCATGGCATCCTGCCACAGCAACGACCACAAACTCCACGCCACGTGCCTCCAGTCTCCACTGACAGACATGTCCCTTGTGCCCTTGACAGCAGATTATACCACTTCAAATATTGCCTTATACTGTCACGAGGTACGTACAGTCCGCTGGGATTCAACAACAAAATACAAGTCAATAACAATATTTCACGCATCATAGTTGTCAAACATAACTGCGAAGTTTCTCCACACCGTCAGGTTTGTGACGGGCCTACATGAATTATAGAGATGATCACAAGAACTTTACGGATACGCTTTGTGCATGGTTTTTAATGCAGAAACTTGTGTGCTATAATACTTACATGACAGCATTTGGGGGGGGGGGGGTTATGTTAATTAAAATTAAAAAAGGCAATTTTTTTGAAATTTTGGAAAAAAAAATTAAGTGAAAACAAAGGAAAATAAGGGAAGCTTT
>Ga0123353_10003944_pt1 | contig 18967 bp, 28 predicted proteins | sample TergutLab28metaG_3_FD_92763 | JGI IMG/M metagenome (GOLD analysis project Ga0123353, IMG submission 92763) | Labiotermes labralis P3 segment gut microbial communities from Petit-Saut dam, French Guiana - Lab288 P3 | ecosystem: Host-associated > Arthropoda: Insects > Digestive system > Gut ... | reverse complement strand
TATAAATAGGAATTACTTTGCAGAAACGGTTAAACAATATTTTTAAAAGTAATTATCTTAGAAAACTGTTTTATCAATTTCAGTTATTTTTTATATAAAGGTAAAGTGATCCCGTTACAGGCCCGGTGTGGCCCAGAGGGTGGGTAGAGGTATAGCTCTACTCTTCCATGAGTACGGCACTAGAAGGGGGTGAGTGGTCAGCAGCATGCCCCAGCTGCACTTTCCCCCCGGGAACGACCCTGTACCCATTTTACAGGAGGGTGGGTGAGCCCCAGGGCCGGTCTGGACAGGTGGAAAATCTCGTAACCACCAGGATTCGATCCCAGATCGTCCAGAGTTATTTCTCTCAAAGCTGTTAAAATTCTTGATAATGCAGTTACACGTAAGAAACCAGCTACAGGCAGTACATGAATATTATGATGAAAATTATGGCAGTCCACAGATAGAATGTCAGCAGACTGCAGGTTCTGCATGACTTGTTGATATAATCACAAAAAATTGGCACACAATTAAGTCATGCAACTTCTGCATAAGGCTGCCAAGTTAGTATCTAAATCCAAAAAGGAAAACCATCAGTTCTTTGAGATCACATTCAAATGGTCATCTTAAAATACTATTGATGGGTAATTCATAAACTCATTTTTCTAAATCAAAACTTCTAAAAAAGATACAAATAATAGTAGCAGATTAATATTCTAAAGATTCCTGTTAATATTTTGAAATACGGCATTACAAATACTGAAGTTGAATACTTCAACATTTTATGTATTTGCCACATGATAATAAATTGCAAAAGAAAAAAAAAGAGTACACACATTTCAGTAATGCGCAACAACCAAAGCTGTCTCAAAACACAAGCATTTTATCTTACCCATGACAGAAAAAAGATGACATCCACAAATACAATGTGCACTCACATATCTTCACACAGATGACAACTCCATTACATCATATATTCTCTCTTTCTTACACAGGATGGGATAGAACAGAGAGAAATAGTAAATTCCAGCACCTACACCCATCAATGTAAGAGTGATGGCCATGTAGCCCCATGCACCCAAGCCACCGCCAGCAGCCTTGCCAGTTGATGCTAAAATGGAACATGTAACACAGTTAATAGAAAAAAGTAAATGTGACAAGAAGTACTGAAAAGCAAATAAGAGAAACAAACAATTTATGCTTTCATGTTTATGGACTCCTGTAGTGTGCAGAATGTAGAAACTATCAGTAGTAATCCAGGAGGTATATCCCATATTATTAAAAACGAACTGTTTTCGACTATTTTTCGTAGGTCCTTCATCAGGGTGGCAGCCGCCGTCCGGCTTGGTATCGCGGTTCCACCCTTGCCCTCCCTACGCCCCGGGACGTCCGTGCAAAAGTGCTCTAAGTCGAAAAATGTAGATGCGTGTAACGTCACCAACCGAGAGGTGTACGTGGTCCGTATAGGAAAGGTATGTCGAGGCAGCACATGTCCTTTAACTTCGTGGCAACCCTCAAGAAGGATTCGATAAAAGAATTCGAAACGGGAATATGAGCCCTCGTCTAGTTGGTTATAGGGGTCCCTCCATAGTCACACCTACGCTGAATCCAGTGCGTAGTGTAGTGCAGGAAGGACGTAGTGCGGTCCTGGCACTAGATGTTCTTGAGCATAATAATAATATTAGAAAGGACCGTGGCAGTGTGGCAGCCGCCATTCAGTTTGGTCTCTCCTGGGGGCCTGGTGGAAGAAGGTCCTAAGGGGAGGGTCCGGACACAACTCGTTCTTGAGCATTAGAATAATATTAGAAAGGATCGGCGTTTGACAATGATGAACCACGGTAATGTAATGGGGCTGGCACCCGCGCCGTCTAGTTTGGTCTCCGGGGGCCTGGTGGAAGAAGGTCCCGGGCATTACTCGTTCTTGAGCATAATAATATTAAAAAAGATCGGTGTTTTTTAACCGAGGTAATGAAATGAAGTTGGCAGTCGCCGTCCAGCTGGGTCCCGGTGCAGGAATTTCCTAATTGCGGTCTAGGCATTACTCTGTCTTTATCATAATGATATTAAAAAGGATGGGCGTTTAATCAGGTTGGCAGGCGCCGTCCAGCTTGGTCCCGCCATGTGTTTAGCGCTAAGTGCAGGAAGGTCCTACGGCGAAGCCCTCGGACAGATCGGTAGCACGGGACCTGCCGCGTCAGATGTCGTGATGGGGGCAGGGCGCTCTGTTTGGAAATATGGCAGACGTGCCGCCGTATGGATTGGTAGAGGGCCAGGACGTACCGCAACGTGTGGTGAGGAGAAGAGAGAAGGCCCCCGCGTGCTTCTAAAGCGTGAATGAAGCGAATGTTAATTTGACATCTGCAGAATTGGTAGTAAAAATGGATGAAATGAAATTTGAGTGCATGATAAGTTCCAAAGTCGACGTGTAGACCGTATGAAAATACAAAAAGTTAAGTTTTCCCCAAAAAGTGGCATGCAATAATTTCGCACCCGCTTAAGGAAAAGTTAGGTATATGTATGTCAGAGGCGGAAGGCAAGTGTGTTGGTCACCCCAATGGCAGTCCATGAACAATGGAACGCATCGGTGGTCTGTGGAAAAAGTTGCCAGTGCAAAAAGTCACGCTTAGGGTTCCCCGGCACAGTTAGAAGAGCAATTAAGCACGTAAACCCTGGCACTTAACTAACTGTAATTAAACACGTGCGACAGCGTGCCTCTTTCTGCAATAGCTGCAAGGCACGTACACCTGGGCTAGCAGCAGGTACGAAGGTGATGTGACGAGCTGACGCAGACATCTAAGTTTGAAGCCACTGACGTAACATAGTGTAATCGCGCAATTGTTGTTGAACTATGTGAAACATTCGGGCAACATATTGTATGTCCAGTATAGTTAAGCTAATGTACTGCGTGCCGAAATGCAGTCTTGCCGACCCGAAGTTTTCGGCGGTGATAGGCGGAAGGCACCACCCTGCCCCGGTCCCTCCTCCATTGCAGATTGAAACGAGCATCTTGGGTATACAGTCCGCCAGCATGTCGATATGGTCTCTTTGAGAATGATGGATTTCGACCCACCCTTTCCCATGGCGCCGAATTCTACTAGTGGCTGATAGTCGCGTGCAGGGTAGAAACCAACAGACATGTACTTGGTCCTGTCCGAGTTGATGAAAAATTGACGCCTCAGCAGCACTCTCTTGGGATCGAATGCCGGAGTGGCAGGCCAGTAGGGGCAGATGTCGGACGAGGCGTCAGGCAATTACTGCTCCAGGGCGCGCTTCCTCTTAATAGCAGATTGTCGACTAGTAGCCATCGCAGCAGCAGAATGATGTGGGACGTGTTCGATTGGGGTTTTTATAGAGCTGCAACAAATTCGGCAGAATGACGTGTCATATCAACAGGACATTGGACATCATCTTTCTTCTGCAGATAGTACATTAACCAATCGTAGAGGGAATGCGCGGTTTTGGTTGCGCAAGCAAATTTGGGAATCTTGTGACATGGCAATGTACACCAGCGTTTGTGATTGAAAGAGAAGGGTGAGGGCCACTCGATATCCTCTAGGTTATTGGATCGGCCATCCCGTCAGTCCGGCGAGAAATGTACATTAAGAGGCGCCGTAGGCGTAGAGGTGTGCGAAACCGGCCACGTCCTCTGTAATGACCTGCGCAATTCTTTATAGTCGATATGTCAGTCGGCAGAATTTAGGCCATTCTCTCACGAGCCATGATCCGCCATCTTGTAGGGGCTTTTGAAACGGAACATCTCGGAAGCGGCGGCGCTGGCCACGCACAGTTCCTTGACGACCGTCTCATTCTGCCGCCCCGCAAGAACTCGAAATCAATCACGACCACCCTCCCTCCTCCAGTCATGTTAGGTTAGGAATAATTAGAATCGACAAAGTGCCTACCTTCTTATAGGCAGCTGCAACAGCATTGACCCCAGCCCCGCGTGACATCTGGGCTCCGAATTCGGTAGTGAACAACCGCTGCACCTGCCGGTCTGCATTGTTGCAAGCATCGAAAAGCGAGACGAATTGTTTCGGTGTGTAGCCCAGATCCATGTAGAGGGCGAATAGACAGCAGTACTTGCCGCAGACGTCAGGCATCAGGCCATGCAGCTCTCGCCTGTTAAATTCCCAGGTCGCGCAGTTGCGTTTAATGAATGCCTGAATGCTGGGTACGAGCGGTACGATGCCATACGAATCAAAATAGTGGGCAATGAAGATTTGGGTCGGAAGTGCATGGCTAGCCAGTGTGAACCTCTCTGTTAGGGGATCAGCATTCATGGTGACGGTGGTGGAGGTTTGAGCGATTGATTGTGGTAGGAGATCGGAGGGGAAAACGTCGAGGAATGAGCTGACGTCACAGAGCGTACGCAGTATCTGCACTGTGTCCATTTTTTAAAAGTCGGTCTTGATGGTACGCGCAAAATGTATCAGGAACAAATTGTCGAATTCTAGATACAGCAGGCACGTGATCGCTTTGGGCAACGGTTTATTGAATTTGAATTCGATTCTGATATTGCCGTTCTCGGGTGGGACGTATGACACTCCGACGCGCCTCTATCAGGTATGAGATCAAAGAGTAACATGATATTGCCGTTTATATACATATCGTGTGTTATCTGCAGTCCCGTGTTCTAGTGATGTATGCCGGACGACTCCAAAAGCGTCCTATAGCGTATGACGGACTTTTTCGTCATTATTTCCTAGAGTTAGGCCCTCGTTAGGGAACTGTTTACCGTTCACTAAACGAAAAATCACTGGTGTCGTAATGCTGAAATTTGTGCGGGTTGCTGCTCAACGATCCGATTAAAAATGTATTCTTAACCATGGTGAACAACAGATGTTTCAGGATGGGACCCAAGACGACGTTGTCTATAGACAGAAATTTTGATCCGGCCGAGAATGTGAACGTCTTGAGTACGACTCTCGTCATGTTAAATCGCGCGAGACTCCGCTTGCTCAATGTCCAATTTTGAGCCAGCAATATGTTGGATTTGGGCCTGAAGCGTCTGAGCAGTAATTGGATTTTCGAATCGACACCGTTATTCATCAGACAGAAGCTCGGTGGGGCTAAAACCTGACGCCCGGCAGCAAGTATAGGGGCACGTTATACATGTCACTATGTAATCGACCAAAGAGCTGGACTTCCCTACTCGCGCTAAATCGTTTCCAACGATTAATGAATTCCCGGTGCGCCGTGGCAGTCAAATTCTCGGCCGAGGGCTCGCTAAGGAGCATGTCTCCCGTGTCGAGATACCAGTACGGTTTTGAAAGATTCGTGGCTGCCGCTTCTGTGCCATAGGTCATCAGAGTCTCGAGATATGAGCGATAATGATAATGCTCACTCTCCTGCGTGATGGTGACGCTATTGAGAGTGACGTTACATTGACTTAACAGGGAGTGGAGGAAATTATTGTTCATGGCCGTGGCGTCTGTAAAGACCACAGCCTTTCCCAAAACCGAGGTCAATTTACCTCGGACATAGAGTTTGATAACTCGATCAATGTACCCATCTTCTTCTTCTTACCACTCGCCGCTTTGCTGGCGCGTTTGCGGCCACGACCTTTCAATTTGCTAATCAAATTTTGGGCGGATTCAGTCACGTGTTTAGACACTATATCCCCGGCGATCGCCGCGTCGGTAGGCTTGCGTTCAGTGATATCGGTCAGGATCTTGCCACCGGTACGCAACGTCTCGCCACCCACTGCTTTGCCTCCGCTCTACAGAAGTGTGCGGACACAGCGGAAGAGACTGCCGAAAAAAATTGCCGATCTCGTGTCCTCGCTGAAGGTAGAGCTGTGTGGAGTAAACGGGAACGATCCCCGGGATAGTTAGCCCGCGACCCGCCTGATTTAGGTAATAAACGTCTAATGGATGCATCGCTGTAAATGTCCTATTTTAGATGGCTACTACCCGTTTTATATACAATTTTCACCACTTGTAAATTTTCGAAAATGAAGCACCACTTTTGTGGGCGTCGTGCTGTCCTCGAAGTGGATGCGCAGCCCTTCGGTCGTCAGGAATTCTATTCGAATGTCCTGAAATCTCCGCTGCTCGACAGACACGTAATACACGTTTCGAAACTCCTGCAGGCAAGATGATGACGATGATGATGATGGGAAAACGAATGTCCGCACGCTTCGGACCGTGCTGTCGCACACAAATTGCGGCGATATCAAGTTACAATATATTAGGGCGGTGGTGTCCTCGGCGGGGTGAGGAACACGAAATTTCATACAGCCCCACTACCCAACTGGAGGTCGAACTCAGGTCCACGGGCTGAGCCAGTTTCACCGTGAAATCGGCGTGAGTATTCTGTTCATAGGTGTCACGCAAAGCGTTGCTGAACAGAGTGACGTAAAAATGGTTCTGCGTCGCCATACTTAGATGTTCTTCACGCTAACTGCAGGCACCCAAGAGTCGAATTCCTGACTGTAACCTCGCCACCGGAGTAGATATTAGCGAATGCCACGTCTAACCCTCTTGTCCAGTATTTTATCTCTTTTATAGGCGGTCCGGTCAGTTATTCGTACGGGGGTTAGTTCCGCGCGATAAAAATGACCGTCTATGGGTGTGCCATTTAAATCCTCTAGTTCATAGACGGAACGTGGCAGCCTTAGCGAACAGCATCTTCTCGTTACTGATACGCACGTGCAGTCCCACACGAAACGTCGCTTTCGCGACGCGAACGCGTCGTCTCCGGGCCGCCTCCATTCTCTACCATATCGCTAGCACGTCCGAATCGGTGACTCGCGAGGGCGCAATGCCTGTCGTCGAGTGAACCGTGTCATTGTAGGCCTTTACAAATTTAGGCAGAAAATCGATATATCTCTACGTATTCTTATGCGTAAAATATTTATAGAGTCTCTCAGGAATCGTGCGATGCACGCGTTCCACTACCGCACACTTCAGGTCGGGTTTTCGGCTCACCTTAAACTGAATATCCTCGTCCCGTAATATGTCCTGAAAATGTTCATTTAGAAATTCCTTGCCCTTATCAGTGCGTACCCGTATAGGGTGGCGCCGACTTTTGGGGTCATCAAATATGGACCGAAACGCCGAAGCAACAGCAGGCCCGCTTTTTGTCTTAATGGAGATCGTATGTAGATAATTCGAGAATACATCTATAACCGATAGAATGTACCTATAATTATCATTATATTTGGTATAAGCCTGTACATTTTCTCTCTAACCAGGCTTTGATGACGTCACCAGACTTCATTTGCCCCGCCGCCAGCCGCAGCTTCCGCAGAGTCGAGAATGCCGAAGGTCTGGCAACGTCATATTATAATCTGTTAATAGTTGACATTAATATTTTTTCCACTTACGACGTAGGGTGGACTCTACACCGCGTCCCTTCCGTTTCGCAAAGAGGGGTGCAATGACATCGCGACATTTCTTTCCTCGCGTTGTATTAAAGTTATCGCCAAGCTCATATCTATTCAAATGAGCATTGGCCAATATCAATCTTTTTTATGTCTTTAAGTCCTCCTTGTCTATAAGTTGCTTATTCACATTCTTACGCGCCAGTAATTCTCACAGCCCCTCCGTTCTCTAAACACGGACCCCTTAATTGTGACATTATCATCAGGATCTATAAACATTGGGGAATCACCAATCATTAATTGCTTGCCATCCCTACGGATACCGTATCGTGTGTCGAGAAAACGTTTCGGGGGCTACCTACTGTTCCGACATTTCCTTCTTCCTTCTCCGTTGCGTCATCATCATCATATCCTTGTTTAGGGGTCTTCATCTCTCTAGACGTCGAAGGAAGTGGCTTGGGGGGCCGCGTCTTATGTGTTTTCGCCCCCAATTTTGGGATTATCAACTGTTTTGCCGGCTCAGGCTCAGGAGAGGAGGGCAGCTCCATCTTTGACGTGTCGGGCATTACTCGTCTTAGAAAATCAGACATAGCCATTGTGTGCGTCTTTCGTCTCATATCGACCTCGCGAATCTTATGACGCATCTTAACCCACTTCTCATACGGATGGTGTTTTTGTTTAAGTATACTACGTGTCTTTTTTCGCTCACGAGGCGAGGGGCCACGTCGTCTGTCCCGCTTTGGTAATGATCGGCTGAGACGAGGTACATCCTACGTAACCTGATTATCTGGGCTTAAGGATTAAGCTGGCGATCGTTGGCACAATGGCGCCCAATAGGGGCAGTAGAAATCCCCCGCGCTATACTATGATTTGCTTCTTGCCAGAGAGTGATACGTGCCTGTCGCCGACCTTGCGAAGCGCAGCCTTGTGGTTTTTAACTTACGCGTGTTACAAACTTGTAACTTTATATTACCATTCAGAACATTTAACACATTCGCTTATACAGTTCACGAGTTCCTTGTTACAATTAGTTATGACGGCTTTACGTAATCTCCGTTCGGCTGTCTTGAGCACGTGAAGCGCGTGGTAATTCAATTGAACACGCTTCATCGCCTATATCGGAATAGACGACTACAGGACATTCTGTCGGGAATATGTTGGTTCGAAACCGCAGACCGTCATCCGTGTCTTGTGTCAGATCTAAGATTGTGTCTATGTGTCGCATCCAAGTAAGCGTTATATAACCCAACACTATCTTCGGTATACACTTGATTGGCCAAGTACATAAACTGCTTTTTATCTCTGAAGTTTTTCAACGCGTTCATATATTGGACATTCAGTGCATATCTCTACAGTAGCGGCCCTGATAAAACTGATTTTGCGTAATCAAAATCACGCTGCTATTTCTGTGATGGCTGCCTCTCGTAAACAAGTCACACAAATGCTTGGAATAGACGTCGTTCAACAGATCGTCTAGAATCACGAGGCATGGATTGCCGCCGCCACCACCAGAGTATTCCGGTACGCCCTCGTGATATGTGGTGTTTGAGCGCAACATCTGAGCTTCAGAATAGCAGTCTTCCCACTGTAACACCAGATTATACCGCCACCGAATTCTCTTTCGGTGCAGAGTGAGTCGATCTTCTGTAGCAAGCGTAAGCAGAACGAAGTTTTGCCCGAAACGCAAAGTCCGCTCACTATACACGAGAACGGCTGTTTGAATTTTAGATCATCATCACTCATGGATGGTTAGGGTTATGACACGACCCTCTCCCTCCCCCCCTAATAATACCCAAACTGGACGGACGTATTGTCACCTAATCGCCGTCTCTTGAAAAACGAAATTCTGTAGATTTTATTTTCAGGTTCGGTGACAATTGAGACGGTTCCGTCCCCTTTCCCCTTACGTTTGATCTTCTTTTCCGTGTGTACATTTACGACGGAGGGTTCATCCCCCTACTTCCCTCTCAGAATCATGTCCCTAATGACATCAAAATTTACTAATTTCGACGCGATGTAATTGAAGGTTATGCCCCTGACTTTACACACAGTATTTTCTCGTCCGTCCCCGATCAACACTCTGTACGCGTAGATCTTTGGCCCACCACTCACGAATTCCGAAATGCTCTCTGACGGGTGCAACTCGGAGGTCATGTCCCCCAATTTGACCCCGTTTCAAAGAGTGGGGGTTCACCACTCGGCTAAATGTATATCACAGTTCCAAGTCACAATACATCGCGTTCTCTCGCAGCCGATCGAGATAGCGATACAGATAGATTCTCGCCCCGGCGGTGAGGTAAGTCCCTATTACCTCGTTCGTATGACACAGTCTAGGCACTTCTTCCTCTGCTCCATACTTCCACGAGATCCAGACTACGTCATAGCTGGCGAACGCGAGATTCATCACCTCGATGCCAGGTTTGGACAGTAATCCATACAGGTCTTTGAGCTCCGTAATCATTTTGGTCATTGTTCCATCTTTCCGCTCCGTCAATTTCCCCCACATGGAGTTGAGACATAGTTTGACGAGACACGTTTGGCAGCAATATACCTGATCGCTTCCTTATCTAGACGTATTCCTTCCCTCTGCCAAAACGAGTCCATATATCGATCCTCGTCTTCTGGACTGTGGACCCAGCCGGGATAACCACTAGCTTCCCCTTTCAGTTTCAAAAATGTATTTAAATAGTCCACGAAAAGTCCGCCCTCGCCTTGGTCGGGGCTGTATTGTGTGACCTGATATTCATACACCTCATATATCTCGAGTACACGGTACCCCTTTTCAACGGCCAGCCTCACCTCGTCCATTACCCACGTACCGGTAAGGGCACGATCCTCATCTCGGGTATGCACACATACTTCACTTGAGGAGGAGGTGAGGACTCACGTCCTACACAGGCAAAGCATGAGTTTATTATTACATCTGAAAAGGAGGACGGGGTGATACAACCTCTCTGATGGAACGATCGAACATTTCATCAGGCCATCCATACGCAGGCACGCTTTCATATCATTACACGCATCCCCTACGTGAATGATCGGAAGACCAACGGGGAAATTGAAATACTTGCTTATGTACGGGTAGAGGAGCATGACGTCGACACATTGATTGGTCTCAATCTCCCGTGCCTTATAATGTAGACGCATGGCCTCGGTTCGACCTCCGTACACGGCATCACGGGTGCACAGCGGACTCTGCTACACTATGGGATGAGCGGGCCTTCCTGCATCGTCAAACTCACATTCCCATTGGACCTTGACCAGGTATTCCGCTCGCGTTATATGTTCGAGACACCACATGGTTCGCTCATAGCGCTTCGCTAGCGTATCGCCTCTGAGGGTGGTGACGTAACGTAACGGCTGGCACGTATGGCCGTGATAGTAGCAACCAAAGAACTCGTAGATTGTGTGTGTCTCGGGGCAATAACCGTCTACACTAAAGCGGGGCATTTCAGGGAACCTGTACTCGCGACCGTTGCGACAGTGCGTTATCTTCACACCGTCCGTCTTTTCCATATGCACCAGCCACATAAACGTCTTCATGCTATAGTTGTTATTACACGTGTACCCTCAGGTTGGTATGAGTACGGTTGTGTCGGGCTGCAGGAAACGTTCACACAACAACTTATTGCAAGCCGACGCGATCGTTATCGACTCGATAAATACGTCTATGTTCCCAATTTGCATAAATTCGCGTCTGAAGACTCGGCAAGCCTGTCTTAGGACCGTGAAGTAGTCTTGAAAATATTTTTCAAGCACGCGCCTGTTGACGAAAAGCTCCGATTTCTGGCTCTCGTACCGCGCGAGAAACTCCCGCTTCTCCTCCTCACCCATTTCATTCACACCGTAATACGTGACGTCAGGGACAGGGCCCATGTACTCGAGAATTTCCTCCTTATTATAGTAGTGAGGATACCACGATTTGGGGACCGTCAGACCGTAAGCCTCGGGCAACTTACACAGAGGGCACGGTAGGAACGACACGCTATCCAGGAACACTAAATGCTCCAATTTCATGCACATAATTTTAAGCCCGTTCATTATAATTTCGGGTTTCTATTTCAACGCCGTATTCAGGATGAAATGAAGGTCGAATGTCTTGGCATTATAGCGACGATCTTATTGGCCCAGGGGCGTGGTACGGTTAGATATCAGAGCAGCTCCCCGACAGGATCTTCCCCGAACGAATGTTTCCTCTTACCGCATCGTAAGCAGTCCCCGTTTTCTACGTCCTCGCACCACAAACAGAACTGCTGCACGCAAACGAGGTTAGGTACGTGTAACTTTGCCTCGTCTGTGTACTCGGTATTTTGGGTAGTTTCGAAGTCGTAGAAGACGTATAATACCTTATCACTTGCGGAGGGTACCGCGTCCTTCAGCGGTCTCATATTGCACAGCTGACCTATTTCTTTGTTCTCCTTACAGTTATCGCAGAACCGCTTGTTACACTAGCGATATCCGTGCGTCACGGCCCATCCACACGTCGCACAAAATTGTTTTCGTTCGCACATGGATCGTTTCCCTTCAGTGCTCTGTTTGTAGTTCGCGAAACATGTGTGGCTTCTAAAATGTCTACTACATTCCGTAAAAGGGGATTCGAAGGCTGGAGAATGCGCACGTGGGACAGGCCATACAGTCGCTACACGTCAGGTCGCAGGCGTGCGTGACGTCACTTGTACATGATTTGTTGCACCCTTTACACGTACCTTATAGCCATGGCACCAGTAAGTTTAGCGATCACGTGATATTGTCTTTCGACATAATCATACAGATTATTAAGTCTTTTAATGGAGTCTACCTGCCCTTCGAACATTATGTCTACACAGCTCAGACAGCGGTAAACAACTAACTTACACTCCCGAACGTGTTCCTGGAAACGGACAGATCTATGCCGGTCGTCTCGAGTTGCTTTTGGAGTACAGGTCGTATCTTCCTGCCTTGTATATACGCCTTATAATTCGGATCTTTATTTACATTTGCAATCGCTGTTACCAAGGCGTGTGCTAAGCAGTTCTCTTCTGCTTTCACCTCCACTATACTTCTCCTGAGGTGCGCCATTACAGAGAGCGGTCTGCCCCTGCTCGTTATTGCATGTTTACCGAACCCTATAGGCATCCTGACTGAATGAACGGTTTGGACTAACGTGTCCAAGGCGTTGAATCTAGAATTCGACTGGGAGACTTTTTCAAACACGCTTCATATCACGTCTGCGGATAACTGATCTTTCCGTCTAAAACTGATTCCGATCGGCTTATCATTCTGGTTCACCTCATTTTGAATTGTCATCCCCACCATATCGCTATCTTCTACATCGCGTAACACATGCTCAATGAGATCGTTCACACTGGCTAGGTAATGTGCTACGGGATTCGTATTATCAGAAGGGGGTATTAAACGCACGGTAAGCTGCCTTCCTACAGCATTGTATCGCCTGTACTATCTCGCATTCGCGTCCAGTATCACGAATCTGCGATCCATGTTTTGTTTCCCTCTACAATAAGATACACAACTATTTCAAGTTTTATCACAGCATACCACTTATATCACTAACCATAACTAATTAGAATACATACTTACAGTTCCCAAGCCCCTGCTGACGCGTCCTATTCAGTAGGCAGATTGTTACTTTTCAGTTCCAAAACCGACTGTTGCTGTCACGTACAAGCAACCTCCTATTTATCTGCTAGCGGATGCAGACGTCATGTTCTTTGTTTCAGACACAGTTTGACGAACGTGAGAGGGAAATGTGGAGGGAGGAGGAGGTCACCGACGAAGATCGCCTATTCCAAGCATCGACCGCCGTCACAAGCATCGGGGAAAAACCAGACTTCCCACACCCCTCTCCTGAGTCGGACGTGGAGGAGGAGGGTACAGTGCTGCAGTCGTGGAAACAAATCATACGGCTGCTGACACGGTGGGATACATTGATCCGTTATTCCGCTTGGTTGCATTCCTGGCTATCGTTTCCAAACAAGAGCATATCAGTGTGACGTTATGTGGCAGAGGCGTAATGTACGGCTTCACCTAGGTTTGACTTATCCGTGCCGGCGTTACCTGGTTGCCGCCGTTTTGGGGAATAGGGCATGACTGTAAAACGGTGGTGGTGCTGGGAAAAGAAAAACATAAATGGTAAGAGCCCTCTACCAGTCCATTTCCAACTTTCACATAGCATATTTCTTTATTCCTTGTCCCAGTTTTGAGGGACCGTAATCAATTAGCAGATGCTCTTACAAGCTGTGGGTGGAGGTGTCGCAAGTGGTCACGTACGAGACAGGCGGTGCTGTGACAGAGACGTGTGGGTGTATCGGCAGTGCCAGAAAAAAACACAGGTTAGTGCAGTGATCCTTACCTTTCACAACACAAAATGAATACACAACACTCAGTTAAAATGCGTTTAATTAAAGAAGTAGTTATACATGGATACGCTATTTACTATGTTTCACACAAAAGTTACGAGTTCCTCATACAGGTGAGGATAGTCTGTGTGTGTACTGGCGTTAGGCATCGGTTCCACATACACAACTAAAGTTAAAGACATCGTCACATACGATAACAAGTTCGGCAAAGCAAGTATGTAATCGCGCAATTGTTGCTGCACGACATGAAACATTCGCGCAAGATAGTGCAGGTCTAGTGACATCAGGCATATGTACTCAGAGCCAAGATACATTCTGGCTAACACGCGGCGACTCTTCGGCGTATTTAACCGAAGCTACCACTTGCGCACTTGATGATCCGTTTCTCCTCCTCCTACCCTTAGCACATAGAATCGTGTATCTTTGGTAGACACTCCGTCAGCGTGTAGACCTACTCGTCCGTGAGAATGATGGACTTTGACCAACACCTCCGTATGGCACCGAATTCCACCGGAGGTTGATAGTCGCGAGCTGGCTAGGGGACGTACCTTACGACCTTGACGATACGCCTTATAATTCGGATCATTGTCTACCCTCGCAATCGTTATTATTGGAGCGTGAGCTAAACAATTTTCCTCTGCCTTCACCTCCACGATACTTCTCTTGAGGTGCGCCATGACGGAGAAAGGTCTGCCTCTGCTGTTCATTGCACATCTGCCAAACCCTATGGGCATCTTGACCGAATGCACGGTTAGGACTAACTTGTCCAGGGCATTGAATCTAGAATTCGACTGCGACACTCTCTCAAAGACGCTCCATATCATGTCTCCGGATAACTGGTCTTTCCGATCGGCTTGCCGTTTCGGTTTACCTGATTTTGAATTGTTATCCCCACCATATCACTAGCGTCTACATCGCGTAACGCGTGCTCAAAGAGATCGTTCACACTGGCTAGGAAATGTGCTACAGGATTCGAATTATCCGAAGGATGTATTAAACGCACGGTAAGCTGTCTTCCTACAGCATTATACCGCCTGTACTGTCGCGTATTTGTGTCCATTATCTCGAATCTGCGAGCCATGACTTTTTTTCTCTCTATAATAAGATACTAACACTCTTATCACTTATCGCAACTGTAGTCAGAATAATACTTACGGTTCCCGGCATATGGAGCTCCCTGTTGCTGTCACGTACAAGCGACCTCCTATTTATTGCCGATGGATGCTGACGACATTCTCCTGTTTGTTTCAGGGTTGCGCCTCGCACGACACGTTTACCCGAAACGTCACGTAGATCCTTAATGTAGTTATTTTTTTTACATACTAACGTCATACATTTATTTCCGCTTTAAGAGCATACACTACATGCAACTTACTTTTTTTTTCCTTACAGACAGCGCATTTGCAATAGGAAAAAAAAGATGGATCTCGCAAAGCGATTCGAAGAGGCTACTTCCAGCACCTCAGTCAATATTAGGTCGTTAGAGATGAATAAGTTGTATCGCATTGTCCGCGCTAAACGAATAAACACTAAATTTGGATCTACAGTCTTCCTATCCATTAGGGACTCTGAAGAAAACATAGTTCAGTTACTTCTACCGAAGTGATACAGTGATGTTTTTTCCGATGACGATGTGGAAAATATTAATTCTAAAGCAGTATACCTAAATCTTGTATATAAGGGCATTTGCGATAACTCCAAATCGTACTTGTTGGCGATAGATTATTAATGCCTTCCTTATGTACCCTCTTTTTTTTTACAGATACCCCCACCTCAAATGCGACCTTTCGGCATTCCAATTGACGGGTCAAACAGTCTGTTTGCGACTCAACAAGTCTCGGTGAAGGAGGCGGGGAACACCTTATGGTTAACACATTTCACTCCCGTGAGGCTAAAACATTTAAGTTTCGTTAATCGATTATTGGAAACTTTCTGCGCAATGGATATTTGTTGCGCGATTACAGGCACTTAACCCTGCTTATATTGCGGGCGTGGTAAATTCGTATCATCGTTTGACACTTGTCGTAGGGGGACTTCACATAGCTAGAACAGACTTCTCTATCCCAGAAAACATCTACAGAAAACTTCATGCATTTGAAATCGGCCCTTTTTTTAGTTCGGTCTAACCGAATGGCTAGAATATGCAATTTTCCCGGATTATTCCATATATGACATTACACATGAAGGTGTGACAGTTCCCTTTCAAATTACTATTGTCGATGTCTCTGCACATTGTGGATCCCGATCTAGCATCAATTTGGCAGAATTTATTTGGGAATATGTGTCTGTATTTGCTGTCAAAATGTACGCTAGAGTTTGCGTTCCCATCGACACACCTACGGTCCTCTATCTAAATCATCATAGGGCTACTAGCGATTGATGGACATCAGATATCCTACGCGATGAGTGTTTGGAGGAATTTAGGCTTATACTACTGCCGTTCCTAGGCAACTGTACCTACGATCGCTCGTGCGGGCGCAATGTGTGTGTCACTCCGAAGTTTGGCTTCCCATACAGTTTTCCATCTCACTTTTAATTTATCACAATTCACACGGACTGGCAGAACATTATATCACCAATATCTTTTTGCAGTGGAGTCGAATGTTGTTCCTGAAGATAAACTGGTTCCACTTACATTTTCCCCCTTGAAATGTACTTTTGTACGGGACAAGCGATGTGTAATCAGTAAGAGATTTCACACTAATTGCGTACTCTCTTCAGAACGCTACTGGTCCACAACATACGCAACGTTGTGTGCGAGCCAAGCGGAGGCTATTGCGACGTTATGTGATAAAAAAGATAATTGGTGGTGTGATTTCTGTTATAGACCTTATTCAAAACGCGTAACTGTTTGTTCTTTTAACCTACACAGAGGTTGACATGATGTGATCATTTACTGTCTTTCTGTGTAATGTGATGTCTGTATATCTACATTAAAAGATAACTGATGTGTATTTTCTATCATTTACAAATGGTTTAGGGGCTAGCATCGCCATACTTCGGTATGGCTACCATATTCCGTCACCAGCACTATTCTCCCTGCACAGCTTCCTTACATTTCAACACGAGGGAGCCCGTGATGGAATGCACTTACATCAGCACTTTACTGCATGCGAGGCATACAGGGGTGACCGGCGCTCGGACACTTCATCGGTATCCTCTCAACGACACGAGGGTTAATCCTAACGGAGCCTAGGGGCGTAAGTGGGGGCACAGCGTTTCATCCATCCTCACGGCGGCACATCGCCACACACCCCCATATATTCAAAATTATATCGCGCTGCCCGCCATATTGTAAAATAGAGGACTTTAAACTTAGGTTTAATTTATAGTTACCGCCCCAGGGCAGCCATTTTCTAAAATGGCGGATTTCTTAAATTTATAGTTACCGCGCTCACCGCCATATTGTACAATAGCCGAATGTTTTTAAAAAAAATTAGATTTAATTTAAAGCTAGCGCGCTGCCCCCACCATTTTGGAAAATGGCCGACTTTAACATTAAGCCTAATTTAAAGTCAGCGCCATCCCCCCCCCCATATTACTTCATTCAAAGTTAGCGCGCGCGCCACTCCCCGCCATCTAGCGTATTCCCTAAATAAATAACAATATTTTTCGGCCCCTTCTCGCGGGTCACAGGGTCCAGGCTCGGCGTAGGGGTGGCTACGAAGGTACCGCTATACCAAACTGAACGGCGGCACAGACCAATCTTCAAGGCGGCATAGGCGTAGGGAGGGCAATGTGGCTCTCTTATAAATTACCCAAGAAAAAATTCGAAAGCCCTGGGCCGTATTTATGACCTTCTTGCACTCAACATCTCTTGGCGTTTTGAGGCCCGGGGCTTTTGTCCACAACCCGCTTTCTCACCTCACCTCACCTATTACTGCTCTTTTGGAACTTCAGTGCAATGCACGTTTTCAAAACTTTGACCACCGTTCCTTTACAAAATACATTACCCCTTCTTCAGGAAACTGAATTTCTTTAAACGATCAAGTATCTTGAAGAACTGCCTGCTACAACCAGTTCCAATTTTTTTTAGGTGTGCCATCCCCGTTGTGTGTTTAAACTATGAGGTGCGGTAAATTCAGTCAAAAAACACAACTAAGAATATATGGCTAAATAATGGTGTTTATTAGCAATAGAAAACTACTTGGTTCAGCCTATAGTGGCCATCATATAACTCTTATAACAAGAAAGATGTCAAAACCTGGTATGGTCGCCATAGGCCGAAACATGTACCTTTCTATTGCTAATTAACAACATAGTTGTGTTTTTGACTGAATTTACCTCACCTTATAATCAGTTCCAATATATGATGGACTACACAGATCCCATCATGTTTTCTCAGTACATTAACATTTAATTACAAAAAAAATCTCTACCACATGGAAGAAAATTATTGCCCTCGCAAGAAAAAACCATGAGTAATTTGTGTGAAACACTATTAGGACAAGAGGGAATCCGGCTAAGGAGTGGTTTTTTATTTGTCCCACACAGGTGCAGAAATACAAGTGCACACCTCTCATGTGGTCAGGTACTATCTGCAGATAATCCCATACATCCCTCGTTGGGGATTTCCTGGCTTAATCTTCATGCCATAGCCGAATACCGTTTTTTATGGCATGGATGGACACAGTATCAGTGGGCTGTTTAAGGACAACTCCTGCACAGGAAGTTTAGGTGAGGGAATATTTGCATGTAAGTCATATGCCACAGCCAGCACTGTATAGTTTTTTCTCCTACTCTTTCCTTCAGGTGGCCATTGGCTGCCCTACAGCAACCCTCTTGGCAATATCATTAAGGTGAGGTAACAACCTGAACACTGGGGTGGCAAGATGCTTCTGTTTCAATAGGCTGTACATTAATTTGACATTTAATTCTGTATGTAAGCAAAACACTGATTTTCCTTAAAGGGGAAAGACTAAATACATGAATTCTCTGTTTCATACCTGTGGAAGGGGCAAAAGTACTACATTACCCTACATGTCAATGGGACTTTGCCATTCAGGCTTTGAACTCATAAGCCTTTTCACAAGATTCTGTGCCACAGCATGCAAGCAAACAGAAAACATTTCTACATATTTCTACATGTCAGTACTTACTGTTTCTGAACTTGAAGATTTTCACATTTTGTAGGATCCCGTCATTGGACATTCTACCTACCAACGACTTCCCCCCCCCCCCCCCCCCCCAAAAAAAAAAACCAAAAACCTACTCCGGTTCTTTCCCACTTCAATATTTCCCCCCCTCTCTCCTGTCTCTTCTTTATTTTTTTCACCAAAATCACCTCCCCCCCAACAAAAATATCATT
>Ga0123353_10003943_pt1 | contig 18969 bp, 13 predicted proteins | sample TergutLab28metaG_3_FD_92763 | JGI IMG/M metagenome (GOLD analysis project Ga0123353, IMG submission 92763) | Labiotermes labralis P3 segment gut microbial communities from Petit-Saut dam, French Guiana - Lab288 P3 | ecosystem: Host-associated > Arthropoda: Insects > Digestive system > Gut ... | reverse complement strand
TGAGTGGACCCCGTTCCAGACCCACTACTACTCAGAAAATCTGGTAGCGCCGGGGATCGAACCCGGGACCTCTGTATCTGTAGCCAGAAACTCTGACCACTAGACCACAGAGGCGGTCGTTTGCTCCGGATAGCAGAGTGGAAATAAATATCGGCCGTTATAAGAAGATTTACTGGACGTGACAATCAGGTGGCAACACAGAAATTTGAAGTGGAAGGAGCAAAAGAAGCAGACTAGATCCAGTCACGCCACAAAAATGTAATAAATTTACAGATCAACCATACGTTTCGATAGAACGTGGTCATTGTCAGGCTGGCCAATAGCAAGAAAAAAACACATATATAGTTGTACTGGGATTGAGCTCTCAATTTCTTACATATGTTACTTATTTATTTACTTACTTACTTACGCCACGGAACAGAGTCCTTCTTGAAAAGCTAACCAGTTTGCAGCTAGTCAAGAAATTCCCCACTTTTTATGAAACCCGAATGTTCATACCGCGTTCACAAGTACCCGCCAACTGTCCCTATCCTAAGCCAGCTCGATCCAGTCCATACCCCCACATACCACTTCCTTTAGATCCAAATTAAAATTATCCTCCCATCTACGTCTGGGTCTCCCAAGTGGTTCTTTCCCTCAGGTTTCCCCACCAAAAGCATGTATTTACATATGTTACTATATAAAAATATACATAAAGAAGCGGATAGCCTTGGGAATAAATATGGTAAACATTTCAAATGAGTAAGTTTTTATAAAATGTTTTCTAAGATTGTACGGTACCGGACCTGCCAGGGTCAGTTTGCGATGTAAGGGCCAGGGTTAAACGGGGAGACTGTGACATCTGTAGAGGCTGTCACGACCCTCAGGTTACCGTGTGCCCACTGCCAATAGAACCTACCGACCAGGCTCATCGGTAAAGCATTTGCCTTCCTATCGAGCATAAGAAATATGCTTGCACATTTTGAGATAATAACCACTTGGAAGACCTAGGTGTAGATGGAAGAAAATATCAAAGATACGTGTAAGAAACAGAATGAAGGGGGGAGGGGGGAAGTTGACTGGATTGAACTGAATCAGCAATACGACAGGTGGTGGGCTCTTGTGAACTTGGTAAAGAATTTTCGGTTTCCATAAAATAGGGGAACTGTGCTAGCTGACGAAATATCCGTTCCTCAGAAGGACTCTGCTCCACGAAATTAATTATTAAGTTCAAATAATACCAAGCCTCCCTTTTGAATACATAGACTTTTAAACCTGATTTACTTCGAAATTTCTACAAACAAGTGTTTCTCTGTTGCCGTGTAAAACAGTATTACTTATTCTGAGTGTGTGTTTGCAGCCTTATTTATCCAGCATGCAATGAGCATGCGTCATAATACATTGTCATCTGTGATTTGTCTGGCTGCACCAGATATTATCACATTATTTTAAAAACGGTACGATTTTCGGAGGAAAAAAAATATTGTGTTTTGATTTTCTCTACAAAATTTTTCTGCAATATATATCATTCTAAGAAGAATTCAGTGACACATTATAAATGCACATCGGTCTTCATGTAAAGGGCCAGACATTCTTCTTAGATTTTAATGAAGCCTGAATTTTCTCTACAGATTTCCAAATATATTTAAATATCAATATTCATTAAAACCTTTCAATTTGGGGCCGAGATGTTTCATGCAGATTGACAGAATTGTACGCTGATTAAAGAACAATTATATGGGCCGGCGTGACTTTCAGCACTTTCGTACGCAACATCTCACTACCAGGTGATACGTCATCACCAGTTATGACGTTGATAGGCGGTGACATCAGATTAGTATAACTGCCTGTAATTAAGTGGATGGGGCGCAGATTGAGCTGCGTTTCGATCAGGTAATTTGCATACATGGGGGAAATATTTGCAGAATTCTTCGTCTTCCAGTTTGCTATCAAAAAGATATACAGAACTATAATTGTGCGTGTTGTTTTGTATGGGTGTGAAACTTGGTCCCTCACATTGAGAAGGGAACATAGGCTGAGGTTGTTTGAGAATAGGGTGTTGAGAAGAAATTTGGGCCTAAGAGGGGCGAGGTGAAAAGTTAGTGGAGAAAATTACGTAATGAGAAGCTTTATGATCTGTACTCCCCACCCAATATTATTCGGGAGATAAAATCATGAAGAATATGATTGGCGGGGCACGTAGCACGCAATTTGGACAGGAGCGGTGGATACAGGCTTTTGGTAGGGAGATCTGAGGGAATGAGACAATTTGGAAGATATAGGTGTAGGTGGGAGAATAATTTTAAAATGTATCTTTAAGAAGTGGCAGTGGGTCATGGACTGGATTGAGCCAGCTCAGGACAGAGACAGGTGGACGGCTGTTGTGAATGCGGTGATAGACCTTTGGTTTCCATAAAATGTCGGAAATGTCTTGACTATCTGCGGACCTATTTGCTTCTCAGAAAGGACTCATGAATAGGTGAAAGATTTGACCAAGCGGTCACGGACGTTACATAAGACGACCAAACGCAATTACACATCGCGGTCATCAAATCAAGTCCTTTGTTTGGCTGATAGGCAACACCCAAGGTAATATAGCATAGTCAAGGAAAGCTATTTCCTTACTGCTGTTTTCCTATTTCCTGTTGAGAGTTTTGTTTTGAAATTAGGTAGGAAAAATATAAATCAAAAATAAAGGAACATAAACTCTCCAATTACATGTTTGTCTAATTCTGTATACTACATGTTTCGGCCTGTACGGCCATCATCAGCTATATCAAATCACTGAGAAGCATAAGATCTTATCCTATCATTGAAAGTACAATTGCAATTAACTTCACTCAAAGCACTGTGTGATTCAATAAACTGTACCTGAGAATGGTCAAAAGGCCGACAACAATCATATAAATGGATTTGTGATAAACGGTACATTCCTTTATTTTTAGTTCGGGGTTGTTATGCCTGTCTTGGCATTGCGACTGTCACAGTTGCGTTCTTCTGTGCACATTGTGCTTGCCCCGTTGTCTAGGCATTTACCTACTCCTTGTCTGGAGCTACAGTGAAAGCGCTGTGCATTTTCAGTCCACTGCCAAAATCAGTAGATTTTCTAAATATATTTGTCTCGACCACGTTCCTTCCATCCACTAGTGCGTAAAGGAAGGTCAATGTTTGGCTCAGATTTCCTTCTAAGGTAAACATTACTGTTGACTTTAATCTATTTAGGACAGACACCTTATACGTTTGTATCAGACAAATTTGTAGAGAAAATCACAACACACATTTTGTGTTTAGTGAATTTTTTTTAAAAAATCGTGCCGTTTATATAATGTTGAAAACTACTGTAGAGCCTGGCAGGTCACAGATGACAATGTGGAGGATGCGCGTTGTGTGCTGGATAACTAAGGTTACAAGAACACACTCAGAATATATAACACATACTGCCTTCCCACTACAACAATGGTTGCACGAACGCACCTCGGTGTAAACGTTATACGTACATCGGCTGTCTTGTGATTTCCTTAGATCTTTCAGAACTACGAAATGTTCTTTAGGAAAGACGGGACAGCCAGCGGCGAATGGGTCCCTTTCTTTGACGAAGTAATCAGAAATGACAGAGACACGTTTGTTAGAAATGTTACGTTAGAAGCACAAAATGCTTATACGACGGAAGACGTGAATTCTAACAATTCTAGTCAGCCGTTCAGCACGGAGGGTTACTTTGTTTTCTTCATTGCGGTGGGCAGACATACAGACACTTGCTAGCTGATAACCGCTCACTGTGAGCCAGTTTATTCATTTAATAATGGCGTAACTCCAGTAAATGGTTTAACAGTAAGTAACAACCTCGTTACCTTCCACAAAGTGTCATGCCTTCTAAAACTACTCCTACTTCTGCGCCGGAGCCATAAGCTTACGAATTACACTTCATTATTTAGTGCGGACAATAAATTTTATGTTTATTTACTCAAGAAAGGAATAAACTGAGAAATTAAACATGAACTAGTTCTTTTGATTAACAAATGACTTTAAATTTGAGCGTTCTATAATATCAGCAGCTGTCGAGACACGTAAAAACTATGGTTATTTACCAAATTTCTTAGTTTTGTTCGCAATTCCGATATCTTGGCCACCAGTTCATTTCTCTATAAAAGTTAAATTGTCCCTGTACACGTCATGAATACATTTAGGGTAATGGCGGGAGGGCGCCACCCATTCTTCACTCGACTACAAATGGAAATGAGTAGTCAACAACACACCCTGGTCGCCTTACCCTAGGAACATACATTTATCAGTTCAGCCAAGTGTACATAGTGTTACAGCATGACACGTCCGAGTATGGTGGCACCCCTGCTAACACAGGTTTCTTTCAGTGCAAGCGAATCGAACACTAAGAGCTAGAAAGAAATATCATTAATTTACCTGCACAAATTTACTAGTAGTTAAACTGTTACAATGCAGCCTCTTCTTCTGATCGTTTCGTGCGGTGCTCAGAATTACATCTGACCTTATATATAAAATACATCCAGTTGCCCCAGATCTTTAGTTTTCGAGCACCTCACAAGTGTCATAAAAGCTACCACTTCGATAATCTGTAGTCCCTTCTTGCACTGAAGTTCCTCTCTCCCTCTTCCAGCTTCTTGACCCGGTTATAAGGACATCGCAGTACGAGACGCCCCGTCTAAAGCGTCAGATATTCGTTGATGCCAATTAATTCCTCACTGTTAACAATAACATTAAATTCCTTGGTTATAACAACACTCGTTTTTAACGACATAAAATATTATTTTTATGACGTCATAACCGAGTTCGACTCTGTGCCAGTGACACTGTCTTCACCCAGAAGGAGGATTGCCCGACTGTGTCCACTGATTTTTAGACTGGGTGAGTCCCAGAGGCGATCTGGATAGATAATAGAGGAGAAAAGTCTCCTGCCGGTGCCAGAAATCGAAACACGATTCCCTCCTCCCCAGTACCTTTCCCCCGTGCCCTCGTCTCTACACCGACTGTGTTACTCCGGCACCCATTCGCTTCTCTGTAACTTGCGGGGGTTTATACCTTGTCTTGGTAGAGCTTCGTGCGCTCCTGTTACGATTTGACAACAGCTGTCCACGGAATGAGGTTTCAGAATTATACACACAATGCGTCTTCCTCTGCAATATAAAGTCAGATTATTCATTTTTTTTGCCTATTTTGTCGAGGGTTTCTCAAGTATTCTGAAAGCACATTTGAGTTAGGATTCCATCAATACTCTTAACGAAATTCGGCACATTTTCAGAAATCTGTACCAAGAACCTGGAACAGTTGGAGGAAAAACGAGACATATTTCAAAAATCAGATTTTCCACGGAGATATTGCCACTCAAATAGAAGTAAGTTCTTTAAGGCTATTGCATAAGATCCTTTTGCAAATGTGCGTTCATCGTGTTGCAATGAACACTAAATGTGTTCAGAAATAAAGTTTTGCATTTGCAAAGAAATAGTAAGTGATATTAGGAAGGCAGACTGTAAAGCACACACAAACAGGGCACGTTCTCTGGGGAAGATTTACAAAATGTTATCATCAGTTACTTGTTACTTTTCACAATATCGACAATAATGCCCAAAAAACGCTGAACTCGCTAACCATCGGCGTGCGATCCGGACGAACTGCATTATTGCAGTGATAAAAATTAGAAATCTACCATATGAAAAAGTGAGATATTTGGGTGTCCCGATGAAAGTTTTCAAGACAGAGGGACATTTGTTTTAAAAAAGGGATAGTCCCAGAAAAAACAGGAAGAATGGAACCTTACATCAACTACACGTTCATACACGGTCCACAATGACATTCTGTATATCAAGTTTGCCTCAGACAATGGACAATGTCAATAAATACTCGTGCAATTGTACTGAACACACAGAAAATCCTTCATGAACATAATGCATGGAGAGGGGCAAAGCGGCATGCAGATTGTCACGAACTCGCAGGGTTACGTGACGCACTGAACCGTTGAAAGTTCTGGCTGCAGAACTTGCAAAGTTGCCTTACAGAGTTCTGAATATTAAGGACACTGTACACCGACTGGCCGACAAGCCGTCACGACCCACTTCAAACGTCCTCATCGCCATCGAGTTGGTAAATTTACACATTTGCATAGGTCTAAATGATTTCTATTCAGTAAAAATTAGTAGCTCCATTAAGCACTGTGCTTGAGCTGACGCTGGCATTTTCGCAGCCAGTCAAAAACTTCCCCTGCCCACTGTGTAAATCAAAGGATGTCCGTCTTATTAAAAACGGCCCTCAATTTGTCTCCGTTGTGTCTTAGCATAATAAATCCAGTCCCCAACCTAACAACCCACTTGTTGAAGATCAATTTTATATTATCATGTCACCTATGCATAAAGGTTTTAACTGGTGTCTTTCGATCAGATTCTTTAATCGAATGTCTTCATGCTATACTGAACTGTCCCATGAATATCCCATAATTATGTCTTTGGGCCGAATGAATTATTGTTTAGCCTATACTTATAAAATGCCTTAATACGCCATTGTTTAGTTAAGACAGTGCGCTACAAGCCGGAAGGATGCGGGTTCGATTCCCGATGTTGTCGTTGGAACTTTTCATTGGCATAGTCTTTCTGACCGCACTATGGTCCCGGAATCGACTCAGCTTCTAACAAAAATGAGTACCAAAATTATTTCCTGAGTGGTAAAGGCGGCTGGTGCGTAGGGCTGACAATCTCAACGCCTTCATGAGCCGACTGTGTCAAAATCTCGGAGCCTCTGGGCCTGTAATAGACCTGTACAAGAATTGCTTTATCTTTTACTTCAATAATGAATATTTAAAATTAATTTTACTTTCCTACTACTCGTACTTGCAGTAGCTGATATTTGTACTGACTTCCGCGTTACCAGCTGCCCTACATTCGGCGTGATATATACAAAACTTCCGACCAACAGCGAATACGTGCCTGAAGACTAAGACTCTACTCTCTTCATATAAATAACAACAAGAACATAAAAGAAAAATTTTTGATAGCATTGCCAACAAAATGCACAATATTGCGACATATAATTTTACAATTAATTGCGAATATTGCAATTAATTGTAAAATTTTACAATAAATTGTACAATTACATATTGTAATACTGTGCATTGGAATGGTTATGGTAACTTAAATTGTCGTAATTGTCATTTAATGCACGGAATTGAATATCATAAAAACATAAACCATAAAAACTTAAAAAAATTAATTCATTTTCACGCTTAGAGGTACAAAACGTGAAGACAAGGTGTGCTGAACCGAACAGGTAACAAAAATATTATGAATTTACTACAAGACGTTCAATTTCTTCAAACTGTAACCAAAACTGTGAACACGAAGTTGATTTTGAACCGCGCTGGGTACCACGACCACTGATTACCCTAATCCACTGCTATTTCCACATCAGATAAAACGTGCAGCCAGCTGATTCTCTCGGAATGACCCACGCTCACTTTCCATCTCAGTAACAACAGAATTAGTCAAGTTTTCGTGACGGCACCCTTATTCATCGACCGGAACGCTAACAGAGGCTAGCTAGGTGCGACACAAAAGTAACGGGCTTCTGATCAGCACACAGCATGTTCCAGGTTACAGTTTAAATTAAGGTTAGCAATCCTGGTTGCAAGTAAATTTTTCACGTTCCTGGAGAACAATAATCATACTGTTTCCACTATTTGCGTCCACGTTGACCAGGAGACGGGCTATCGTATGTTCTTGCCAAGCAAACACGTGAAACATTCAGTCCAGTTAATTTTTTCGTCTTCCTGCAGTTTAGCGCTGCTGACTTCGTCGGTAAACAAATTATGAACCAAACAGTTTCTACTCAAATCGTGCCACAGGCTACAATTAAACACGACTGTCTTGTCATCGACGCTACCCACTTTTACAACAACGTCGTTAAAAGAAAATGAACACAAATTATACCAATGTTCTTAAAGTAAGTCATTAATCAGAAAGTCGTTTTACGCCTGCTTCGTTATTTTCATGTCCGTCTGTACCTTCTTCCAGCCTGAAACCACGTGACTTATTCTTAAAGAAATTTTTAAAATCTTGTAATTTTGAATTTAATCATTTACCACAGAAACTTTAAAACGTAAGAAAGCAAAATCCTTGTACACGACGAAGGACGTATGGGAGGCGTGTTGGTAGAGCTCCACTCATTACTCAACTCGGCACTAGATACAGCTCAGTCACCGTCAGCTTCACTATCCGAAGTGCTTAGTCCAGGAGAAAGAACTCTCACCTCCACCCGTACCAATTTGAGTAGGAAGCTGGTAGTAGCATCTTCTCGTTAGTTATGCTACTGTGTGTGCATGCATGTGTTATTACAGTTAGCAAAGCGTCTTATGCAGGCTGTGGTGTTTGTACGAGTTACCATAGCGTTTCATGCTCTCTGTAGGAGTTACCACAGAATTCTTTCTTAATACATTTAACACGAATTACCACCGCATTTGAGTTAGGTTGTTATGCCTGTACAAATCAGCCGTAAATTTGAGGCTACCGTAACTTCGTGGGCCGGGATAGCTCAGTCGGTATAGCGATTCACTAAGGGGTGGACGGTTCGGTTATCGAATCCCGTTGGGCGCGAGATTTTCCGCTCCCGTCAAGACTGCCGTGGGGCCCACACAGCCTCCTGTAAAATGGGTACCGAGTGTCTTTCCCGGGGTAAAGCGACTGGGGCGTGGCGTTGGCCACCACGCCGAATTTAAAGAAACAGTACAGCCATAACTTCAACTCTCCCTCTGGGCCTTCAGGGCCTGTAATTGGGTGACCTGTGCCTTTACTGTATTTGCACTTGTACAATTTACCAAACATCGCATGTTTTCGTATTTTAACAAGTCTCCATAGCACCTTGCGTTACTACGGTTTTGTGATAGAGCTTACACAAAATATGATTTTCTGCAAGAAATGCTAAAATGCGTTACGTTGAAATATTAAACAGTTCACAGTACCCCCAAATGGTTTTAATGCACTCCTAAATTCTCTTTTTCGGCATTTCGGAGGGTTCGGGGAAACCGTTTTGGCGGTCCTTCCTACTGCATTTCATGTACCGCACATTCAAAATGGGTACCTTGCACAAAACTCTTCAGTCTTGGAAACAGAAATTTTTCACCGGTTGCGAAATCTGGCGAATAAGTCGGACATTTTACAGTTTCATTTTGAGTTAGGGCCAAAAACTTCTTCACTAGTAATCTGAATGAGAAGAAAATTTGTCGTGAGGAAAATCCGTTCGTGCCGTCACGATCCCAAATTTTATGACACATTTGTCTTCTTAAACACGCCAGCAAAATGTTGGCTTCCGTGCGGTCTAAGATGTGGTTCTGAAGCCGCTTTATTGCTAGGATCGAGGGTTCGAATCCCGCCGAGAGCTTGGACCTTTGTCTGTTGTGTTTCTTGTGCGTTGTGTCGTTTTCGGCCTCTGCGACGAGCTGATCACTCATTCAGAGGAGTCCTACCGGATTTGTGTATCTAATTGTGTGTGATCTAGAAACCTAAACACATAGGTGGCCTAAGCTCTACTTGGGCCGTTTTTCCACAAAAAAGAGTCTTTGTCTAAGCATTGGTTAACATTTGTCGTGATATTTTTTTGTTCTTCGTAGGAAGACGAGCTTCTTGCCAAGTGACTGCTCTGAATTTTATAATCGGAGTCATTCTGGAATAGGCAGACTTGCCACTGAAGGTAGTATTACTCAGCAAGTGCGGTCTTTTCCAAGTTCATTCAAGAGATCAGTGTAGATTTCGACTCCTTTCATCGTTTGGTAGTGCATCAGATGTTCGGTTACCCTCAACATGCAAATTTCTCATGTTCAAATCTTCGACAAAAATATTGCGAGTGGACTTACTTTTCTTGTTTAACATCTCAGCCATCATTGTAATTATTAAATGGCGAACATTGCGAAAGAAATTTTCAATGTTCCGATCAGTTCTTTCGGTTTCGAATCTACCGGATTTCAGACCTTCGTTCATGTCTTTTCTACTGCCCAAAAATCGTTTATGCACGTCAAATTCGCGAGTAATTCTTTTTTTATCACAAACATCTGTCACCATACTGCAAAATATGGTTGTAGTTTTGTTGGTTTTTGCCTACAAGTCCGATATAAAAACACAGCTCTAAATTTATGTCACACATTTCCTGGAAATGGCGCTCAAACATGCATACCAGAAATATTACTGAGCCACTTCGAAAATAAAAGCGCTTGTTAGAACCAAGAAAGAGCACGCTAGATAAACCTTTATGGCTAACTCACACATGTGGGCCGGGGTAGCGTATTCAGTACAGCGACTCGCTACGAGCTGGACGGTCCTGGGTTTGAACCCCGGTAGTGGCAAGAGATTTTCTCATCTCCACATCCATCCAGATCGACCATGAGGCCCACCCAACCTCATATACAGTGGGTACCGGATAACTCCCGGGGGTAAAGCGACGGGGGAGTGGCTTTAAACACGCACGACCATTAATCGCCGAGGTTAAAGAAAGAGTATAGCCATTCCTCTACTCGCGCTCTGTAGTTTCATGGCTGGTTGCAAGTTTAACTTTGCTTTAACTCACACACACACACGAACGGAGTTCGACCGTGCCGTATTGTGCCGGAACACGACGTTTCGGTAGAAGTCCGCTCTGTAACGGCAGCAGACGATCGTCAGTATTCGACTCGTACTTCGAAGTCTGGGCTGCGAGTGTGTTTAGCTACAGCCTTCAGAAAATCACTTTCGCAGCAGTTCGTGGTAAGCCTGTCTTGTGCTGTCACAGCACTGAACCAACTGTGGTCTCTAAATGCTGTTCAGACCGATAGAGTTATATTTTAGCGACAAGACAGAGTCGCAGTCAGGTCCTGTATATGTGATTGCCTTTGAATTTGATACCATTGCTATTCACTCCGTGCGCTGTTAGATGAACTGTCTTACTACCAGCAACCGAATGCACAGTGTTAACGTGTAATTTTATAATGAGAACATAATATGTTTCGATCTCCCACTCATCAGGCAGACCATATATCAATCAATAAATATAAAACTTAAATTTCAGTGGACCACTAATTGATTAACGTATTATCTCCCTGATTATGATCTATGAAAAAACGAAACATTTTGGAGATGCAAAGTTTTAATTAGAAAACTACACATTCGGACTGTACGTTTGGTTGGTTATAATGAGACAGTTTAACCTTCATATAAATGTGTAGGGCAAGGGTATGAATGTTTCACAAAAACATAGGAGCCACCCCCAAAGTTCTAGGCTCCAAAGGGTGATAAGAAGCAAGTTTCGTTATAAGAACTTAAATTTTGGAGTGACTAACCCACATCACTCTTAAGTGGCGCTGCCTGTCACGCAAAATAATTAATATTTTTATATCTAAAGAACTTCAATAATTATGGTTAAAATATATGAGCCACCGCGCAAAATTTAGTCGCCCGCATGACGAGGCCCCCGGGACTTGTACACCCTTGGTGAAGAGTGTATTGTGTAAGTTAATCGTTAGTCTCTTTCCACCCCTCCCTCTACGCTGAACTGTGTAGCTTTAGAGTGCGTGAAGGATCGGAAAAAAAGGGTAGTTAATGGGAAATTTCATAATAAACGGCTAGTGGGAAAACCAAGAACAAGATGGAAGGGCGTCTTTCGGAGTAACACATCACAGACCCTAGCAATACGTTGATGGAGGAGACGAGGAGAACACAATCATGAATGGAGGCCTCTTCTGAGGGAGACCAGGGCCCAGAAGGGGCTGCAGCGCCGTAGGAAGAAAGGAACGGTAGTTTCGGAGTAAAAAAGCGCTACAAGTCCAGAACCGAAACGATTTAAAACTCACAAGTTTTAACGTCAATGCAGAAAGTGAGATTTGCCCGGGAAGAAAGGCAACGGAACGCGAGGCGTTTAGCGAAGAATTAAATACACAGAATACACGGGCTTTGTCAACAAATCAGCAGAACAGCTGTGAGCGTAAAACGAGTTCTGTAAATCTGAGAATACGCAAAGGTATAAAACGTGAAGCTGTCGCTGTGCGTCCAGCCATACGCAGTACATACCTGCACACTCCAGTCCAACACGGACTGTCCACTGTGTTGTTTCAACAATAGCGAGTTCCTCTACCAACTTACCTGCACATATTGGATCATAAACTCTGCACCAGAAGCAAGAAATGACGCCGGCTTTCTTAGAGTTTACTGGCAACATTTAACACTCACCCGATTCAGAAATTTTCGCGTATACTTTTCGTCACTAGATTTCGGAAACAAAATTCACTACCTAATACGAAACCATGGCACAGGCGTAACTTAGCTAATATTATTGGGTGGGGGGAGAGGGAGGGACAAAATCGACCTGGGTAAACTCAAAAGGTCACGTTAGTAAGAGGGGGAAGATTGGTATGGAACAGTCCTTTACATACATACATACATACACCCCTTTCCCCTCACTCTCAACCCAATTTTTGTATGTCCCTGTTCAATTCATTTGCCAAAAGCACCTTAGGTAAAGATAAATATATATATATATATATATATTGGGGGGGGGACATTCCCCCTTGGAAACCCCCCCCCCCAAGTTACGTCTATGTATGAAGGAATAACATTTCGGAACACATCCTATCGCACTAGTAGGCCTACTGCTGGGCGCTACCCTCGACCAGTGAAATAATAAGGCCCAGCTATGTTCTTCCGCAGCAGCAGCGCGTGTTTTGTTGTGTCGTCACGGAACAGCGTGCGAAGGGAGGCGACGTTATGGAATCGAGAAAACTACTAAACAAACATACTACTTGCCTGTATCTCTTTACGAAAATAAAGTTCCGTCTGTTTCACGCGTTTTCATATTACTCAATTTACAGGATCATTATAACCGCCCAATGATAATGATGACCGTACCAACGATCATAATGACTGCACTAATGATCATTATGACCTACCAATGATCATAATTACCGTACCAGTGATCATAATGACCGTACGGATGATCGTGATGACCGCAGCATTGATTATTATGACCGTACCAATGATCATAATGACCGTCCCAATGATCATGATGACCGTACCAATGATCGTGATGAACGTATCATTGATCATAATGACCGTACCAATGATCGCGATGACTGTACCAATGATAATGATGACCGTACCAGTGATCGTGATGACCGTACCCATGATAATGGTGAACATACCAGTGATCCTGATGACCGTACAAATGATCATAATGACCGTATTGTGCCCACACCGATACCACTAATGTGTAGTGCCTCGTGGGGAGAAGGTTCTGATTTCAACTTGGTCCGTACCCCAGAGGGGCGCTGCCTGTTAAAGTAATTTTGTAAACTCGCGTTAGCGTCTTCTTGGCCTGAACAATTTCGGTAATTCTGCCACCAGTCAGATTGGATTTCCCAAGCAGATCACTGACAGCTGCTTCTTATGAATTATCGTAATTCGTAGTGACTACAGGGGCAGTGATCCCACCGCCGTGGCCACGTGACGCTTTAGTTGAGCGGACTCGGACCGCTTTACCAACTTAGCTTTCGCCAAAACACGCTAACCAAACATGAAAGTTTAAATTAAACATAAAGGAAATTATGCAAACAAGCAAACAAACAAATAAACATAATACCCGTACTATACTGGTAGCTAAACTGAGCAATGATTCTTTTAGGTAATTGTGAGATTATCTTCTAACGGACCAAACTGCTGGGGAAACGTTATACACGTGGCGCAATCACTACCTACTCCATTGCAAAAGCAACTAAACTTCGTGGTATTTGCTATCACCACCTTTGGAAATGTTAAATCTAGCATAACATTCTCATTTCCTCATATAACTTTCTCAGTATACAGTTTAGATGTCTCTACCCGTACTAAGCTCACAAGTAAAATATTAAAACAATTCCCTCAAAACAACTGCTCTGGTTGTTATCACAATTTCACACGCAGCAAACAGTCGTAAGAATTATATCTCCTACACATTCAGTGCGTCAAATTCTCATCACAATTTACCAATACTCTAGTAATAAAACCACCCATCCTAGGAACCACTTGGGATTGGATTATACCTAACACTTCACCACAGCTTAAGTCCCAGGGGAACACAGACAGAAAACGGGTTACATATTTCTTAGTAATATATATAAATGTGTATTCCAAAAAAATCTACACTACCATATAATAAAAAAAAAACTTGTATCTATATAACTTAAATCTGTTCTACCATACTTTGGCCTAGCAACAATGAAGGCGGATCTTCTACGTAATTTCAACTCCCCTGTCTTAACTAAATTTGAAAATAAAAAAAAAAAATTACGAACTCTTTCTATCATTTTCCTTTTAATCTGGAGTTATGGATGTACCACATACCACTCATCTGGTATGAAAAGGAACCTGGGGTACAAGGCTCATTTTGAGGCCTGGCCTGGCCCAGAGCACTGTGCTTTTTTCTTCTCTTCACGTAACTGCAAATTAAAAACTTTCCACCAGGCCAACAAACAAAATACAAGTTGCACATGTAAAATCACCAAAATTAACTTCAATTCCCAAATTCTAAACACAAACCAAACGTCAACTAGTTTCTCTCTTTCCGTGCATTACAGTATGAATGATCACAATGACGGTACCAATGATCATGATGTCCGTACCAATGATCGTGATGACCGTACCAATGATCATGACGACCGTACCAATGATCATAATGACCGTACCAATGATCATGATAACCGTACCAATGATCATAATGACCGTACCAATGATCATGATAACCGCACCAATGATCATGTTGACCGTATCAATGAACATGATGACCCACCAATGATCACAATGACCATACCCATGATAATGATGACCGTACCAATGTTCATAATGACCTACCAATGATAATAATTACCGTACCAATGATCATGACGACCGTACCAATGATCATAATGACCGTACCAATGATCATGACGAAAGTATCAATGATCATAATGACCTACCAATAAGCATTATGACCGTACATTTATCCAAGGATTGTATGACCGGACAGAATTGCAAAAGTTCCTGATCTCCTGTCAAGGGAGGTGTTTAAAAAAAGCGAATTTTTTGTCACTTCATGTGTATTTGTTCTTATAACCCGTAATCATAAACGTCATTGTTTGGCTTAGTATTTGGTAAGGACCGCCAACTTTAACATATAAATAGTCCTGTAATTTAACAAATTTCACCAATTGGCTTCACCATAACTTTTTCCTCCAATATTAACTTAGGAGAAAGGCTTAATTCATCTCTTTTTCTTTCTTATTTTATTCTTCTTCTACAAGAAGAGCGCTTAACATTATGATATCTTTCTTGAATATTTCACCTCCTCTATAATGCCTTCTTATTCCCTCCTTTCATGTACTGTACATTGTCAGTTCCTAAGCTGTCCCTTCTCCATCTACCTCAGTATCTGCTAACCATTGTTGCCGCACAGGTAAAAATAACAATTATTACCACTCTTCAGGCTCTTCGGCAAGGTTGCCAGAAGCAACTATTAGTTTCGTCATATCTGTCTGTCTGTCCGTCCCTCCGTCCGAAAGTAAAACGTCGGCTCCCACTGGACGGATTTTTATTAAATTTGTTACGCCTATTTGAGGATTTTTGGAAAATCTGTCGAGAAAATTCCGGATTAGTTAAAATCTGATAAGAATAACGGGTACTTTACCTGCAGACGCCGGTGCGTTTGTGATGTCTCGCTGAATTCTTCTTAGAATGACATAAGTTTCAGGCAAAATCAAAACACTCGTTTTATGTTCAATAACGTTTTTCCGAAAATCGTACCTGTTGTGAGACAATGTGGACAAGCGTACTACACACTACACACTACACTCGCTAAGAAGATGAAGTAAATATTATAGTGCTTGGTGTGTCAATGCGCGGGTCTAGGAAGGTGGTCCATGGCGGCCACCCCGCTCACCCTGCTACTTCCGATCTAGCACCCCTATTACTTACAGCAGGTTGACTGAAGCACAAGATCGGGAAAGAGGCGAACAAACATTGTTTAGGACAAGTCGCAAGGTGTCATGCATGAATAAGAAGCGAAAATCAGCCAACTTGACCCGACCCTCTTCGTGACCGACTGCCTAACAACGAATGTCAGAATAACGCCAACGCCCATTGCGTCAAACATAAACTATATTCACAGTAAGTTTTCGAAATAGCTACATGTTTCGGCTAAAGTAAATAGTCAGAATCAGGCCTTACACAAGAAAATTAAAAGTTAAACTTACAATTGCAAATTATTAGCTTCAGTGGGGTTTCGTGGCCTGATCTAGGGCCAACTACATCTTTTTGATTTAACTTTCCTACCTTAATGTACTGCTCATCTCGTGTCTTCATTATACGCAGTACAGGCACGCCCTCTTTAAAGTACAAACGTACCGGCTCTCCTTTTGTGTACGTACTTTTTTAGTTTGATGTTTAAAATTACATTATTTACTGTTGGCGATGTTAGAGCATCAACGTCAGGTGCGAAAAATTGGCTGTTTGGAAGTGACTACGAAATTAATTACGTTGCTTCCATCTCACTATAATGCCAGTACTTATTCCAAACACAACTTCCTGATCTCACAACACCAGCTCTCTCGCCTGCCATGGCAGTTAACAAAATTACAAGTGGCCGCTTTAACTGTCCGCAATTAAAAGGTAAAGCAGTCCCGTTACAGGCCTGGAGTGGCCCAGAGGGTTCCAGGAAGTTGAGGTTCCCAGATTACATGACAACGGCATAGGATGGTGGTAAGGTTGTCAGCCTTACGTACCGGCCGCCTTTACCCCCAGGAAATACTCCTTGTACTCATTTCTGTTAGAGGCTGAGTCGACCGCAGGGCCATGGTGCGATCGGAAGGATTATGTCAATGAAAAATATCAATGACACCAAGACATCAGCTTGAATCGAACAAGCGACCTTCCGATTTGTAGCACAGCACCTTAACCACTGCGATACCGCGGTCCCCACCTGTCTGCAATTAAACATGTGGAATTCCTCACAAGGCACTGTAACAGCTTACCCCTTGAATTTCCGAACCCCATTTCTTTAATATATTTTCTGTGCTTTACTCGTAATATAACGACAAAGGTTTTGTGATTTCCTCACTAAATAATTCTTCACAGATGTTCGGTCTGACGAAGGCATTGTTTTAGCTAAGCAGTCATTGATAAGGCCATTGCTTGCACCTGGAGTAGTGCCATTGGTCTCAATAAAACGGTTAACTCAGTACTACAATTGCTGTATTCTCACTGAGTATAACTGTTTGTCACGCGGGCAAGAGTCACGTGTAGTTGCAGGCTTCCGCCGCGATGTAAATGAGGTTTTCACTCTTCTGGGATGTTACACAGCGTTGATTGGAATTTAGTTACTGACGGTTCGGGACGGCCTGTCGGTCCCATCCGTACCCGGCCTGCTAATGAGCCTCCTTCTTCTCAGAGAGTATCGGGAGGGAGGGGGGGATGGAGACAACAAGGAAGATCCGCCAAATCGGTGCTACAGGAAACAGTGTCCTTTATTGGAGTCAAACCACTTAATGTTCACCAGAGCACACTACCTCACATACAGCTCGCTGCCTGGATACCTCCGAAGAAGTCGCGAGAATGGCATTTTCTTTGTGTCTTTCTTTAATCGCGCGTTGCCAGTTATTCAAAGTCAGGCCGGAGTCGTCTGATTGCTGGGCCAGCTGGTTGGCGAAAATGCACCTCGGCGCTAGGTCTTAGCAATAACTGTCGCTAAGCGGAAACCCAAGGCTGGAATAGCAGAGTGGGCTTAACAGCCGTTGAACATCTGATGGAAAACACTGTAAAGAATTTATATGGGTTTTAAATAAACCCTTTACATCTCAGGGAAGCCTGTTCCCGGGGTCGAAACTGGAACGGGCGGCTTCACTTATTCAACTGGCAAGCAGTCCAAGAGGATTGTTTGTTAAAACGACAGAAATCCAGTCAAAAATTGTGAAGATCTTTATAATTTTAAATGACGTAAATTACTCTTCCATGAATAGTAGTCAGTCTACAGAATTAACGAAAGCAAGCTAAATTGCAGTAGTTACAAAAAGGATGGCCAAAATGTGGCCCTCGATGAAAGTATTTGCTGCCCTCTGACACCTGCTAAGTTTCGGTAAAACAGTTTAACAGACACAGTGTAGTAGTGTGAATGGTGCCATCCCGTTGTGTACGTATAACTAATTATTGTAATGTGCCGTCGTTACACAACATATAAAACAGTTGTAATTTTACGTCTGGTTAAGCTCGGCGTACAATGGCTATGGAATCAAAAAATCTGTCAGTAACTTAACCAATTTTAACCGATACTAACGTGAACGATCGCCCCCACGCACGTCTCATACATCTACACAACCCAAAGTTTTACTACATACGGCGGCACGACGTACATCCGTTCCTGCAAGTGAACTTAAAATCACGTATAATTTTATAAGCAATTTTAAATTCAATAGTTTTTAAACCATTAATACAGAATCTAGAAGCTTAAAGTTTAATGTAAACAATGGGATTCCATTGGTAAAGCTAATGAATGTATCTTAATTAACAATATTCTTTGTTGGGCTGACGATGGCCGGGTAACGGCCGAAATATGCAGCCGAGCTTAACGAGCTGAAATATTACAACCGTTTTATATGTTGTGTAACGACGGCACATTACAACAAATTAGTGTAGTAGGTCTACAGAATTTAATATAGTAGAAAGGAAAATGTCTACAAATATTAAATCATCACTTTTGAGAGAGCACACAGTACAGTAATACTTATGTGCGTTTGATGCAGTTAGTACAGCCTTCTCATTCAACCGTACTTTTAGGCTAACTTAATTTTTGTAAATAACGGCCCTCCAGTGAATTCAATCCTCACCACCCACCACCCGCCCCCCCCCCCTTTTGCCCTAGGTTTTAAAAAAACGGTCCTCCATGGGGACCCTAAAGAAATATTTTGGGCTCTCCTTGGTTGGAAGTAGTGGACCCTGGTTTTCCCAACCGGCT
>Ga0123353_10003942_pt1 | contig 18969 bp, 12 predicted proteins | sample TergutLab28metaG_3_FD_92763 | JGI IMG/M metagenome (GOLD analysis project Ga0123353, IMG submission 92763) | Labiotermes labralis P3 segment gut microbial communities from Petit-Saut dam, French Guiana - Lab288 P3 | ecosystem: Host-associated > Arthropoda: Insects > Digestive system > Gut ... | reverse complement strand
TCAATTAGTAAAGGTAAAGCAGTCACTGTACAAGCCTGGATGGGCCCTGAGGGTTCCAGGAGGTTGAGGCTTGCAGCACATGAAGATGGTAAGGTTGTCAGCCGTACGCACTGACCACCTTTACCCCCCAGGAAATATTCCTGGTACTAATTTCTGTTAGGGGCTGAGTTAACCCCAAGGCCATAGTGCAGCTGGAAGGATTATGTCAATAAAAATTCCAGTGACATCATCAGGATTCAAGCCTGCAACCTGCTGGCTCGTAGTTTAGTGCCTCAACCAACTGCACCACCACATGCCCTGTTTAACAATTGGTATCCACTGTTAAACTTAACTGAGTGAGTGCTAAACCAGAGTGCAGTATGTATGTTTATTTGTCAGTAGGCCCTATGCCGTCATTTTTTGTAATGCACATGTGTTGTGATTGGTTTGGTAGGTGCCAGCTTCAAATAGATATTTTATCCATTTTATACATAGCTGCCATTTTGGGTGAGTAGGCATGTGTACATCTGCCTCTGGTGCTACAGCAAAGAATTTTGTACAGTGGCAGGCATATAAATATTGCAAATTCAGTGATTGTTTTATCCTTATATAAGGACCGGAATTGTGTGAAATTGGTACATTTATTGTTGTGATGTCTGTATGTCTAGCTTTATCGAAAGCTCTTTCAATGCTGATCCCCAAGTGTGCTGAGCTGATCCATACTGATGAGGAACGGACTGTTGTTATGACTGCTTTGGATGCCTACTCGGAATTACTGAAGGAAGTAAAAGGTGCCGTTCTTGAGGGAGAAGGCCATCGTGATGCCATTATAAACTGTGTTAAGGATGTGATGTCTTGTAAGGTACTGATTTCAATCCCCTTCTTCCAGACCAGTACAAACTGTGAGGTGAAGTTGTGTGTGTTCTTAATTATGTGCAGTGCCTGAACGTATAATCCCTGCACCCATGGAGGTGAATGGTTAATTTCATGCCCTGGCCACTTTTACCCCTGGGGAAAGGGCCCATATTATCCGTGGGCCCTAGAGCTGGTCTGTAAGATTTTGGGAGATAGCTATAACGTCCATTCTTGTGAACTCTTTTGGGGTTTCATTATAAATGGGGAGTTCCCTTAGTAGAAGCAACCATTCTGTTTTATAAGAAAGACACTATACCATAGCATTAGTTACGTTGGTCTGAAGTCTGTGGTGTTCTGTTTTAGGTAGGTAAGTAAGTAACAAAGTGGTTAATGTCTGAAATTGCAGCAGGAGCATAACTAGTAAAAATGACTGCATGAGCAGTGTTATTGTTTTCTGCAGACCAAATGCCAAGACAAAGAAGTTGACAATACAAGGAACTCAGAACAATGTTGTGTTTTTTTTTTCTGCAGACTCAGTGCCAAGACACGGAAGATGATGATGAAAGTAACTCAGATGACCCAGAAGCTGAGCAAGATGAGATGCTGGTTGAGTATGCAGGAGAAATTGTCCCAAATTTGGGCAAGGCCATGACATCTGATGATTTCACACAGTACTTTAGCCTGCTCCTTCCTCTGTTCTTGACCAGAATGGTTAGATTATGTTTTATATGCTGTAGAAACTATACTTACTTACTTACTTACTTACTTATTTACTTATTTACTTACTTACTTACTCCTAACTTACTGCATGGAGCAGAGTCCTTCTTGAGTAGCTAACCGGTTTTCAGCTAGTCAAGAAATTCCCCACGTTTTATGGAACCCGAAGGTTCATTAGCACATTCACAATTGACTGCCACCTGTCCCTATCCTGATTGCTGTAGAAACTATATTTGAAGTAATTTAATTCCTTCAGTAATCAGTAAAAATTAAATTTCTCTGCCCATATGCTCCTGCCAATGCAACATACATTACTGAAGATTAAGGTTGTCTCAGATTTTGTGCCATGTTTAGTGATGAATAGTTACAGACTTTTCGAAAGAACTGTGTTGCCTTCACCTTCAGACCCCAGAAGGTGTCAGTAAATATTTACCACATGACGTGATGCAACATTCCAGAAGACCTGAATCTTTAGTGACATCCATTATTATTGCACCCAGAAGGTCCTAGTATGCTGTTTCATATTGCACTGTAGTCTTGTAAGAAATTTCATGAGTGTGTGTAGATACTTTGAGACACTGGAATTTTTCTGGGAATTATCAAATGGGGACAGAGAGTGAATCTGAGGAAATTTCTTAAGTTTACTGCTGATGGGGATTAGAGCAGTTTTAAGATGTAACTTAATTGTGGTATAAATTCAAACCCCAAAAGCAAATTTTATTACACAGTACAGTTTTCACATTTTGTGTAACATGGACAAAAGAAGTTAGGCTTGACTAAACTGTGTTTGCTATCACAACACTGTTATTTGCAGTGTTAAGCCTGAAGTTTGTTTTATTAAAAGGAAAAGCATGTAGTACACAGTTGGGTTTAACTGCATGCAGACTGTGACTCTTGCATGTACATAGTAGTAGTAGTGGTAGTGGTAGAAGTAGTACACATAGTCTGACCTTCAGTTTGTCCATCATTCATTACATCAGGGGAGTACAAATCCAGGTTGCCAGGTCACCCAGGCACCAAAATTTTGTATAGTGGAACCTAATATTTCAGAGCCCTCAGTACAGAACTTGCTTCATGTCAGCCTTGTGGTACCTAGAATTTTGAGGTGGCTCCTAGATTTTTGGAAAATTTGTGAACTTATGCACTGAGTAATGCATATTATTTAAACATATATGTGAAATATTGTCATTACAGTTTTAGTCAAGTCTGTGATGTGATGTGAAGTTTTTTCATCCAGATTTGTAATTGGTATATAAGACTTAATTTAAGGAGTTGGTTTTCTTTGTATTAACCATACCTCTTTTGACTTGTGTCATCACCACCATTGTAATTATCATCAGCACCACCACCACCACTGTCAAAGAGTTGGACCATTTATAACCCTCTTATTCCAGTCAGACTTTGTTTTATCAGTCATGTGGAGAGTTTATCCCTATTGTCATGTATCCAATTTGTTTCTTTCATAGCTCAAAGTTCTGTCAGTGTAGATTCCATCGTAATTCAATGAAAAGTCATATTTCCTGTAGTGGTCTTTTCATATGTTTTGTGGTCCATGTCATGACAGTGTGTGGGACCTTTACCCAGAGGTTTAAAGATTGGAGCAAGCTACTAACTGGTTATGCAAAATTTATTAGTGTTTCGGAGTTTAAAAAAGAAGTAAAAATGAAAATGTTTACCAAATCCTGCCATTTGTTCTTACATATGTGAACTCTGTGAAACCAACACTTCTTCCCCTGCTTTGGTCCTTCCAAAAACAAATGTTTTATTAGGGATACTTAATGTGTATTTGGTGAAATTTGGACAGAACAAATTTACCATCCATTGACTCCTGAGGCTGCTGCAACCAATTTTGTCTTTACTGTGTACTGAAACCATCACTATCTGTTCAGCATTGATGCATGTTTTGTCACCTTTGCTCCACAAATGATGATGCTCTGTACAAGAACAATTTTTCTGGTGTTCCCCTTTGCCCTGCTATAACATCAGTAGTAGGTTTTGGTGATATGGAGATTATTTTTTGCACCATTTTATGGTGCTGTGTAACAAACTGTTAGGCATCTAGAACATTTATTTCTCTGCTTGAAGAAGTATCCATTCTTCGACTGGGATATGATTGTTTTCTTTGTCTGTATCACAACATTCAGTGTCTTCCTGAAATGCAGGGCACCACTGTAGGATTGTGTTCTTTGCACAAAAAATATTTAGACATGGGACCATGTTTTTTTTTCTCCCCCTCCCAAGGTATGGCCAATTTGAAGAGAGGGGCACTGAATGAGTGCAGCAGTTGCACCTGCATATCAAACCTTCCTCCATGAAGCCTTCCCCTCTCATGTTTAAACATGATGTTACAGTACTGCTGTGTGAGTCCAGTCCTTGGTCTGCGCAAAACACATTGCCAAATGCCAAATACACATTCACAGAGATGACTGATACGCATATCATGTTTGGTCATACATTTGGCGTGAAAGTTGCACATATTATTACCAGGACTGCCTTGTCACCAGGTTCCTGATGGAAAAATGTTTTTGATCATTGACCTTTCTGGATACAGGGACACGTGTGTTTGCAACAGCAGAATGAGGAAGATAGATAGTAGGGGCAATGTATTTGGCAGACAGGATCCTGAACATTCTGGGATTAGCAATAAGAGGATCACAGTTGTGTAACTCTTTGCCCATGTGACTGTTTGCAATGCCCTGTGGAATCACCTGTGGTGTCCTTACAACATGCCATAAGTGTAAGGCCTATTCCCACGTATTTACCCTAGAAGAGCAGAGTTTTGTTATTGGTGTCTCCATCAGCATGCCATTGAACCTTGTTCTGTGTCCCTTATGTTCACATGCGAGACAGGATTTACTCAGTGGTATCACAACCCTTGAAGGCAGATGTCAGTGTATGTGGAGTCAGTGTCATGACATTATCAACAGTTGTCAGTAAATGTGTGGGTGGGCATAATAGGAGCCATACTGGAAGGTCTTTATGCTTTTTACCATAGACTGACAGGCATTGTCATGACTTTCTTCATAGCAACCTTTTACAGATACTAGAGGATGTTCCATTACAGTTGAGCTTGCATGTTGTTTGTGCATGATGGTGCCATGCTTCTTGTTAGCATTGTTGAATGACAGTTATTCAGTATGTCATGGCAGACCATCGTTGGCAAGGACCAGTTGGTCACTTGAGGGAACCCTGATGGATTTTTATATGTGCACGGACCACCATAAAAGAATTGGGTCTGCTACAGCAGTTAATTTTTGTAGTGGAACTACAACAGAAAAGGCATCCAAGTTAATCTGTAGCACACATGTAAATGTGACTTGTGACAACCTTAGTGAGATATTTTGCATGTTTTGTTTCTGGTCCTTCCAACCCCTGCACAAACACAAGTAAGTTGCTCAAATTTGTTTGTAAAAATAGCTTTTTTTTCTCCTGGGTGGGTAAGTGACATCACATTACTTTCCAGAATAATAGCTTGTGCATGTACAGAAAAGACATTCCTTGCTTGCAGCAGTGACAAGCTTGTAACACACAATTTACATATAAGTGCAGATGTTAATAAGCAAGACTTTAAATGAATTTGTGTGCTGTCATGACAAATGCTGAACAACACATGACTAATTCATGGGGAGGACATTGTGTGGAAAAGAATCTATATATATGGTTCCAAAAACCAGGAGAGGACTTTATGTTACATGAAGGACAACCCCACACAAGCAAATTTTTAATTTTATGATATTCAGTGCATAACACCTTTTTCCTTGTAATAGTGTTCAGCATAAACTCAGGACTTCATGCCACTAATGATCTTAATTATGTGTTCTAGAGAAAGCAGTGCACAATATCACAGCGGTCATTTAGTGTTGGGACCTTGTCGGAGTCTATGGAGCCACTTGGCCCAAGAATAGGTCAGTTTGTACCACAGCTGTTGCCATTGTTTCTGCAACTGTCCAAAGATGAGAGTGATGAAGTGCGGAACAATGCAATCTTTGGTATTGGGGAGATGGTCCTCCATGGCAAACACACACTTTTCCCGTATCCTTTAACACAAGCTGAGTGTTGCTATTAATTGGATGGCGGTTTGTTTTAACTCCAGCTGGTAGTAGAATCTTTTTAGAAGTTATAAGCATAAAAAAATATATTAAAAATGCCCCAGGAGAGTTTAATTGGCAAGAAGAGTTAAAAGTCAGTATTGTATGAACATGCAAAGGCTGGTCAAGAAGTCCTTGGACTGCGTGTGCACCCTCGTGTTAAAATCATATAACAGCTGCATGATATTTGGGTGTGGTTTACTAGACTGCTTCCTGTTAATGGTTTCCGTTCCGTCGTAGTATGTTCTGTTGTGGTGCACTGGCTGTTATTTGATCTAAAGAAGGCGAGCTTCAGTAGTTTTACAAAATGTACCATTGATGGATATAGTGAATCAAGAATTCATGATGTCTTCAAGAGGCATTGCGACAGAAATGACCAGAACTTTGGTGGACACACAGCTGGTGTCTTCACCACAACAGTGCTCCCAAACGCACAGCGCAATCCTTCAAGAAGTTTATCCCAGAAAACAAAACTCCTGTGGTTTCAGCCACCCTAGAGCCCTGATCTCTCTCTAGCAAATTTTGCTATTCCTAGAACAGAAAGCTTATTTAAAAGGACTTGACTTGAATCAGTAGAAGAAATGTAAGAACAAATGGTGGAACAGCTATCCCATATTTATTCAGAATCATATATGGAATGTTGGGAGAAATGGAAATATCATTAGAATCACCATACTTATGCAGGAGGGGACTGTTTGAATAGTGCAATGTTTACTATAATTTTTGTTACAAATCATGTTTTACGCAAGCAATTCGAGAACTTTTTGAGTAATCCTTGTATATGTGTTTGTGTGTTTTTGAGAGTGACAGAGAGAGAGATCACTCTAGTAAGTATTTGCAGATCAAGAGTCTTAATTTTAAGAATTTACTGTCCATGTGCCCCATTTGAAATTTATTGTTGTTTTGTTACATAAATTGGTGAAAGCAATGGATGTGTAAACCTGAATCTTAACAAGATGTCCTGACAAGAATGTTTGAAGCTTAGTTCTCTTTTGAAGAAATGGTAGCAAATGATCACTGTACTAGTCAATAAATTCACCTGCACTTTATTATGAAATCAGTTTTTAATATTTTCAACCCATATATATATATATGTGTGTGTGTGTGTGTGTGTGTGTGTAGGTCTCAAGTTGTCAGCTCTGTGAAGTTTCTTTTCTGACTTAAGTTTTGTTTGACTTTTTTGTCTGTCCCCTACTTTCTGTGTGCCAAACTATATTATCCTAGAGCAGATCACCCTAATAATATTTGGTGAAGAATACAAATAGTGAAGCTGATATAGCGTATGATGAGTAGGCCATGGGCTCAGCAATCCAGGGTTTGAATCCTTGCAGGAGTATCAATTTTTCTCTTTTCCAAAATGTCTGTACCAGTCACCTATTCGGTGGGTATTGGGGTTTTTTTTCCAGGGGTCAAGCAGCCAGGGCGTAAAGTTGACTGCTTAGTTGCGTCTGGTGCCAAGGTTGAGAATGTGTGGAGCTATGCCTCTAGTCCTTCTGTATGCCTTCATAGCATGGCAGTGACAACTTTATCTCCCCTCCCCCTATTTTAATACCCTATTATGTTGTGTTCTCCAACTGTTGCTTAAATATAATATACCAGGCTAAATTTAAGTGAAAGTACATGTAGCTTATGGTAGAGTTCTGTAGAAAATGCAATTTGTGATTTTGCCCATGTCCCAGACTGTTTTTACTAAATACTGTGTGTCTTGTTTTCATAATTTAGAATTTTTAATGCCTTAACATGGTAGACATTATTCAGAAATCCTCCAGGCTTTATCAGTGGCTGCATCTAAAGAGAAACATGCGGGGACACTCGATAACATTTGTGGAGCACTGGCCAGGCTCATCTTGAGCAATGTGTCTGGTGTGCCAATGGAACAGGTTAGTATTGTTGTGTGAGTAGAGCAGCTTATTTCTCCAAATCATTGAAATGAATTATGTAATGCTAAAAACTTTGTCCTTATGTTTAGGTATTTCCTGTATTTGTTAATTATCTACCACTGAGAGAAGATTTTGATGAGAACAAGGCTGTTTTTGAGTGCATGACATACCTGTACCAACTGGGCCATCCATTACTTCTCAGCCACCTGGCATCTGTCGTGAAGGCAGGATTTGTAGTGCTGTGTGAACACCAAGGGGTCAAAGGTCAGTATTTGCAGTATAGGTACATGTGTACAACATAATAATTAGGATCACAGTTTATAGGTTGTGTGCCAAACATTCTTCTACATATTGTTTCCATTTAGAAGCCCAGACACTTATTGTTATCATGTTTTTGTGTTTGGGTTATTTGTCATAATTGTAGTGTAGGAGCAAAAGTTCTTTGAACTTGAATGGAGGCATCACGATGAGTGTACGTCAGCACAACTGTTTTTATTGCACAAGGTAATTACATAGGCTACATGTTTCAACTATTGAACAGTCTTCTTCAGGCCTGTTCTTTACAGGTTAAGTCACAGGATGCTGTGCACACATTGAGATCCCAATGTGTTTACATCAGTGAAATATTTAAGCCAGATCATTTATCTAGGAAAGTAAATGTGCGAAATGTATAACGAAGTGGTTAAAATACATTTAAAATTCTTTTAAAAGTAGTGTGTTTGTGTTTACCAGTTAAAAACAGGTCCCGTTAACATTTAATTCTTCTTTGGGTAGCAAATATAACCTCACAACCCAAAGAAGAATTAGATGGTAATGGGACCTGTTTTTAACTGGTAAACGCCAATACACTACTTTTAAAAGAATTTTAAATGTATTTTAACCACTTCGTTTTACATTTCGCACATTTACTTTCCTAGATAAATGATCTGGCTTAAATATTTCACTGATGTAAACACACTGGGATCTCAATGTGTGCACAGCATCCTGTGACTTAACCTGTAAAGAACAGGCCTGAAGATGACTGTTCAATAGTCAAAACATGTAGCCTACATAATTACCTTGTGTAATAAAAACAGTTGTGCTGATGTACACTATTAATATCATAAAACATTCTGTGGCTACATATGATTCCTTTGAAATGTGACGTTCTTGTTCTCTTTGGTAAGTAAGTGCTGAGTATGAGATATTAGCTGCCTACAGTCATTACAGTAATTTCAGAGTTGCAGCATTTTGAAATTTGAAACTTTCTCTAAACTTCCTGTAATTTTGAATCACTAGAAATATCATAATCATGATAGGAAGCTTATTCTTTTATCAATTTAAATCTCTTAAATGGAACCATCATTCTTATTTGTGTTAAGTAGGTCAAAAGACCTGAACAGGAACATATATGTTCTTACCCTTCAAACACTGCTTTCTGAAATCAAACATAAAGCTATGCAGGTTACTCTTCAGCATTTCTGTGTTGGTGGTGCTGCAGATGTTAATGTTAATGTTATCTTCACCATCTTCAGAGCCATCGGGGTCAGGATCACTGTCACAAGAAAGTCATACCACATTATGTCTTTCTCCATCTCTTATGCATCTTAAATTGCCATCGTTTTTTATGTGGTTGCAGTATATGAATTTTTTTGCATCTTGAACTATTTTAGGTTTTTTTTAACTGTACTTACTTACTCCATGCAGCAGAGTCCTTTGAGAAGCTAACTGGTTCTCAGCTAGCAAAGAAGTTCCCCACACTCTGTGGAACCTGAAGGTTCAATACGGCATTTACAAGTGCCTGACACTTGTCCCTGTCCTGAGCCAGATTGATCCAGTCCATGCCCCCCATCATACTTCCTGAAGAGCCATCTTACATAAAACTACATAAATACCTGCCTTTAATACTCATGTTTAGCGTACCGTGTGCACAATGCCTCATAGATTAAAATCCACTCATACAGTGCATCTGTGCATGGGTACATGAAAGGAAGAGGAAGGTGTGAAAGTTAGGATAGTTGTGGAGTAAGTAGTGTCACCAACCTCATCAGTAACAATGTGCACACTGTAGTTTTTTTTAAAGAAAGTTTGGGTATTTAAAATGAAATGGTAACAGCCAAAACTGTGTGAAACTGAGTTCATTTGAACACAGTTTGCATTTAATATTTTTCCACTTGTGTAAGAATTAGAGTACATTAAATGTCTGAAGGGAGTTCAAATATAAATTCCATTTTTGACATTCAAAGGGCCATGCATCATATTATTTCTATAGTAGAACCAACTAGATGCACCAGTGTATTAAGTTTATTTTATTTTGGAATGACACTGTACGTGTTTCAGACAGTCTTTCTGTCCATCATCAGGAGTTCAAGACTGTACATACAGCGACAGGCATTTGTCAAACAGATGCTGCTGTCTGCTTGCCAGCAAGCAGACAGCAGTATCTGTTGGTTTTACTATAGAAATAATAAATTCCATTGTCATTTTTCCAAGTGCTCTTGTGCAGATCTAACGAATGAAGCAGACTGATTTATATTTGTTGTGTGTGAGTTGTTTTATAATCATTTTGGTGCCAAGATTACTATTGCACGTGAATACAATTGCAGCATGACCTCCCTGAAAAATACCATTGCAATAAAACCATGGACATGCCATCTGCGTTTGCGCATTTTTAACAATATGAATTTAGAGAGAGAATCAGATGGAATAAATAAGAGTGATAACGGAATAGTTTGACACATTGAAGCTCTGGTTTGTTTTTTGCATGGTTATGAAACATGCATAAAGTGCAGTACCCATTAATCTTGGAGTTTTTGTATTTGTGTTCTGTGTACAGCCCTTGTTCTTTAACTGTCAGTTTTGTGTTTGCAGAAACTTTGGAACTGGTGCTGAGTCTGATGAAGATGATTCAGCTTAATTTCCAAAATGAATTTTCAAGTGTTGTTGCTACTCTCCCACCAGAATACGCACCAAAAATCCAACAAATGTTTTCCTAGCCAATGTTTAGAAAATTGTGTGGCCTGATATGATTGGCAATATTTTTTATGACATTACTGCTCTTTGTGAGAGATGTTGTTATATATATTAGTGAGTTAAATGCCTAAATGTTATGCATGTATTTTGATATTGACTGATAACAAAAATTGAGACATAACTGTGACACATAGATTTGTTTAAAACAATTCATTAAATTTGTGTGCTAAATGTAAACATGTTTATATAAATGTAGCCAACCACTGCAGTACTCTTCATCATGAAGTAAAACTCTTTCACGTTGTGTTTGAAATGTGTGTCCTTTTAGTAAGTTATGTGTTAGGATTGGTTAAAAAATGATGATTACAAAATGATTGTGCTGTTATTGTGTGACATATCTCTATTATATTTGGAAGTTACAAAAGAGATTCGTTTGACTGCAAGACAGTTACGTGCATATATTTGTTTGTTATTTATGAAGTGACTGTATTGTACCAAGTATCCATTTATAAAAAAGACTGAAATATTATGAGGGGTTAGAGGATTAACTTTGAAGGGAAATCTTATATATACATGCATAATCCTTTTGTACACAGTTCTCCCTTTCTTTCTGTCATTCCTAATCTGATGTTTTCATCAGGTGTATTTGTTGATGTAAAATTGCCTTGGAGGAACAGTTTTAATGCCATTCCAGTCATACATGTACAGAAATAATGAGGAATATTTCAAAAGTACTGTGTGACTTGAAGTTCAGTTAGGAGTGTCCATGGTGCACTGGAACAAAATTCTCATTTTAGCTTACTTTCGTTCATGACAAGAACATGTAGGCTTGTGAGACCCACACAGTGCCTTTGTGTTTTTGTGTGTGTGTGTTTGCCCCCCCCCCATTTCATTTTTTTTAACTGGCTAATTTTTATGAAGTGCAATATGAACATAATGCCACTGGTACCCTCGCCAGTTTTTAATTTTCTGCAGTTATAGCATAGAAGACATTTGAATTTGTGAAGTGGAATGTAAATGCAAACATGTGCCTTTGCTAGGATGTGATGAAAATTTGTATGCAAATTTTTATCCCACTTTTAGTGGAGGTGGGCAAAGTACTCTGCGTTTTGTAGTGCTGTTGCTGGGATACAGTGGAAACGCAAGCTACTCAGTACAGATTTTTCTGGAGAGGCTATCATTTTATATTAAATGTTGGGCCAGAACATGGCTTAGTAATTGTTCATTACTCTAAGTATGTATGGGGAAAAGAGAATACAGAGTCTAAAGCCAATGAAATCACATATTGGTCTTGATGAAAATCTATGCAGTTTGGGAATTGCTTTATGAAATTCTGGCTAGAAAAGCTTTTTACTGAAGGTACAAATTAATTCTATGTTACTTTGTCATGTTGTGTAAGGAAAAGAAGAAAATTTTCCATTTTTTCTGTTGATAAATATAAGGGAAAGCCTGTGTCTGATAGTTACAGGTTATTTGGTATATTTTTATGAAGATTCTGCTTCTTAAGGCTGGCTTCTTTGTTAAGACTAAATTGCGAGATGCTGTGAAGTTGCATGCTAATGTGATGAGAGGGGAAAATAATGGAAGACACTTAAATATGTTCTCACCTTGACTGCCATCTTGTCTGCAGTTGTACCAAGTGACTTCAGTCTTTAAGTATGTTTATCATGGAAAGGTCAAGTTATCAGCACGAAATATAATTACCATTTTCTTGAGGTTACTGTGTTAGCAGTGCACTTTATGTTGTCCTCTCTTAAGTTATTTATGTTGATAACACTCCAGTCTCTTTCGTATTCTTGAATTATTGATAGAGGAAGCTTGTTAGAGAAACTTAATAGTGACCAGACACCAGTTATGTAAGGTTTGGATTCATCAGTATCAAGAGTACAGAATTACTAATTGATTTTGAATTACGTCTAAAACAAAAAGGTTTTCCAAATTACCATGCTATCAGCATGTTTACATGCCCCATCAATGCATGTTTTGAACCAGTTGATTGATTTTCATGAAAGTTGGTAAAAGTAAAGTTCACCCTTGAACAGGCCACAAAGGCCCAGAGGAGGGGTAGAGGTATAGCCTTACTCTTTCCTTAACCTCAGCACTAGATGGTGGTGGGTGGTCAACACCACGCGCCAGTCACTTTATCCCCAAGAAAGACCCTTTACCCATTGTATAGGAGGCTGGGTGGGCGCCAGGGCTGGTCTAGATGGGTGCAGAAAATCTCTCCCCTACCGGGATTCGATCCCCAGACCATCCAGTCCATAACGAGTCGCTATACTGAATGAGCTATCCCAGCCCAAACATTATGTCACTGAAGGAGATACAAATGCTGTAGTTCATAATTTTGTTCACTCAGTAGTAACAACATAGCAGATATGAGAACTTGTGATGTGGGGGTGGTGCTATCAGCACTCCATGGTCATGAAAAAGTCTACCATAATAGACCTTCGAAAAGTATGCAGTTTTTTTGAGGTAATATTTTTGTATAATTTATATTGACGGGTTGGCCACCATATAAATAGTTGATTTAGGTTTCCCTTGGAGGGTGACAGTTAACAGACTATTGAAGCTAGGTATGTACATGATTTGGTATGGACCATTACCAAACATGCACACACATTATGTATAAAATACATTTGTAAGTCAACAATTGCAGACATAGAGTTGATGTGAACCTGCTGGTTTGTCCATTCTTCACTGCAGTAAAATAAAATGATGATAATGATAGTAATGAATTTGTGCAACTGGATGCTGTTTCATTAGAAAAGTAGACTTGGAGTTCTGCTTGAAGTGCAATATCTAATTAAAACACTTTATTATCCAACAGATGCACAAATATATAGTTCATAGTTACTATTAGAATTATTATAAAATATTTAAAAATATTTAAAATTGCTCCAACATGTTTCAGATCACAAGGGATCCATCATCAGGGAGCTCTATACAGTACTTGGCTAAAATTACAGTACAGTACAGTCTAGAGAGGCACTCTAGAGTGCCTCTCTAGATTGTGCAGTACACACACTCACCACGGGCAAATATGCTGCCATAACACTGACTACGTCCGTATCAACAGACATGATAGAACCATTACTGTGATTTTAGCCAACTACTGTATAGAGCTCCCTGCTGATGGATCCCTTGTGATCCGAAACATGTTGGAGCAATTTTAAATATTTTATACAATTCCAATTGTATCTGTGAATTATATATTTGTGCATGTGTTGGATAATAAAGTGTTTTAATCGTCATTGATGCATGGTACAAACATGAAGATTGCATTGTCTAAATTCAGATTTGTTTATACAAAATACAAATTGTGATACTTGGGTAGTATGGTGACAAACTGTGATGAGGCAGAAGAAGATGTAAAAATACAGATGCTAGAGGCAACACAGCTTTTGTTTAACTTTATCGAGTATGGAAAGCTAGGGAGGTATCGATTGCTACGAAGTATAGAATTTTTAGAAATAATGGCAGTTATTTCCTTATATATATATAGGTGCAAAACATGGTTTACAAAGAGAATCACAAGGGACCTGCAAACGTTTGTAAACAGGCTGAGGAAAATTTTTTAGATCTTTTGGCTTAATGTTAATCTCAAAGAACTCTCAAGGCTTGCACAAGAGAAATCAGTCACCGCGGAAATCGAACTGTGGAAACGGCAATGTGCTGGACATACAATGAGTAAGGATTTCTCTGACACAGAGAAACAAGCTTTTATTTTGAGCCTGCAAGGACCATGTACATACAGGAGGGAGACTGAGAAGGTGCTGGAGGAAAACAGTAAATGAGGAAGTAGTGGGGAAGATTTGGAGGGAGGGCTAGGCAGTAGCTGGTAAGAGGGTCTGCTGGCATTACTTCATGGAGGCTGTATGATCCAAAGTGGAGTAATGGGAAATTGACTTAACTATCTTTTAAGTATATTGGCAGTAGCATGGCAGTTTGTGTACCCTAGAAAATTAATTTAATGGATTAATGATAGCAGTATTAGAATCACTGTGACTGAGAATTGTAGGACTTCATTACTATTGTGAGGTGTTTAAGAAGATAGTAAACAAAGACTGTTTCAGGATGTTTAGTTGCAGAAAGTAGTGGCCTTAGGAAAGGGCATGCATGTTAAGGACCTATTAGTGGTGACAGTGTTGTCTGTGTGGACAAACAGATTTATTTATATTTGTTTGATGCATCACTTTGTGTTTATTTCATACAGATGGCTGAATCTAAATTTCAATTTCAGAGCTCTTATCACACTTCCTAATGTATGGGCAGATTTCACGGTAATTTTGCCATGAATAAAGACTATTATGGAGCTGTGATAGCTCAGTTGGTGTAGTGACTAGCTACGGGCTGGACGGCTGGGGATTCGAACCCAGGCAGTGGCAAGAGATTTTTCTCTCCTCCAAAATCCCTCCAGACCACCCTGGGGCTCACCCAGCCTCTTATTATATTGGTGGTGGTGAAGTGGCTGGTGTCTGAAGCTAACCACTCACCTTCATGGAGTGAACAGGGACAACTTAACTTTTTGTTTTACCTTTTACAAAGACTATTCAGTATAGACCCTACTCCTAACATGTCTGCAGAGTTTAGTGAAACAAGTGAACAACCATATTGACATGTTGCCTGCAGTACATTTTACTTACGTCTAATTTCCTGGAATACAGAACCAGTAACTGAGTTCATTGGTGACTGCTGGAAGTACAAGATCTTAGATAAAGTGATAACTAACTCAGTTTATGATATGATAATGACATCATGGGGTATCATTTTATATGTGCAACTTATTAGTTTTTAAAGACATGTATGTAGGTTGTTTGTTGCATGTTGTTTTGAGCTATTTAATGAAAAAGTTATGTGCAGATGTTACCCTTGCAGTGGGGCAGGAATATTTACAAGGCAGGTTTGATTATGAATTATGCCTTTGAGGTTTCTGCGTGTATGTAATCCATTGTAAATCAAACGGATGTCGGCTAGGTGGCAGGTGAATCGCAGTCACTTGGTCCGTACGGTCAGTGGTATGCATGTAATATGTACGATTATACTAGTGATTTTCATGACTGTGCTTAATGTGTAAACTGTGCACACGTACACGACGTACATTTAAGACATTTTTCTGTCATTTGAATTCTTAACAACAGGGTATGCCAAACAATGTATATATTCATGTTAATGTTAAAGTGGGTCCTTAAGATGATCTTCTTCCTATAGCACTATGGCCCTTTCAGTTTGGCCTTGGCTTCCCTCCTTAAGGTGATGTGAAGTCAAATTCACATCTCATCAGAATCATACGTAAGAGAGGTGTCATACATTAAGTTTCATCAGAACTCCTCACCAAAGGACTCCACACTTGTCTGTAATACATTAAAGTTAAATTAAGATTTCTGTAGTCTGGGATGTGACACCATGTAGTCTAGTGGAAGTATGTTGATGTTTTATTCTGCTGCCTCCATCTTCAGGGTAGATGAATAAGCCATGTCAAGCCATTCATCGATACTGCGCAACCAAGGCTTAACCAGCGCAGTTCAAGCATTTACCCTTGTAAGGGTCCCTGCCCCTGGGACATAGCACATTCCCTACTTGACTTTCCCTGTCTGTAAGAGTTCTGCACAGTCGACCTGTTGCTGCTGCTGTCAGAGAAGAGCCGCGTGAAGAAGTGCAAAGTACGCTGCACTTCTCAAAGGCAGTACCTTATTTTGTTACGACGAGAACACAGCTTTCATGATGCCAAAATCGCCTTCCTTCATGTATGCTGCCCGGAGTCCCTTCATGATATCTTGATGAGGGTTGTCATTATTTGATCGGCCCTGAGTTTGCTGGATGGTAGCCGCGTTTCTTATCTGGTCTTCCTCAGTTTGGCACAAACTGAAAGCTCGTTCTTTAGTTGAAAGAGATTAAATGAAGACGTCCGCAGTATGGGGAGGAGGGGGTTGACCTGTCGGATATCTTTTTCTGGCCGACCTGCAATTCCGCGGCTTCCTTTACTATTTCATGCTGGTTGTCTTGGCTGGCCGTTCTCTCACTTCTCAAGCGAGCGAAGAAGTTGCGTTTTGGCTGTAGTTGTGGGAGAGAGAGCTTTGATTGCTGGTCACCGGTTGTGCTTCAGCATCGCCTCCGGAAGCTTAGCCGTGTGCCGGCGAATGAGTCGGTTGTTTTCTTGGATGCTGCTCCGCTGGAGTGGGCCCGGGGATAAAAAGGTGAAGAGACCAAAACGCTTACTCCTTGCCGCACTGGGGGTGGTTAACATGCGAACTTGTGTCCTGGTGTAGTACCAAAGAGCACTTGACAGAGCTTCGTGTTCAGCGGACGGCTGTACTGGTTTCATCTGCGTCTTTAGGATCTTAAGTCAATCCGTACCAACGCGATTTAATTTTGTAGCGTCGCGGCAGAGCTTCGTGATACTGGATAGGTCCTCCAAAGTCAAGTCTTTCGCCGGCGAGTCGCGAGTGAAGACGCTGTGCAACCTCTCTAGGGTTGTCGGGGCTTGGCGCCAGCTACAGTCGTCTGAGAAGACTAACTATAATCCACAACTAATAAAGAACAGAATAAGCCAAGTGGATTAATATATCGAAATCAGAGTAACCAATCTAGAGAGGGAGAGGTGGTCCCAACAGGAAGATATGGGGCTGGGTGAAACGTGAGAGCTCTGACAGTACACCTTTGTGGGTACAAGTAAAGTACAAAGAGACAAAGTGGGACCCTTGAAAGGGGCATTTCTGAGAGAACGGGGGGATTCCGGTAAAACAACCAATTCACGGACCCAGATGTGAAACTGGGATCACCGGAACCCAGAGCAGCAGTGCTGGCAGAGCTTCCGTTTCAACACACAGGCCCACATGTCTGTTTGTGTGAACTTGTGTGCAACTGCACGTAGTATGTGTTTATGAATGGACTGAGGTGAAGGTGACATTGAAGATGATAATGAATAAAGATTAGTATCTTCTTTCTTAAAATGCAGCTCACTCCATTTACAAGACTGCTGTTACAATATTTATTGTCGAGATCAATGACTGCCATATGTACTACATTAATTCATCACTGATATTTTGTGTTGAAGGAGTTTATGTGACTTGATAGTTAGCAATCTGTCTGTCTGTACTGAGATAGTATCAGGGAAAGCAGGGCCTCATCATGATAACCGCAGTGATAGAGTCCAGTGTAGCTCTGGACGCGGTTGTGCTTGCTGCTAGCAAGACCCGGCGCGATTCGTGCAATACACCAGGGGCGTTCCCTGCTACAATGAATGATAAGTACAGTATCAGAAACTGCTCAGATCTCTTTGTTGCAGTGTGAAGTTGCACGCCAAACGTGGTATTTTTTAAGTGTTTGTTACCGATAAAGATATGGACTATGAAATTACGTTAATAGTGTTCTGGCCTTTTTGTGTTCCTATTTTATGTGAAATTCTATTCGAGTGCACAGGCTGCGGGGACAAAGTGGAGAACGGTAAGTGAATGAATCCATTAAAAATGTGCTGAAATCTTCTGAAAACTTTAATTAAGATAGTCATTTCTTGGTAGCTCCAAGAGAACAAACAATTATATTATCTCAGCTTAGGTGTCAGACTTTAAGTTATTCTGAACTAACAGAGTTGAATTCTACTCCCAGGTGGCTATTATTGTAGGATTATTACACAAGGCAGTGTAAGATTTATAACACATACGACGCTTGGAGAAACAGTAAATGCATACTCAATTTTGTTTCGAAGGCCTCATGTTAAAAACCACCGTCTAGGCCATAGCAAATGAAGCAAATGACATTTTAATGGATTTTGAAAGGGCGTGATGCCGGGAAGGGGGGTTATTACTACATATTTGGGAAGTCGTCTACGCCATCCGCACCGCGAAGGACGGTTGTTGTGTCTAACGCTTTTCTTTGGTTCTTTGTAGTACCTTTATTTAAGTGATGGAGGGAAGTGGAGGACTGCTCTACAGAGGTTTATTATTATTATTATCATAATCTTTATGCGTGGAATTGACAATTATAGGCCCGAACACATAGGCGTAGCTTGGGGGAGGGGGCAAGGAAGACAAATGGCCTCCATTGTTTTTTCTACCAAAGAAATTTTTTTGGTTACTGAATTTAAAAGGAGCAAATAAAATGGAGTGAGAATGGGGGCAAGGGGTGTATGTATATAAAGGACTGGTTCAAACCAGTCTTCCCCTGTTTTTAACTGGACTGCTAATACCCATGGTCGATTTTGCTTAATAGCCAAGTTACACCTATGCCCGAACAAACCGTGTTTCTAGGGTATATAATTTAGGAGCTACTCTGCGTTTACAATTTATGATATATGTAATATTATTTCCCACGATGAATATTTTGTACTTCGCCATTAGTACTTTCTGAAGCATGTGTACTGTGACCACTATCGCTGCTTTGTATATTGTCTTGACGTTATGCCTTCCAGGTACGTTGCTCAGGTATTTGCTGAATGTTTCTGAGATGGTCAGTGGCGTACCGAGGGGGGTTCAAACCCCCCCCCCCCCCCCCCCCCCCCC